>Ga0154470_1098_pt1 | contig 32437 bp, 30 predicted proteins | sample RifGroC2_FD_115949 | JGI IMG/M metagenome (GOLD analysis project Ga0154470, IMG submission 115949) | Geobacteraceae bacterium GWC2_58_44 | reverse complement strand
GCGATTTGATACCCCGCACCTCGTGGTGCTTCGTTACGTTGTCAGGACCGCTCTTTATTCAGGCCCTTAGATTCACCCGGTGACACGGGTGGTCCCCTCCGTTCAGCTTGGGGGGACAACTTCAACAGACAACTTCGTGTCGCACTAACTCAAGGAAGTCAAAGGCGTCCCCCTCGCTGTCCCGAAGGGATCGACAAGGAACGGTGGTGCGCTCGCTGGGCCGAAATCTCAGGGCTAAAAGGGCGCGCTCTTGAAATCATCGATATTTTCGATTCTAAGGGCTGGGAAGGCTACATAGAGAAGAATATTCGGAGCGATTCCGACTCTAAACCTACCTATTACAACAGTAAACTTATTCAGAAAATGGAGAGCAAAAACAATGATAAAAACTAACAATATCAGAGCATTAACGCAGTCGATAAGGAGTGAGGAAAGGGCAAAGGCGAGGGCAGAAATCTATAAGGAACTGATCGAAAAACAGGCCAAACTTGAGATGATGGGACTTTCCCAGCCTCTACCGGCCTCAATCATGACAGACATGAGGGCTGACCTTAGCAAGGCCGTCAAAGGGGCGATGGTCGCTCAGAAGGAAAGAATACGGCTTGGAGTCAAGGCAGAGCTTGAAGAGATGGCAGGCCTGGAAGGTTGTCATCTTCCCAGCCTGCTTGCAGAAGCCTTGATGGATTACGTGAAAATTGACGATGCCGGCAATGTAGTAGTGATAGATGTGGCTTCACAATTGCCCGTTAAAGACACAAAAACAGGCGAACCCATACCTGTGCACGCTCTGATTCTTCAAGCACGGCAAAATCCGAGCTACCAACCATTATTTAGCACTTCCGGTAGCATACCCTCCGCACCTAGCATCAAGAACCCTTGGATAAAGGGCGAAGTTAATCTTACCCAGCAGGCCCAAATCATTTCTGAGAATCCGGCTATGGCTGACCGTCTGATGGCAGCGGCCAAGGGGTAAAAGCATGATGCCATCAAAGGACGACAAAAAGCAGCAGATTACGGCCAAGCAGCAGCAAGCGGTAACAGTCTTAGCGAATGGTGGCACAGAGAGAGAAGCAGCCATAGCAGCAAAGGTCCACCGATGCACAGTTTCAGCTTGGAAAATTGAACCGCTGTTCAGGCAAGCAGTGAATATAGAACGGAACGAGATTCGTGAAGCTAAAACTAAGGGGATTGTTGATTTGCATCTCAAGCTACGAGATGCGGCCTACAAGACAATTCTCCAAGGGATCGAGGCTGGGGACATTACCGCCGCAAAGTGGTTTTTGGAAAAGACCAGCTTAGGAGACGATGACAGGAAGGTTAAGGAGCATGAGCAGCCACTATCCAAGGTTCACGAGGAAGGCATCGAGAACATTTTGTTAGGGATAGTCGAAAGCATGGTAAAGGAACTGCTGGACGGAGAAGGCGTAGACGAGTTAGAGCGTCACACCTTGGAGCCGTTTATGATTAGGAAGTATCACAGAGAAATGCTAAGAGCCTACAATGGCGAGGAGTTGGACAATGAGAATTAAGGGTAAAGGCAGGGGCAAGGAACCTGCGAACCATGAGCGAGTAATGGAACTGATGGAGATGAACAAGCAAGGGCTTGAAATGTTTATCACTGTGAACGAATGCGCGGCAATCATGGGGTGCTCAGTGGGGGCGCTTGCAACCAGGAAATGGAGAGGGGCAGCACCACCCTACTTAAAGATGGGACCTTATCTGATTCGCTACAAACTCTCGGACGTGGTGGCGTGGATGAATTGCAACGCCTTCGCCCCATAGGCAATCCCAAGAGCGAGGGGGGGGGTGTCCCTTTTTGGGTAATAAGTGCGGCCAAAAACGTGTCACATACATTTTTGAGAGGGGGCGGGGTAATTACAAATTGGATCCCGCCACCTCCCATTAGCTAACTCTCTTCCGTTTTAGGTTCTAAGCCAGGATCTGCCTCTGCTTCTTTACCATTGTTCTTGCCTTTATCGCGAATGACTGCCAAGCCAGCATTAGCTTTATCAGCCTTTTCCTTAAGTAAGTTCTTTGATTGTTTATCCAAAACTGATGCAATTGCAGAAAATCCTGGGATTAAAGAAAGTTTTTCGACAGCATTAGTAAGCTGAACACTTTTTTCTAAGGCATCCATAAGTGGGTGGTCGGCTTTATTGTAATCAGTTATCAGTTTACCTGGGTTTTCGGAGCTTACTTCTAAAATATTGTATAACAGTTTAATTCTTAAATCGGCAGATATGTCACTGTCAGAGATTGTACTGATTTGGGTAGAAAGACCTTCAAATGTTTTACTAAGAACTTCTTTATGAGTATATTCCTCTACCAACCTTTTTGATAAGTTAATTTTCTTACTTGTTGAATATGCAACCCACAATACCGGCACATAAAGCGGGAGAATCGCTAGGACCAATCTTGGCATATCCAATAATACCTTATCTAAAGCTTTGCCCTGAACCATCAATGCTATACTCACAGCAAATGGAATAAGAGAAACAAACACCAGCGAAATTATTGCCTTTTCAAATTTACCGGTATGCGTTGTAATATCTCTGACTTCATCCTCTTTCTTTTTGGTGTAGGCAGAACTTAGCCCTGCTGTAAGCGCGTTTGGGAGGAGATCTTTTATTTGTTTTACGATGGCTAGATACTCTTTCTGCCATCTGCCTACTGTTATTATAAAATCTGATTCTTTAGTATTTCTAAACTCTTCATATTCTTTCTTCGTATTGACCTTGTGATTAGCAAAGTCGACTTTAAATTGATCTAAATTAGAACTTAGGGCGTTATAGGAATCTTCAAGTTCTTCCTTTAATCCCGGAACAGTGGTTTCTTCGCCTGAATCGTCAGTCTCGGTATAACCGAATACCTCTAAATACAAGTCATCGATTTCCTTCCTTCTAACCAGTGCGTTTTTGTGAATAAGCTCTATTTTCGAAGCCAAATCTTCAGCTTTTGTGGAGACAGCCTCTAACTTAGTTATTTTACATAAATAATCTTCGTGGTTGCTAAATGTTGTTTCTAAAGTTTCAATCTCTTCGTTTATGGCGTTAATCCTAGATTCTAGATCACCTAATAATTTATTCGATACAGCAGTATTACTTTCTATAAATTCACTATTTGCTACTGATTCATTCCGATTCTTAATTATTTCACTAAGAATTGTCCTAACTGCATTTAGATTCTCACTTGATTCGGTTTCATATAACGAAATAGTATTTCTAGACTCCTCACATCTGTTTCTGTATTCTGAAGCTTTTCTGGAAGCCTGTATCGCGTCTTTTTCGTGCTCGGGCGTTCTCTTATTAATTTTTTCATCAAGTTCTATAACAGCCTTCCAGAGCTTTTTCCTTTCATCTTCCAGGTAAACCAAAGGGTCGTACTTAGCCATTCTTAAACCTCTCAACGCTAAAGTGAAGTATATTTCATAAAGTGAATGTCGCGATTTGCCGACTCATACTGCTTGAGTCGTGGGATATCGATAAGTTGAGGAGTCAGCCCAACAGGCACGACGTCTTTCTATAGCATAATTTATCATTAACATCTACAATCTTTAGAGTTTTTTGACGAATGAGCCATCTTTCTGACGATGAGCCATAATTGAGTTGCCTATGAGGACTGAAGCACATAAAATGGGTGGCGATCTTTCCAGCTTGTTTCACTCCAGCACACAGCCTAGAGACCACACCGCAGACCACACCAACGCAAATGGGGTTACAGCAAATGCCGTAACCCCATAATATGACTGGTACGCCCGGACGGATTCGAACCGCCGACACCCTGGTTCGAAGCCAGGTACTCTATCCAGCTGAGCTACGGGCGCTTGTGGACTCGTCAAAAAAGGTGAAAGGTGAAAGGTGAAAGGTGAAAGGTGAAAGGTGAAGGGTGAAGGGTGAAAGTCAGTGGAACCCGGCACCCTCGCAATCCTACAACATAAGGGCTTCGTTGGAAAGGGGTTTATCCTGTGCTGGTTTGAAAATGGCCGACATTGTGACAATCAGGTATTTCCTTGATCATTTTCAAATACAGACTGCTGGTGATCTCGTGCTATAATCGGGCGGTTTCTGGGGTGGACTGGCATTTCCCCCCCTCCCTGGCCCTCCCCCTCCGGGGGAGGGGACGTTGGCGTTGATCGGGGTGGGGATTCCAGTAGGCGGAAAACTGCTGTGTCATGGCACTCGGGGCTAAATCCCCCCCAACCCCCCTTTTTCAAAGGGGGGAGCAGGCGGACCCCTTTTTCAAAGGGGGGAGCAGGCGGACCCCTTTTTCAAAGGGGGGAGCAGGTGGACCCCTTTTTCAAAGGGGGGAGCAGGTGGACCTCCTCTTTCAAAGGGGGGAGGTAGATGAAGTGTGAGAGAGAACTGGAGATCGATAAATGCTGTTTCAAGCGGTGATCTTTATGAACCTCGCCCTGGTGTTTTACACCTGGGCGGTGTTCAGTGCACGAAAGCAGGGGCTGCACCGGAAACATCTGCTCATTTTCGGGTTCGGCCTGCTGTGCGACTACCTCGGCACCCACCTCATGTTCCTCTACGGCATGGCCACGGGGTACGTGCCTGAATGGCACACCATCACCGGCCTGGGCTCGCTCTACGGCATGGCGTTTCATTTCTTGCTTGCGCTGGCTGCGACTGTGATTCGACGGGCGGAGTCGGTGAACCGCCTCTTCCATCGGGTGAGCCTCACTATCTACACCGGCTGGGTGATCGCCTTCTTGAGCGGGGCGATCGCGGGAGTCCGCGCAGGGTCTTAGCTCCCCCTGGACAGACGGCTTTTCATTCTGTGCAAGTTCACTCTGCAGCACTTTGGGCTAAATCCCCCCGCCCCCCCCAGCAGTGTCCGGTTTACTTCTTGCTCCGCCCTTTCCCCCCCCTCTCCCTAGCCCTCTCCCACCAGGGGAGAGGGGACTTTAAGCCCCCCTCCCTTGGTGGACCTGCGCGCCGAAGCGCTCGGGCGCGAAGCCGGGAGGGGCTGGGGGAGGGTGAAAAGCAGTGGGTTTGAATCCGAATGTAGATGCATTTTTCTATTCGGACAACGCTGCCCCGACCCTCCTTTTCACAGGGGGGAGAGAGCGGGGGTCCGCGCAGGGTCGTAAATCGGCCGGGTACAGAAACAGCCGGGGAAATTTTCTTCCTCCGGCTGCGGATTGCTGCTTTGGCCTTGCCTCGCTTGACTCGGCTGGTCTACTCACGTCAATGTCTGGTTTAGCAAAGCAGCCGGTCTTCCACTGCGGCCTTACCACCCTCCCCCAGCCCCCACTGCCATTAAGTTAAGGGAATGAGAGGTAGGGTGGGAAATCCCTCCCTCCCCCCTTTTTCAAAGGGGGGAGGGAGGAGGTTTGTTCAAAGGGGGAGAGAGGAAGACGCTACGCCACGGCGTGCATGTGCGCTTTCATCTTGTCCATGTCGGCCCCTTCGAAGTCGAAGTTGGAGCCGTGGTCTTTCATCATCAGCACGAACGCGCTCAGCATGTACTTCCTCTTGAAGCCGTCCTCCAGCTCGACTATCTCCTGCATCTTGTTGCTGTAGAACGACATGTAACATTTGCCGAGGGCCTGGGTGATCTCTTCCATGGTCATGTCGAAAGGCTCGACGATCGGGGTCACCAGGTTGTACTTGGAATAGTCCCAGACCCTGATGCGGTCCTTCATGTCCTTGAATATCGGCGTGAACGGCATCGGGGTGACCACGGGGAACACGGCGATGTCGGGGTTGAGATAGATGGCGGAGTCGATGGTGTTCTGGATCGACTCCCAGGTCTCGGTCGGGAAGCCGATCATGAAGGAGGCCTCGGTGATGATCTGCGCATCGCGCAACAGGTCCAGCGCCTGCTTGTTCTGCTCGAAGCTGGTCCCCTTGTTCAGGCTCTTCAGCACGTCCTTGTCGGCGCTCTCGGCGCCCAGGTAGACATGGATGATGCCGGCGTCGCGGTACTTGTGCAGGATGTCGGCATCCCTCATGATGTCTTCCACCCGCGTCTCGATCAGCAGATGCACGCCGAGCTGCTTCTCGATCAGGAGGTCCAGGAACAGCTCCCACCTGTCACGGTGCTTGGTCGGGTAGGCGTCGATCAGCGTGAAGAACTTGATTTCATAGGTGTCGATCAGATGGATCATCTCTTCGATCACGTTCTCGGGCTTGCGGCAGCGCCAGTCCTCGCGCCAGAACATGCGCTGGCTGCAGAAGGCGCAGTCCATGTCGCACCCCCTGGAGGTCAGGATGGAGGCCATCCTGCCGAAGGGCTCGACCAGGTACTGGTAGTCGTCCCAGTCAAGCAGGTGCCACGCCGGACGCAAGGAGTCCAGGTCGACGATGTGCGGCTGATTGCCGTTGGTAAGTACCTTCCCGTCTTCCCGGTAGGCGATACCCTTGACGCTTTTGGCGGTCCCTTCCGGAATGGCTGCCAGAAGCTGCTTCAGGGTCTGCTCGGGCTCTCCCTTCAGGATGTAGTCGACCAGGTTGGTCTCGTCCTCCAGGATCTCCTCGAACATGAAGGAGGGATGGGGTCCGCCCAGAAGGGTCACGATGGCCGGATTGATCTCCTTGGCGATGTTCATGATCTTCAGAGCGTCGGGAACCGTGGCGGTACTGATGGCACCGGTGACCGGCAGGTAGTCCAGGGTCATCACGATGTCGGGCTGGTAGCTTTCAATCTCCTGCCTGATCTCAACGAACGAGAGCTTCTTGTTCATGGCATCGAATATCTTCGCCTCGTGCCCCGTCTCAGTTGCGGCTCCGGCAAGGTATGCCAGGTGAAGAGGCGGCCAGGTGCCTACCACCTGTACCCCCCAGCAGTGATATGGAGCTGTTACGAAAAGAATCTTGCTCATCCGGTTTTCTCCCTCTAAAAATTGGCGTGTGCTGCAGCTAACGACAGACTCTTCTTTGCAATCCGACACTTAGAGCAATGTATCCGCCCTCCCCTCCCCTTGTCAAGGGGGAAAGGAGTCCCTAGCTTCATCGGCTCCGGTCGATCGGCGACTCTCCGGCCCAATCTGCCCGGCCGGCTCGTGCCGGCCACGCCAGGGACTTATCGACGCCTTACAGTATCAACTTAAGGTAAAGTGACGATAATAGTAATGTAAAGATTTCATGAAGATCGGGTCAGCTCGGCAGGATGAACCATACGCCATCGGGTCAGCTCGGCAGGATGAACCATACGCGGGTCCCGCTCTGGTCGCTCTCGGCACCGACCGTGCCGCCGTGGGCCTCGATCAGTTCCTTGACGATCGCCAGTCCAATTCCGGCGCCCCCCGCGTCGCGCGAGCGCGAACGGTCGGCCCGGAAGAACCTCTCGAACAGGAACGGGATGTCCTTTTCGGCGATCACGGCGCCGCTGTTGGCGAAGACGGTCCGGATACCCTCCGCGCTGCGCTCGGTGGAGATCTCCACGCTTCCCCCGGACGGGGTGTATTTCCAGGCGTTGTCGGCCAGATTGCGGATCGCCTGCAGCAGCTTGTCACGGTCTGCGGTCACCATTTCGGTGCCGCTCTGAAGCCGCCACGCTATCCCGATCTCCTTCTCCTGGAAGTTCGGCCGGTACAGCTCCATGATCTGCCCCAGCAGTTCGTGAAGGGAGATCTCCTGGCGGTCCAGGAAGGACTTGGCGGCGTCGGCCCGGGCCAGTTGCTGCAGGTCCTCGACCAGATGGACCAGCCGAAGCACCTCCTGCTCCAGCATCTGGAAGGTCTCCCGGCTCGGCATGATGACGCTGTCGCTTAGCCCCTCCAGGTAGCCGCGCAGGTTGGTGAGCGGCGTGCGCAGCTCGTGGGCGATGTCGGCCACCATGTTCTTGCGCAGCCCCTCGATCTTCTCCAGGTTCTCCGCCATGTGGTTGAAGGCATCGGCAAGCTGCCCCCCCTCGTAGCGCGACGCCACCTTGACCCGCTCGGAATAGTTGCCGTCGGCGACCTGCCTGGTGATGGCCGTTATCTGCAGCAGCGGGCGCAACACCCAGCGGGTCAAGAGGTAGCTCAGAAGCAGCGTCAGCGCCAGTGCGGCCAGGGTGCCCCAGATCAGGTCGCGGTGGACCGCTTCCAGGAACAGGCGGTGCGACTCGGCAGGGGCCACGTGGTAGCGCTCCACGAGCAGCGCGTAGTAGTCGGCGGCCCGCCGGTCGATGGCCTGCCATACCAGGAGCGCGATCACCGCGAAGACCGGGACGATGTGGCCGATCAGCAATTTCCAGAGCAGGCGCTGTCTCATCCTCTCCCCTACTCGCAGCTATCGTCGCTGAACCGGTAGCCGTGACCGCGCACCGTCAGGATGTAGCGGGGCCTGGAGGCGTCGTCCTCGATCTTTTGGCGCAGCTTGCCGATATGGACGTCTATCACCCGGTCGATGACCGCTTCGCCGTGGCGGTAGCAGTGGTTCAGCAGTTCCTCCCTGGAGAAGGCCTTCCCCGGAGAGCTCATCAGCGCGTGCAGGATCTTGTATTCCGACGAGGTCAGAAGGACCGGGCGGCCGTCCCGGGCCAAGCGGCGCTTCTCCGGATCGAGCTCCAGGCCGTGGTAGGAGAGCACGGCCGGGGCTTGCGGGGAAGCGGGCCTGCTGCGCCGCAGTATCGCCTTCACCCGCTCCACCAGCTCGCGCGGGCTAAACGGCTTGACCACGTAATCGTCGGCGCCCATGGCGAGCCCCGCCACCCGGTCGATCTCCTCTTCCCGTGCGGTAAGCATCAGGATCGGCACGTTGGACGACTTGCGCAGCGCCCGGCAGATCTCCCAGCCGTCCACGTTGGGCAGCATCACGTCCAGGATGACGAAGACCGGATTGCAGGAAGCGGCCGCCTGAATCGCCTCCCCCCCCTCGTGAACCAGCACCGTCGAAAAACCCTCGCGCTTGAGATAGGTTGCCACCAGTGCGGCGGTATTATGGTCGTCTTCGACTATCAGGACGGTGTCTTGGTGGCCGATGGCTTGCGGCATGTTTTCTCCGTCTCGATGGGTGGTTTGCAAAAGATCGGTTGGCGGGCGGGGCGGGTCATCTATCCTGGGGGAGCCGGGAGCGCCGCCAGCCGGCCATGTGGCCGGCGAGAAGTACTACCTTGCGGTAACCGATGAGCCCCAGCAGCGCCTTGACGATCATGGCGCGCGGGCCGAGTTCGCAGGTCACCACAAGTTCCGTCTGCCGGTCCGAGGGGAGCGGGGCGAGCCCCAAAAGGAGCTTCCAGGTCGGGACGTGGAGCGCGCCCGGGATGTGGCCGCGCCGGAACTCGATCCCGGTCCGGACGTCCACCACGGTCGGGGGGTCTCCGGATGCGATCCTTTGCGAAAGTTCCCGGGGCTGCATCTGCGGGGGGGTCACGTCTTGAATCTCATCGCCACTTCTTCGATCTTGGCCGGAATCTTGTTCAGCGTCCCGACACTGAGCTTCTTCACGATGAAGGAACTCCCCATGATCAGCTTGGTGGCCCTCACGATGTACCCCCGCTTGAAGGTATCCTTCATCATCATCACCTCGGCGATCTTTCCCATGTAGAACTTGCGGAAACAGTCCACGATGGCCACATCGAGCTGGCGCCTGCTCATCTGCTTCGGCTCGATGATCGACTCGATGAAGTTGTACTTGGAATAGTCCCATTCCGTGATGTACTGCTTGAGCTCCTGGTACATCTCCGAGTAGGGCCAGGGGGTGATCGGGAAGAAATTGGCGTTGTCGGGGTTGTAGTACTGGGCAAGCTTCAGGGTCGCCTTGACGCTCTCTACGGTCTCGTCGGGGAAGCCGACCAGGAAGGAGGCCTCGCTGACGATGCCGTGCTCGTGAATGATGTCGAGCGCCTGCTTGGCCTCGTCGACGGTCGTCCCCTTCTTGATGGCGTCCAGGGTCTGCTGGTTGGTCGACTCGATGCCGACCGAGATGTGAATGATCCCCGCCTTGCGGTACTTCCAGACGATCTCCCGGTCCCGGATGATGTCCGAGGCCCTGGTCTCCATGATCAGGTGGATCGGGAGATCCTTGGCGATCAGCGCATCGAGCAGGGCCTCCCAGCGCAGGGCGTTGCGGCTGGCATACTCGTCGGTGATCATGAAAACGTTGACCTGGTAGGTGCTGTACAGGTACTGCAGTTCGTCGGCCACCTGCTGGGGGTCGCGGGCACGCCAGCTCTGGTCCCAGAATTTCTGCTGCGAGCAGAAGACGCACTCCTGGTCGCAGCCGCGCGAGGTGCTGATGGCGCCGAAACGGGAGCCGGGAATGATGAAGTACTGGTAATCCGGCCAGTCGAGCAGGTCCCAGGCAGCCGGGAGCCGGTCCAGGCTCTCCATCAGGGAGCGCTTCGGCGTGGCGACGACCGCCTCTCCCCGCCGGAAGGCCAGGCCGGAAACGGCGCAGGGATCCCCCCCCTGCTCCAGCACCGTGAGCAGCTCCTGGAGGGAGAGCTCCCCCTCGCCGATGATGATGTAATCGACCGCGCTCGATGACTGGAGTATCTCCCGGTACATGAAGCTCGGATGCACCCCCCCGAGGATGGTCACCGTTTCGGGGTTGATCCGCTTTGCCAGTTCCAGCGTCTTCAGGGCGTCGTTGATGGTAGCGGTGATGGCGCTGGTGGCGAGGTAGTCGGGCCCTGCTTCCCTGAGCCTCTCCTCGATCTCGGGGTAGCCATGCCCCTTGGCCATCGCGTCGTAAATCTCGGCTCTGAGCCCGGCCTGCCGGGCCGCACCGGCCAGGTAGACGAAGTTCAGGGGAATCCAGCGTCCGGCGAGTTCCGGAATTCCGCTATGGTAGGGGGGCGTTACGAAGGTTATTTTCCTAGGGGTTGCCGATCCTGTCATTTATGTCCCGGAAGATCCTATTGTTTCATCTTAGGCGCGAGGGTCGCGAAGATCGCGGCTTACGCGAAAAAAGCCCCCCCGGTAAGAGCCCGGGGGGGCAGGATGTTACCGCACCTTCAACCGTTCGACCGTGAGCTTACCCTTTTGGATCTTCAGGGTGCCGTCGACCACCGTGAAGCTGGTCGTGGTTCTCGTGCTGAAGGCGGCGTCGGTGAAGCCCCCTTTGAGCAGGATCGGCACCGGACTGGTCATGATCACGTTCTCCACGAAGGTGTCGTTCTTGGCCCGGACCGTCTGCCCCACCGTGAGGATGGCGTCGAGCGCCCCGTCCACGGTGAAGTAGGGGGTGGTCCTGCCGTCGATGCGCACCGGCGGGGGCCTGACCGCGAAGCTGGCGGTGACGCTCTTGGCGGCGTCGATGGTGAGCTGGCAGTTACCGGTGCCGGTGCAGGCGCCGCTCCAGCCGCTAAAGACGGAGGAGAGCGAAGGATACGGTATCAGGGTCACCGTGCTGCCACCGGCGAAGCTGGCGCTGCAGCCGGCGGTGCTGCCGGTGAGGCAGGCAATGCCGGAGGGGTTGCTGTTGACGCTGCCGCTGCCAAGGCCGGTAGTCTGCACCGCCACTGTCCTGGCTACGGTGACGTTCACCGTCCTGGAGACGCTCGCCGAGACCACCCCGGCGGTCCCCTTGGCCCAGGCGTACAGGGTCCTGGCTCCCACGCCGGTAAAGGCATAGGAGGTCGGGGGGGTCGTGCTCCAGCCGCCTGCAGTGGCGGCGGGGGGGGTCGCGCTCTCCGTCAGCAGGTAGCCGCCGATCCCGTTGGTTTCCGTCGCCGTCACGCTGATTCCGGTAACGGTGAGCGACGCTGAAGTGGCGGCGACGGTGAAGTTCGTGATGGTGGGAATACCGCTGGTGATCGTCGCGAAGGTAAGGCTGGTGCCGTTGACCGTGACGGGGGTGAGCGGTGTCCAGACCTCCGGATACCCCTGGGCGGTAAACTTGACATAGTAGTTTCCGGGGCGGATCAGGCTCAGATAGTAGCTTCCGAAGGTGCTCGACGCCCCTGCCGGAATGTTGACGACCGGCACCGAAGTGACCCTAGCGCGGTTGGCATCGTAGAGCGCGACCTGTATCGCGACCTTGTCCTTGAGAAAGACGGAGCCTGAAATGGCGCCCCAGCCGCCCAGGATGGCGTTCACGTTGGTGGTCACCACGCCGGTTGCGACCGGGAGGAGGGACGGTTCATCCAGCCTGTTGTTGTAATAGACGCTTGTCGTGTCGGTGCTGAAGAGCACCTTGTAACTTCCGGCCGCAAGGCCGCCGTAGATGTAGCTGCCGTCGGACTGGGTGGTAATGCGAGGCTTCGCGTTGCCTACCGTGTCAAAGACGTCGATCGAGACTCCGGCGAGCCCCACGCCGTTCAGGTCGGTAACCTTCCCGGAGAAGTTGGCCCCGAGCATGAAGGAGACCCGGTTCTCGGACCTGTTGCCGTTGGCGTCCAGCACGGAGACCGACCAGTTGTAGAGTACCGCAGGAGCCAGCGTGCCGCCGTACGGGGTCTCGGTGGCGGAGAGGTTGGTGCCCCACTGGAAGTCGGAGCCGGTCAGGGAGAAACCGTACTCGAGGAAGTTCGCCGGCAGGGTCGCAGGCGCCGTCCATCTGAAGGTCGGCTGGGCCGAAGAGCCGACCGCCCCCACCGGGGTTGCCGGCGTGGCGAAGGCATCGATCACGTTGCTGACCGTTACCGGCAGGGTTTCCACCGTGGTGCTGTCCAGATAGCTTACGGTCAGAGTGTAGGCGGCGCCTATCGCGGGACGCGACGCCAGGGGGATGGAGGCTCTGTAGGTAGTCACCTCGAGAGAATCTGCGATGAGATCGACGGGGGTGCTGATTCCGGCTCCGCTCAGCTTGACGTCCGCCAAACCCAAACCGGCGGAGACGCTGACGGTGGCGTCGAGGGAATACCCCTCGGTGCTGCCGCTTTTCCAGTGAGTCGTGGTAACCGCGCCGGTGGCGGCCGATGCAGACGACGGAGCGGCGACCAGCGCAGTAAGCGCCAGCAATCCGGCAACCAGCAGGCTCAGCCCAGCAGTTCTTTTGCGAAACAGCCTAGAAACCCTTTTAAACATTCTGCCTCCTTTTAGGCACCACGGACAGGATCGATGATCCTGCCAGCTGTCAACTCACTTACCCTTTGGTCTTTTCCCGCCCGGCAATAGAGCAGGCTCATTTGGCCTCTGGACCCGGCTGCAGGGAGCCCGGGCGTACCACGTCTTCCTGCAACAAGCGGTCCCGAACAGCAGAACCGGCACGAAATCATCGCACCGGACCTACAATACTGCAAATACGGCTGGTTACCTTTATTTGTACCCGATTATTAGAGTGTACTCTGCGGGTCAAGCGGGAAATGACGGGGTGCCAACGTGGTTTGCCGTAGGGACGGCAGTGCGGTTGTTTCAAGACGCCCTCCCCGGGGTCATGATCATCACAGCTGCGAAAAAGCACGACATATCGGGATGTTGAATATGCCTGGCCCGAAACGGACCCCGGCACTAATGAGAGCCTGCCGTAAGAGTCCGGAAAACATATTACGACACCGGCTCTCCATTTGTCTATATGAAAAAAGGTATGCGGGAAGTGCAAGGGCTCAAGAGGCAGGAGGAGGGAACTATATCCAAAACAAAGGCTGTGCCTTTACCCCCCTTTGCAAAGGGGGGCAAGGGGGGATTTTGCCCACCTGAGCTGACTAAATCCCCCTCGATCCCCCTTTGCTAAAGGGGGAAGGTCCCATTTTTGGCCAGTACCTTTGTTTGGTAGGTAGTTCCAGGGTCGGGAGGGTGGCGGGATCCGCACATCGACCCCACCGTTGTAGAGCGATGGATAGCGGCAGAAGGGGCTGATTTACAAAAATATTGTAACTCCCTGCCATTTATGGTACGTCCGTAGGGAGCCGAAGCCCGACACTCCGGGCGCCATCGGCAAGGTGATACGGAAACTTATTGAGAAGCATCTCTAAATCTGATTGGTGCTAATCTTCCGCAAACTCCCAGAAGCACCCCCTCCCCCTTGATGGGGGAGGGTTGGGGAGAGGGTGAAAAGCTTGCGTAAGCCTCACCCTCCCCCCGCCCCTCCCATCAAGGGAGGGGAGAAAACCTAGCGGAAGCTCAGCGCTAATCAGGTCTCTAAATGAGTAGCGCTGCCTCATCGCGACCGGACATGCTGACAATCGATTTCGACCTTTGGCGTAGGCCATCCGGAGGCATTATTTCGGCGGCTGGACATTCGGGTGAATTTCTGGAGAGCGAAGATGAAAACAGTATTGACGTGCCTTGTGTTGATGGCTTTGGCCTTGCCGGCACACGCCGGGCAGGGGAGCATCGAGGAAAGGGACGACGTCTACATCGTTGAGTACGGCAGCGATCCGGCGGAGAAAAAGGCGGAATCGGCAGACGAATCGGGCGCGTCTATGCCCGCTGTCGAACCGGCGCCGGATCCAGTTCCAGAGGAAGTACCCGTGGAGGTGCCCGCTGAGGCGCCTGCGGAGGCGCCCGCTGAGGCGCCTGCGGAGGCGCCTGCGGAGGCTCCCGCGGAGGTTCCTGCGGAGGCGCCACCGTAGGGTGCGGATCCTGCCGCACAATAGCCCCGCAAGAGTCAGCTTCCCCCCTCTCCCCAGCCCTCTCCCACCAGGGGAGAGGGGACTTCAGCAAAGCGGCCGGCATGCTCTTTTCAGCGAGCTTTCGCGCCTTTTTCCACCTGACCCTTCTTGCCTTAACCTTACCCGATTAGTGCTTATCTTCTGAAGACCGGCAGCCCTCTCCCCTTTATACATAAGCCTCGCCCTCCCCCCTCCCCCCGCCCCCACTGCCATTAAGTTAAGCGGTGATTCCGTGAATCATGTAGGGTGGGCCGTGCCCACCATCAGGATGCGGTTGTGGTGGGCACGGCCCACCCTACCTCTCATTCCCTTAACTTAATGGCAGTGCCCCCCGCCCCTGCCCCGGTTTATCCAGCGGAAGATCAGCACTGATCAGGTTTTCCAAAGGGGGGTTGATACTGCCGGCTTACTGAAGTCAAAACAAACCGGGATAAAAAAACCGGCAAAGTGCCGGCTTTATCTCGCGCTGCAAATTTGCAGGAGAGGGGCAGTGACTGCCCCTCTCCTGTGCCTTCCACCCTGCTAGCTAAAATGAATCTGATCGGACTCCCCTTGCGAAGATGCCCTACGGGGTGACAGTTATCCTGAAGATGATCGGAACGCCGTCGATAAGGAAAAGGGTGCTTTCCACGCCAGTTGCGGCTGTAGGGACGATGCCCCCCAGGAACAGCGTCTGCTTGTCGTTCAGGGTGAGGGTCGCGGGCAACGTCAGAATCTCTTTGTCCGTAAAAAGAGGAGTACTAACATCAACGGAGAGGTCAGCGAAGCCTCCTTGGGACTCAGCATCCAGTGTTATGGTGTGGATACCGGGGACCAGGCGCAGGGTGGTCTCTGTGGTTACGAGGGTACCCGCCGCACCGCTCGCGTTGACCGTTTGGGCTACGACACCGGCCGTCGTAGTAGTGAAGGTGGCGCTCTTGCCGCCGACGGTCAAGGTGGTAGTCACGGTGGTCTCAGTCGTACCGTTGGCAGAGGTATGCTGCACGGTGACCCTCTCGCCGTTTTTCACGATTCCGGCGTCCGAGGTGAAGGGGCCGTCGTTAATACTGTAGTCGCCCCCCGTGACACTGATCGCCACGGAAGCGCCGGTAATCGAGACGGTCAGGGGAGCTGAAGTCTGCTTCGCGGCCCGAGCTACATTAAAACGTACGTCCTCGGTGAAGCCGAACGGGGTGGCGGTGGTGCTGGAGAAGGTCGCTTTCTTGTCGCCGATGGTCAGGGTGGTGGTGACGGTCTGACCTCCCGTGCTCGACGCGGTATGCTGCACGGTCACGGTGTCACCGTTTTTCACGGTCCCGGCGGCCGTGGTGAAGGTCCCGGCGTTGATCTTGTACTCACCGCCTGTGACGCTGATTGCCGCGTCGGGGCCGGTGAGGCTGACGGTGACGGCGTTGGAGGTCTGTGTCGACCCCGTAGCGACATTGGTGACCGATGCGGGAGAAAAGGAGAAGGCCGCTACGCTCTGTTCCGGGAACCATTCAACATCGCCACAGCCGCCCAAGGCCAGTCCGAGTAAAGCCAGCAACAAGAAAACTCTGCGCATCCTACCCCCTATACCTGACTCATCTTTTGGAAAACGAGCCATTATAACGGTTCAGGGTTCAAAGTTCAAGGTTCAAGGTTACAACCGAAAATCGGTTCAAAGTTCAAGGTTCAAGGTTCAAAACGTTACAGCAAAAAACGGTTCAGGGTTCAAAGTTCAACTTACAACAGAAAGTTGACCCTGAACCCTGAACCCTGAACCCTGAACCCTGAACCCTGAACCCTGAACCTTGAACCCTGAACCCTGAACCCTGAACCCTGAACCTTGAACCTTGAACCTTGAACCTTGAACCTTGAACCTTGAACCTTGAACCTTGAACCGCCTATTTGTCGTGGCAGGTGAGGCAGAGAGCGCTGTTTCTGTCGCTCATGACAAGATGCCCTCTTTCCGGGTTCAGTGGATCGTGGCAGGTAAGACAACCGACCTTGCCGTCCACGAATATCATCTTGGTATCGGTCCCTATCGGCTTATACCCCCTGTTCGCTGCTACATAACTGCTATAGGTCATGCCGATCGGGTGGTCGCTGGTAAACGAGGCTACCCTGGACTTCCTGTCGAACGGCCTGTCCCGTAGATCCACTCCTATGGAAGAGGCACCGGCACCGTCGTGGCAGCTGACGCAATCCGTTGAGAAGGAATCTATCGCGAGCGCCCTCTTTGCGGTTGGAGTGCCGAAGAAGAAGGAGGATATCCCGGACCGCCCTCTCTCATGGGAGTCATCTTCGGAATAGGCAGCCGGCTCGATGTTGCCGTACATATCTTCCACAGCATTGCCGGCCATGGATGAACCGCCCAGCGCCTGTTCGACCTTCACCAGGTACTGCCTTCGGACCGAAACCGATTTCTGCAGCTGCAGCGAATAGGCGCACAGCTCCTTGCCGGGACTGGTGGAGGGCGTAAGGGGCGCGAAGGCACCGGCCATCTGAGCCAAGCCCATGACGACTCCCCCAACCAGGCAGGAAATGGCTAAACAGCGCGACGCGGTTTCTTTCTTGATTATCTTCTTCATGGCGTACCTCCCGTCTGCTCACCCTTAGCAGTACAAACGGGGTACCATGTTTTGATGACTCGGAACATAAGCTGTAACTATCGGTTTTTGCATCACATTTTTGGCCAGGCCTAGCGGATACCGATTTCCATGTTCAAATAGGAGCTGTTCAATGTTTGCACAAAAAACACCGAGGCATTTTTTTAAACGGTATCGGCACGCTCGCACACCCTTCGGCGCTCGGCCGAAGATTAACCTGATTAGCCACCCACCCGCCTGAGGCACGTTTTTGTCGGAGAGGGACTTACCTGGCTGCAACGCTCCCGACACCAGATCCCTCCCTTTGGAAAAGGGGGGACAGGGGGGATTTGCCTTTCGAGTTCCTCAGAAGCACCCCGCGCCGCCGTGGGCGACCCTGTATCAAAAAGTAACTACTACTTCCGCAAGCATTCCACCACTTGCTCCTCCCCCCGGAGGGGGGAGGTCGGGAGGGGGGAAGAATGCTGGCTTCAAGGAAGAACTGGCCTGGGCTTCCCCCCTCCCTAACCCTCCCCCTCCGGGGGAGGGGACTCTTGGAATACAAAATCAGCAGGTTAGCTCCAAGTTTCTTAAGAGCACCAATCTTCCGCTACCAGCTCAAACACCCCCTCTCCCTTGATGGGAGAGGGCTGGGGAGAGGGTCACTGCCATTAAGTTAAGCGGTGATTCCGTGAATCATGTAGGGTGGGCCGTGCCCACCATCAGGATGCGGTTGTGGTGGGCACGGCCCACCCTACCTCTCATTCCCTTAACTTAATGGCAGTGCCCGCAAGGGAGGGGGGAAGACCAGGCGGGAGATTGGTACTAATCAGGTCCTTTTAGAGTTGGCATTTGGCAGCGCTTGGAGAGGAGCTATGGAGGATGGGTACAGGGAGAGCGGGCGGGGTGACCATACTGGAGAACCGGGCTGAACATGGTTCTCGTTCCCAAGCTCCAGCTTGGGAATGTAATTGGTGTCAAAGCTCCAGCTTTGAAGCGTAGTGAAGCGGAGCTTCCCGTATAATTTCTCGTTCCCAAGCTGGAGCTTGGGAACGAGATGATAGCAAGCATGACACAGCGAAGCAGCCCGGCGGTCGATGTGCAATTACAATTGAAAGTGTGAACCGTTCAATTCTGGTAACCTGGACGTTTAATCTTGAACTCAATATATAGTTGGTATAAGATGCTGCAAAATCAACCATCGGAGCAGAATTTGTCGAGCATCTTTCGCCCCCTCATAATCGCCTGCACCCTTTCGTTGTTCTTTTCATCGCTGGGGCATTCGGTTACCGAGATCCCGAAAGTCGTCAAGCCGATCACATCTATCGGACTCACCCCCACCATCGGCGGTTACTTCTTTGCAGCTCCGCAGTCCCTTAACGCCACCCCGCTTTACGGTTTAAGGCTCAGCTACGACCATGTCGGCACCTCCATAGTCGACAGCCTCGGGGTCGAGGGGACCGTCAACTACTTCAGCACGAAGGGGAAGAGTGGCGGGGAAAAAGCCGACGGTCTGATCTTCCGTACCGATGCCATTTACTCCATCACCCCGAGAAACAAGTGGGTTCCCTTTTTTGCCGTCGGAGTAGGCGGGCTGCTGATCGACAGGAACGGCACGCGTGACAACAGCCCCTTCCTCAATTACGGCCTGGGACTTAAGTATTACTACGAGGACTATCTGGCGTTCAGAGTAGATGCGCGTCAGCTCTTCGTTTACAGCAACGTCGGAACCAGCAACAATTACGAGTTGAGTACCGGTGTGAGCTACTTCTTCGGCAAGGAGCGCAAGAAGAAAGGGCCGCCGGCAAAAGCCAAAGCGCCCCTCCCCAAGGCGGTGCCGATCCTGGCCGAGGAAACCCCGGAGACGGTGGCGACGGACGAAACGCCCCTCGATAAATTGGGAGTCATAGGCGCAGCCATTCTCGGGATCACGACCGCACCTCCCGTGTTCCTTCCGGCGCCCCCGGTTCAGCCGCAAGCGCTCGCCTATATACCGCCGAAAGCGCCGGCGCAAAGAACGGAGGTTGCAGTGCTACCGGCAACGCCCCCTCCGGCACCGGTGGCACCGGCTCCGGTCCGGGTGGCAGCCGAGCCTCCGCGCATCGAGCAAAAGAAGGTGCTCTACCTGACGGTCGAGTTCGACTTCGGCAGCTCTGCCGTACGCCCCAGCTACAACAAGCAGATCGCGGCACTGGCTGCAACTATCAAGGAGTCGCGCAAATCGAAAGTGGCCATCGAGGGACATACCGACCACGTCGGGAAGAGCAAGCCCAACCTGGTTCTGTCGCAACGCCGGGCCAACAACGTCAAGAAGCAGCTGGTTAAAAACGGCGTGGATTCCCGGAAGATCTCCATCAAGGGATATGGCTACGCCAAGCCCAAGGCCACCAACAAGACGAGCAAAGGAAGACAGAAAAACCGCAGGGCGTTGGCTGTCGTCAGCGTAATCACCATAAACGACACTCCGGTATTGCCGGAGAAGTGAGCTTCGCCCGAACCTTGATCGGGGAGCCGCCCCGGTGAAGATGAAACTACGCGCACCGTTCAACCAGGCACTCAACGTTGCCCACCAGGCCGCTGGCCGGCCAAAAACAACCGATCTGAGGAGTTCCAAATGACAAGAAACGCGAAGAAGACCAGTACCGGAATAGCGCTGACGCTCCTGGCGGTCGCCCTTACCGGTTGTACCGGCCCCGGCAAGACAACCAAGAGTACGGCGCCGGCACCGGCCGCCTCCGGCCTCTCCGGCAAGGTGGTCGAGACCATGGACGGCGGCGGATATACCTACATGCTGCTGGAAAGGGACGGCGGGAAGATCTGGGTAGCGGCACCGGTCATGAAGGTGACCGTGGGACAGGAGCTCAAACTTCTCCCCGGGGCCGAGATGAACAACTTCTCGAGCAAGGCGCTGAACCGCGATTTCGAAAAGATCATCTTCTCCGGCGGCCTGGACCAGAAAGCCGCCCCGTCGGCCCCGACGGTCAGCGACAGCAGCAACGAGTCCGCGCAGCCGCTCCTGACAGGGAAGGTTGTCGAGACCATGGACGCCATGCAGTACACCTACATCAAGCTGGAGAAGGACGGCAAGAGCTCATGGTCCGCAGTACCGGCCACAGCTGTTGCGGTTGGCGACGAGATCGAGCTGCTCCCCGGCACGGCGATGGGTAAATTCACCAGCAAAAGGCTGAACCGGACCTTCAACTCGATATACTTCGCGTCAGGGGTGAAAAGCAACGCCACAGCGCCCGCAGCGCCGGCAGCGCTCCCCGAGGGACACCCCAAGGCTGAGGCTGCGGCCGGACTCCCCGCCGGGCACCCGAAAGTGGAGCCTGCAGTGGAACCCGCACCGAAGGCGCCCATCCCTGTTCCGGCCGCCAATCTGATAACCGGCAAGGTGGTGGAAACCGCGGATGCCGGGGGGTACACCTACATCTGCCTGGAAAAGGACGGCGAGAAGACCTGGGCGGCAGTTCCGCCCATGAAGGTGAGCGTCGGGCAGGAGCTGGCCATCACCCCGGGCGTGGTGATGTCCAATTTCGTGAGCAAGAGCCTGAACCGCACCTTTGACAAGATCCTCTTCTCCAACGGTCCCCAGCCGCAGTAGCCGCCGGCAACGATCGGCAACCGAATCGGCAAAACAATAGGGCCGGGGAATTTCTTCCCCGGCCCTATTGTTTTACTGACTGGCGATGATCTTCCGCTGTCCAGGTTCCTCCCCCTTCAAGGGGGAGGTCAGGAGGGGGATGGGGGTGTTCTTGCGCCGGAGCTGCCCCATCCCCACCCCAACCCTCCCCTTGAAGGGGAGGGAGTTTTTCAGCGGAAGATCATCGCTAATCAGGGTTGGTTTTTAACGCGCAGAAAGTCCCCCTTTGCAAAGGGGGATTGAGGGGGATTTCAGCACTGTCACAACATGCGCGCTAATGGGCAAACGTGAGTTGGTGTGTTTTTTACTGAAGATCAGCAACATAAAAGGGCCGGGGAATTTCTTCCCCGGCCCTTTGGTTTTTTCCCGGAAGCCGCTCAGTGCGACATCCGCATCATCCCGGAAATGGCGCCGCTGAAGAAGGCGATCAGCCAGCAGCTGTAGATGCTGAGGCTCACCCTGTGGAAGACGCGGTTCACCGATTCGGCGCGGTTGGCGAGCGAGGCGATCAGCGCCAGCAGGAAGTGGAAGGCCATGCCGGCCAGCGAGGCGATGCCGGTCAGGTTGTGCCATTCGGGCGCCTTGCCGTAGGTTGCGGCGAACAGGTTCATCTGGTGGGTCCCCAGATAGTCGAAGGCCAGGCCTATGCCGAAGATGATCAGGTGCTTCCTGTGCAAGCCCTGTCTGCGGCCGCTGAAGACCGCCCAGGTGTAGAAGATGAGCGCCAGGTTCATCCAGATCACAGCTTGTAACAGCATCGTAACCCCGTGAAAGGTGAAAGGTGAAAGGTGAAAGGTGAAAGGTGAAGGGTGAAGGGTGAAGGGTGAAGGGTGAAGGGTGAAGGGTGAATGAGCAAACGTGAGTTGGTGTGGTTTTTTCACCTTTCACCTTTCACCTTTCACAGCCTCTAACGTACCTGGAAGACGTGCAGGCTGGAGTTGACCAGGAAGGTGACGCCGAAAAACGAGATGATGACGGTGCTCAGGGCGGCGATCACCAGCCACGCCTGCCGCGAATCGCGCCACCCCAGGGTGACGCGCAGGTGGATGGCGACCCCGTAGACAAGATAGGAGATCAGTGACCAGGTCTCCACCGGATCCCAGCTCCAGTAGCTCCCCCAGAGCCCCTCCGCCCAGATGGAGCCGGCGACGATCATGATGGAATCGGTGATGAACCCGAACACCACGTAACGGAAGATGAGCTCGTCCAGACGGCTAAGTGAGGGGATCTTCTCGTAAAAGCCGGTTGCCGCGGCAACCGCGCCGTTCTTCTGCTTCAGCAGAAAGAGCACGCCCGCGGCCATGGCGAGCGTGTAGGAGCAGAAGGCGAGCCAGGCGAAATAGACGTGTATGTAGAGCCAGTAGGTCTTGAGACTGGCCGCCATCGGGGTGAGCACCGGGTTGCGCATCACGCCGTAACCCATCATCACGGTCACCAGCGGCACCGTGGCGGCAGCCATCGGCTGCAGCGCCTTGTTGCGCCACCCGACCAGCAGGGTGCCGCCGGTGATGAACCAGCCTCCCATGAGCGAGTATTCGTAATCTCCGGACCAGGGGAGGTGCCCGGTCGCGGCGAAACGGCACGCAATGGTGACGGAATGGAGCAGAAGCCCGACCCAGAGCAGGGCCGTCAACTTGGGGAGGACGCGGGAATTTTTAAAGACGATGGAGTAGATGAACCCACCGCAGACCAGGGAGTAGATCACCAGCGTGACCCAGAAGAATATGGTTTCCCAATATGACATGTAGAGCCCTGCTGCCTCGCGTTTAGGGGATTGGTTCGGCAAAACCCGCCGGCACCGGATCGGCCGGAACCGGAACTGGGGACCCGGAGGGGTGACCCGGGACCCGCCTTCCCGAAACGGCATCTGATCGGTTTTTAAGGGAAAACTGCGGTTTTGGGGGCAAAGTAGATAGGAGCCTGCTTCACCCCGGGGAGAATAGCACCACTTTCAGGAGGAGGTCAATACAATTCCGGGGAGTTCTCTGCCGCAAAAAAGCACAAAATGCACAAGATGAAACCTGATTAGTGCCGATCTTCCGCTGCAAAAACTCCCTCCCCTTCAAGGGGAGGGTTGGGGTGGGGATGGGGTAGCTCCGGACGCGGTCAGGGAGCCGGCTTGCACCCCTGTTCCCGCTTCGCCGTCTCGTCCTCCAGCTGTTTTCTCAAAAGCGCCACCTCCTGGGCCAGGTTGTGGTTGCTCTCGGAGAGCCTGGAGAGGGTGACCGAGTGCCCGATGCTTACCATGAGCAGGAAGAGCACCCCGACCAGGAACAGAAGCGACGGCGGGTAGAAGATCCCGATGCTGAGCGCCGCCACTTCGAGGATGCGGCGCGACACGGTCAGCAAGATGATGAACAGGGAGGTGGAGAGCCAGAGCAGGGCGTACTTTTCCCTCAGTCGGCGCTCCCGTACCAGCCAGATGACGAACGCGAAGATGCCGGTACTGAGTGCCAGTGAAACGATTTTGGTCCAATCCATCGGCTATGATTCCCCGATGAGCTGCCTGCCCCGCATGGCGTCGACCACCATGGCCAGGGTGACCTTCAGCATGTAGTAGGCGGATTTCCTTCTGGTAATGGAGGAGTTCCCCGAGAGTCTGCCGCGCATCAGCACCGGAACCTCCACGACCCGCAGCCCGCTTCTTGCCGCGGTGATGATCGATTCCACCTCGGGGTAGTCGTCCGTGTAGTAGCGGGAGAAGAGGCGGATGGTCCTTTTGCCGTAGCAGCGGAAACCGGAGGTGGGATCCTCGATGGTCTGTCCGGAGAGAAACCTGATCAGGCAATGGAAGATGCGGGAGCCGAACCAGCGGGTGATGCCCATCTTGTAGCCACCCGGCAGCGTGCGGGAGCCGATCACCAGGTCCGCCTCGCCGCGCTTCACCAGATCGACGATCTTGAAGATCTGGTCCCCCCGGTGCTGCCCGTCGCCGTCGAACTGGATGGCGAAGTCGTAGTCGTGCTCGTGGGCGAACTTGAGCCCGGTCTGGACGGTGCCGCCGATGCCGAGATTGAAGGGGTGCGAGATGACGTGCGCGCCGAGACTTTTGGCGACGGCGGCGGTCTGGTCGGTCGAGCCGTCGTTCACCACCAGCAGGTCGCCGCCAAATGACCGGAGGTCCCCGATTACCGCCCGGAGGTTGTCAGCTTCGTTATATGCTGGGATTATCGCCAGAATCTTCATGTCGCCTCGCTGCATGGCACGTCATTTAGCGGTAGAAACCGCGCGAAAACCGTCTGAACCGGAATCGTTACAAGAACCGGACCAAGTCGGCGCATCGGGAGCGCACAAATGGATTGCAAGGGGGCGCATATTGATATACATATCGATGGCTAAATCCTCAGTCAAAGGCTGTTACGCGAAGGACGCGAAGAACTGCGCGCGAAGAGCACAAAGTAAGGCATTTGCTTTACCCCGATGGCTTGTCTCTTTGCGTTCTTCGCGTCCCCTTGCGTTCTTTGCGTAACAGGCTTGGGGGATTTGCCTTCCATCTCGTTCCCAGGCTCCAGCTTGGGAACGTGAAATTGTACGGGAAGCTCCGCTTCACTACGCTTCAAAGCTGGAGCTTTGCCAGCAATTACACTCCCAAGCTGGAGCTTGGGAACGAGAAGCGGAGACAAAGTTCATCTTCGCCAGGCGCCTGCTCACTCTCCTCCCCCCGGAGGGGGGAGGTCGGGAGGGGGGAAGACAGCGGCTTCAGCGAAGAACTGGCCGAGGTTCCCCCTCCCTAGCCCTCCCCCTCCGGGGGAGGGGACCATATGGCTTCGGATCAGACTATTGCTGTAACTTTCTCAGCAGCGCTGATCTTCCGCTGCAAAAACTCCCTCCCATTCAAGGCTCGTCAGCCGAAGCCTTGGCGAAGGCTGAGGAGGGGGTACATGGTGGGAGAAGGTTTAGGGAGAGGGGAGGAGTCCGATTTCAGCTTTGCATCCACTTGAAGAGGAAAAACGCGTGCGGGTATCCGTCATCATCGTCAACTGGAACGGCCTAGGCCATCTCCCCGACTGCCTGGACAGCCTGGAGGGCCAGAGTTTCCGGGATTTCGAGACCATCGTGGTGGACAACGGCTCAAGCGACGGCTCCCTGGAATATCTGCGCCGCCGCCCCGGCCTGAAGCTGGTCCCCCTCCCGGAAAACCGGGGCTTCGCCGCGGGGAACAACGCCGGGCTTCCCCTGGCTCAAGGGGAGTACCTCGTCACCCTGAACAACGACACCAAGGCGGAAGAGGGGTGGCTCGGGGAGCTGGTGGCGGTCGCCGACGCGCACCCGGAGGCGGGGATGGTGGCGAGCCGGATCTGCGCCTATGACGACCCGGACCGCATCGATTCGCTGGGGATCGCGATCTGCCGCGACGGCATGTCCCGCGGCGACTTCCGGGGGAGGCGCTTCTCGGAGCTTCGCCTCGATCCGGTCCGGGAGATCCTGTTCCCCTCCGCCTGCGTCGGGCTGTACCGCCGGGCCATGCTGGACCAGATCGGCTTCTTCGACCCCGATTTTTTCGCCTACTGCGAGGACACCGACCTGGGGCTGCGCGGCAGGCTCGCCGGCTGGGGGGCGCTTTTGGCCCGGGACGCCGTGGTCTATCACAAGTACTCCATGACCTCCGGCGCCTTCTCGCCGTTCAAGCTCTACCTGGTGGAGAGAAACCATTTTTACGCGGCGCTGAAAAACCTACCGCTTCCGCTATTGCCGCTGCTTCCCTTTTTCACGCTATTACGCTATCTGACCCAGGTGGAGGTGGTGCTTTCAGGCAAGGGATCGGGGGGGGAGTTCCTGGAGAGCGGCACCAGGAGCGCCTGCGTCTGGGCACTGCTGCGGGGGATGCGGGACGCGGTTCTCGCACTGCCGACGCTGCTCAAGAAGCGGGCGGCGGTGATGCGAAAGCGCAGGATCGGTAATCTGGAGATGATGCAGCTTTTAAAGCGCTACCGGCTGAGTTTCAGGGAGCTGTTGGATGTGAAAACTACTGTGAAAGGTGAACGGTGAACCCGGTGAAAGGTGAATGAACCGGGCGAACCCGTGAAACCAGACCATATCGTCTATACGTTTTTTTCACCCTTCACCCTTCACCTTTCACAGTAGTTTTCACCCTTCACCTTTCACCTTTCACAGTTTTCACACATTGACAGCCGCCGCCAGCTGACGTACACTCTTCACAGCTCTATACGTCACACACCACCGGAGGTTGCATGCAGACCAAGCTCACGCTGCGGCTGGAAGAAGATCTGATCGAAAAGGCAAAATCCTATGCCGCTCATTCCGGCAAATCGATTTCACGGATCGTATCCGATTACTTCAAGGTATTGACGTCACCGCCAGGCAAGCAAACTCCGCACTCCACCCCGATCACCGAATCCTTACGGGGCGTGTTACGGGATTCCGGGCTCGATGAAGGCGATTACAAGAAATATCTAGAGGAAAAACATCTGTGAAAATCCTCTTCGACACCAATATCGTCCTGGATCTGCTTCTGGACCGCGCGCCTTTTGCAGATGCCGCTGCCGATTTGTTCGCAAAAGTAGAAGAGGGAAGCGTCGTCGGATATCTGTGCGGGACCACGGTGACAACCATTCACTATCTCACAACCAGGGTGGTCGGCAGCGCCAGGGCGAAAGAGGAAGCAGGCAAGCTGCTTTCCCTTTTCGAAGTGGCCCCCGTCAACAGGGCCATTTTGGAATCCGCTCTGAAGGCGGGCTTTGCCGATTTTGAAGATGCGGTGATACACGAAGCGGCATGCCACGTCGGGGCCGAAGCAATCGTGACGCGCAACTTGAAGGATTTCAAGAAATCCAGGGTAAATGTGTACCATTCGACAGAACTGGCGGGAATATTGACCGTGAAGCGGTGAATGAACCTTTCACCTTTCACCTTCTGCGGTTTATGCTTATACTCATTGAAAGGTGAAAAAATTGGAGGAGATAGCTGCCATGTTAAGCCTGAAACTGCCAAAGGACCTTGAAACCAGGCTCGAAACCTTGGCCGCCAAGACCAAGAGACCGAAGAGTTTCTATATGCGTGAAGCCCTTGAGCAGTACCTTGAGAAATATGAAGAGGGATATCTTGCCCTTGAGCGACTGAACGAGAAGAATGCGGAATATTTGAGCCACGAGGAAGCGAGGAAATTCCTTGAGCTTTAGGATAATCTGGCACAAAGGCGCGCTTAATGATCTAAAGCAGCTTGACAAGCCAGTCCGAGGGCGCATCTTCGAAAAGGTTGAAACCTATCTTTCCCAGAACCCTGCTTCTATCGGCAAACCGTTGAAAGAAAACCTGGCCGGAATGTTCAGATATCGTTATGGAGACTATAGGGTGATATATGTGTTGGATCTGACTGACCAGACAATGACCATTCTTGAAGTTGGCCATCGCAGGGCGGTTTACAGGCGTTAAAGCCCTCACCTTCCACGGCCTCATCTATACTCTTATATTCCGATATGACCAACAAAAAAGGGCGGGCTTATGGTGACCACACAGGAGATAATGAACACATTAGCTTCGGTCAAATCCGAGCTTCAAACTGCATTCAAGGTGCATGAGATAGGTGTCTTTGGCTCAGTAATTCGTGAAGAGCAGAAGGAATCAAGCGATATAGACCTGCTCGTACGTCTCGACAAGGATGCCGACTTGTTAGACCTTATAGCATTATCTCAATTTCTTGAAGAGCGGCTACATCACAAAGTGGATGTCGTACCCAGAGATGCATTGCGTTCTGAATTGCGCGAACAAGTGCTGCGCGAGGTCAGATACCTGTGAGGGATACATCTTTGTATATCAAGGATATTCTTGCCGCAATCGCGAGTATCGAGACGTTTATAAGCGGCATGGATTATGAGAGCTTTCATGGCGACGACAAGACGTTAAGTGCTGTCATTCGCAAGCTTGAGATTATCGGGGAGGCGGTGAAGCAGATTCCTGTGGAAATCCGACAACGCTATCCCGAAATCCCCTGGAAACAGATTGCCGGCATGCGAGACCTGCTCATCCACTCCTATTTTGGTGTTGACGCTCATATGGTCTGGCAAACTGTTATAAAACGGTTACCGATATTGAAAGAGACACTGCAAAATGCCTTAATAGGTTAACGAAGTCAAGGCTCGTGGAGGATTTGCCATCTCGTTCCCAAGCTCCAGCTTGGGAACGTGCAATCGTACGGGAAGCTCCGCTTCACTACGCTTCAAAGCTGGAGCTTTGCCGGCAATTACATTCCCAAGCTGGAGCTTGGGAACGAGAAACATCTACTTGATGAACTCAAACGGCGTAACGATGAAACTGCTCGGCATTAAACCCCGGGATCTGGAGACGGTGCGCAACATCCTCCAGGCATACCTGCCAGGGTTCGAGGCTCGGGCCTTCGGTTCCCGCGTGCATGGCCGCACGATCAAGCCGTTACCCTTCACCCTTTAGTGGTTCACAACAAAGCCGCGATGATCTCGTTGCGCGAACCGGTACCCATCTTCTTCATGATTCTCTTGATGTGATCCTTCACGGTGAACTCGGAGATGAAGATGGCGCTCGATATCTCCTTGTTCGACAATCCCTGGCAGATCAGCCCCAATACCTCCGTTTCCCTTTTCGACAGCTGATACTTCTCCCGCGCCTTCGCTATGTCCACCTGACGGTTCCTGATGATCTTCTCCATCAGCACCATGACGTGGCTCGGGTCGCCCGCCTCCCGATGATCGCCGAGCAGAAAGGCCCTTATGGAACAGAGCGCCTCCGTCTCGCCGCCGCCTCCCCTATGCCCGATCACGCCGAAAACCGTCCCCGAATCGTCGGACCGCCCCCGGAGCTCCCCGCACAGGTCGTAGACCTCCCGGGGCAGTGCCTGTTCCCCGTCGTTTTCGCGCAGCACGGCGAGCAGCTCCAGGGCTTCCTGATTCGAATAAAGAAGCCGGCCCTCCAGATCGAGGATCAGCACACCGGGTGCCGAGCGTTTGGCGATTATGTCCTTAAGAGTCTGCATTCGCGCATAATATTCAGTTCCCGACTCAAAGTCAAAACATTTACGTTTATTTATAAAATCCCTCTTTTGAGGGGATTGTATTTTCGCGTCGCAAGTCATATCCTGCGCAGCATGAAAAACTTATCAGAGAAAAGAACCGAAAGCAGGAAGAGTCTCACACAGAGCGTCAGCTTCGAACTGAGCACGATGGAGTCCGGCGGACTCAGTAACATCGTGAAACGGGGATTTGGCGTGGATCTGAGTGCGGGCGGCATGGGAATGACGACACGGTACCCGCTCAAAGGTGGCGAAGTAGTGAAACTGCTGTTTCCTGTGACAGAGGGTGAGATGTTGAACCTTCCCGTCTTCACCGAGGTCATGTGGGCGGTACCCTCCGGCGCAGAGTACAGGGCGGGACTCAGATTCTTGAAATAGGAAACAGACGTTTTCTGCCACAAAAAGGCACAAAATCCACAAAAAAAAGCAGATTCCCTTTGTGATGGTTACACCTTTTTTGTAATGATCTTCGTGGTTTAAGGACTGATGTTTTTGTGTTTTTTGTGCTTTTTTTGCGGCCCGAAGTATTTGCATTTTTTAATTTAATATTTTGAATATTCAATAAGGAGGGAAATCGTGACAATAAGGACATGGCTGCAACACATTCCCCGGGCCTTTCCCCTCGGGCTCGTCACCGGCCTCTGCTGTCTGGCTCCGGCACTGGCCTCCGCTGCTTCCGTCTGGACTGCCGCTCAGGTCGACAACACCGGAGCCGTCGGGAAATTCGCCTCTCTGGCGCTCGACAGCAACAAGAAGATGCACGTAAGTTACTTCGACACGGCCGGCAGCCTGAGATACGCGACCGACAAAAGCGGCGCCTTTGCGGTGTCGACCCTGGCAAGCGACGTGGTGTCGGCGGGAACCGCAATCGCCGTAGACCCCTCAAATAACCCCCAGATAGTCTATTTTCACAACAACGGGGGAGGGAGCAAAGGGATCAGGCACATCGCCTACAACGGAACGGGTTGGGGGGCGGCCTCCGACCCCAACGGAACTTTCAGCCCCGATCCCGATGTATCCGCCTCCCTATTCAACAAGGGAGGCATCTCCCACCTGGTCTATTCCAGGCCGGGATACCTTTCCTACGGGTTCAATACGACGGCAGACAATTACGCCGTATGGGACAGGACCTCAATCGATTCCACGGGCAATTCGGGGGCCAACAACTCGATCGTTGTCAATGCCGCCGGGAAGGTCCATGTCGTCGGCTACAACTCCTCGTCCACCGATCTCTTCTATTACACCAATGAATCGGGTCTCTGGGTCAAGTCAACCTTGGCGACCTCGACCGACATCGTCGGCAAAGGGTGCACCCTCGCCATCGATGCATCCGGGAACCTGCACCTGAGCTATCTGGAAACGACCGCCACCCCGGCCAGCTACAAGATAAAGTACCGCTTCAAGTCGGCCGTCGTCGGCAGCGCCTGGCAGAGTGCCGTTGACGTCGCAGATGCAGGTTCGCTGGGCGGGCACTCCTCGATCGCGGTCGACGCTACCGGCGCCGCCCACATCAGCTACTACTACTCCAATGCCGCCTCCACCGGGAAACTCGGCTACGCCACCAATCTCGGCGGCAGCTGGCAGACGGAAGACGTCGACACCGCGAGCAGCGACCTCGGCAACTACTCATCCATCGCGCTGGACGGCGACCAGACCGTCTACATAGCCTATTACGACGCGGCCAACACGGCCCTCAAGACAGCCACCAAGAGGACGCTGGCGGTCACGCCGCTCGCCTCCAATTTCGGCACCGTGGACCGCGGCTTCCAATCTTCACCCGACAGCACCATCACCATCACCAACAACCTGCTCACCGGCCAGAGCATCGGATCGATCAGCACCGGGGGAGCCAACCCCTCCGAATTTGCCGTCACCAGCGACTCCTGCTCCAACCTGCAACTGTCGGCCGGATCGAGCTGCAGCGTGCAACTTCATTTTGCGCCCCCCGCGGGAGCCCCCCGCTCCAGCGCCAGAAGCGCGACGCTCACCATACCCGCCACCGCCCCCTATAGCTCGACGCTTGATCTGGCATTGAGCGCCGCCACCTCGGCCAGCTATCTGTTGACCGCCGGTGCCGGTAACGGCGGGAGCGTGACCCCCGTCAAGGTCGCCGTCGCCCCCGGCGGGAGCCAGACCTTTACCGTCTTGCCCGACCAGGGATTTTCGGTAGCCGAAGTGACCGCCGACGGCATAACCCCGCTGACGGCGCCCTACACCTTGTCCGACGTCACTGCCGACCACAGCGTCTTTGTCTCGCTGGTCTCTCCCATCAGGATCCTGCAGAGCTTCATCTATTACGGCTCGCTGCAGTCGGCCTACGCCGCGGTCAACAACGACTGGACCATCCAAAGCCAGGAGAGCATCCCGGCCGGCGACCTTCAGGTCGACCGCGACCTCTATGTAACCCTTTCCGGTGGCTACGACAGTTCCTTCGCGGCCCAACCCGGCCAGACAGGAATGCCGGGCAACATCACCATCAGCAACGGCACGCTCGCAGTGGAAAACCTGCTGCTTCAGTAATTCAGCAACAGATTCGCTATACGCATTACGTTTGATTTTATTTCAATGATATCAATTAAATGGAGGAGAACATGGTCAAGACAAAGAAACCACCGACCGTGAAGAGTTGCAAAACGGGCGCCCTGCGGCATTCAGCCGAAGCGCTCCTGCTTGCAGCGCTGATCGGCATCATCCCGGGGCAGGCCGATGCAGCAGACCGGCTGGTTGTAAAAAACGGAACCGAGACCACGTTCAAGGTGACCGAAACCGGAGAGGTAACCGCGGTAAGCTTCGCAGGCAGCGGGAGCAACCTGAGCGGTGTCACCCACTGGATGGGCATCTGGAGCAATTCCACAGCATACCTCGTCGAGGATGTCGTATCCTACAACGGCGGCTCGTACATCGCCTTGGCGGCAAGCACCGGCGTCGATCCGACCAGCGATCCCGCCAAGTGGCAGGTTTTTGCCGCCCAGGGGGTGCAGGGAGCGACCGGTCTGCAGGGAGAGGCAGGTCCGACCGGCCCGGAAGGGCCGCAGGGAGTTGCCGGTGCTGACGGCGCAACAGGTCCCCAAGGTCCGGCAGGTCCCCAGGGTCCGGCAGGTGCAGATGGTGCTCAAGGGCTCCAGGGTGCGGTAGGTCCGGTTGGTCCGCAGGGTCCGCAGGGCATTGCCGGCGCTGATGGCGCAACAGGTCTCCAGGGTTCGGTAGGCCCGGCAGGTCCGCAGGGCATTGCCGGTGCTGACGGCGCAACGGGTCTCCAGGGTCCGACTGGTCCTCAGGGCTTGTCTGGCGCAGATGGAGCAACAGGCTCGCAAGGTCCGGTAGGTCCGGCTGGTGCCGATGGCGCTCAAGGACTTCAGGGTCCGGCTGGCCCGGCAGGCCCCCAGGGTCCGCAGGGTGTTGCCGGTGCTGACGGCGCACAGGGACCTGCAGGTGCCAAGGGGATGATCTGGGAAGGTGAGTGGGTGGCTGGCGATTACAGCGCCGACGACTCGGTCCAGTACAACGGCGACTCCTACATCGCAACCGCAGCCGCAACGGTCAACGACGTTCCGGGAGAAAGCGCAGCATGGCAGTTGCTTGCAGCAAAGGGAGCCCAGGGGCAGGCAGGAGCTGACGGTGCAACAGGTCCGGCAGGCGCAGATGGTGCTCAAGGGCTCCAGGGTCTGCAGGGTGTTGCCGGTGCTGACGGCGCAACAGGGCCGCAAGGTCCGACTGGTCCCCAGGGCTTGGCTGGCGCAGACGGCGCAACAGGTCCGGCAGGCGCAGATGGTGCTCAAGGGCTCCAGGGTCTGCAGGGTGTAGCCGGTGCTG
>Ga0154470_1116_pt1 | contig 33545 bp, 21 predicted proteins | sample RifGroC2_FD_115949 | JGI IMG/M metagenome (GOLD analysis project Ga0154470, IMG submission 115949) | Geobacteraceae bacterium GWC2_58_44 | reverse complement strand
GCTCCTCAGCTTGTTCTTTGTCTGGACAGGCCATCATCTTAAACTATTGTCCTCGTTTTGGGGACCACTATACTGGGACCGGCAAGACCACCGTCGCCCTGCACCGGCTCTCCTATCTCCAGTTCGATCAGCCGGAGCTCTTCCGCCAGGAGCGCTGCCTGGTGCTGATGTTCAACAGGACTCTGCGCGACTACGTCAAGAGGACCTCGAACGAGCTTTTGGGTGCCACCCGCGTCGACACCTTCAGCGCCTGGGCGCTGACCGCCCTGAGCGCGCTCGGTGTGACGGTGAAGACATCCTTCGATGATCCCTTCGGCGCCCAGAAGAAGAACAGCATCCTGTCCGCACTCCTGGCGCGCTACGTGGCTGAGAGCAGGAAGATGGATCCCGTCGTCGATCTCTGGAGATTTTATACCCAGCCGTACCTTGTCGAGGCGCTCTTCCCGGTGACAAGGGAGCGGGAGGCGTTCGTGAACGAGGTGGGGAGAAAGATCGACACCAGGAACCGCATCATGTCCTTTTCGGATGTGAGCATCCTGCTACGGCTCTGCCAGTTGCGCCGCTCACCGGAGGCGACGGTGCCCGGAGCCTTCAACTTCTATGATCACATCGTCGTCGACGAGGCGCAGGATTTCGGCCAGCTCGAACTGGAGGCGATCCTCGCCGCCAGTTCCGCGCGCCGCAGCCTCACCGTCTGCGCCGACGAAAAGCAGAAGATCCTCAGTTTCGTCGATGCCGAAGGTTTCGCCAACTTCAAGGGGGCGCTCAATTCGCTCGGCCTGGACAAGGAGACGCTGTCGCTCTCCTACCGCTCGGCACGCGAGATCATGGAACTGGCCGCCCGGGTGAGCGGCCAGCCGGTCGACACCTCGAAGACGCATCCCGGAGTCGCTGAGTTCCACGAGGTGCGCGACTTTGCCGAAGCCTCCGGGAAACTGCGGAGCCTCATTGGCGAACTCTCCGGCGCCGCCCCGCAGGCGCTTACCGCCGTCATCTGCAAGAAGAAGGCGGACATCAGGCTCATCCATGCGGCGCTTGCCGGGGTGACCGGTCTGCACGACGAGGGGGTAATCACCTTCGAGCCCGGCGTCCTCGTCGTCAACAGTCACCAGGTGAAAGGGCTGGAGTTCACCAACGTCGTGCTCTGGGATCCGAGCGAGAGCGATTTCCGCCAGACCGAGCTGGATCGGAACCTGCTTTACGTTTCCATCACGAGGGCCTGCCGACAGATTCACATCGTCCACTGGAGGCCGCTGGCAAAGGCCTTGAGGGGGGGAGTTCCCTCCCCCCATTAGATCAAACCTGAGAGCCAGGGTAGACGAGCGGTGCAAGGGAAAGGGTGATAAGCTATTGCTATGCCTAGTGAGTCTGGGCAATTTCATTCTGTTCAAGGAGTGACAAAATGGCTCAAAGCAAGCATAGCAACCGCAGAATCGTGCTGAAGTCGCGTCCGGTCGGGGCACCTGCTCCGGACAATTTCCGTCTCGAAGAAGTACCGATACCGGTCCCCTCCGCCGGACAAGTACTGTTACGCACCATCTACCTGTCGCTGGACCCTTACATGCGGATGCGCATGAGTGACAGGCCCTCGTATGCAGCACCTACGGCGATTGGAGAGGTAATGGTCGGAGGCACCGTGTCTCGCGTCGAAATTTCCAACCATCCCGGTTTCAAGAGCGGCGACATGGTGGTAGGTTACTGTGGCTGGCAGGATTACGCACTCTCGGATGGCAGCGGTCTTATCGAACTCGGCGCCGACTTCACACACCCTTCCTACGCACTGGGGGTGCTAGGGATGCCCGGTTTCACCGCTTACATGGGGCTGCTGGATATCGGCCGACCAAATGCGGGAGAAACAGTCGTGGTCGCAGCAGCAACCGGTGCCGTAGGCTCGGTGGTCGGGCAGGTCGCCAAGCAAAGCGGATGCCGGGTGGTCGGCATCGCCGGCGGCGCGAAGAAATGCCGCTTTGCCGTCGACGAACTCGGGTTTGATGCCTGCATCGACCATCACAGTGCCGAACTGTCGCCGCAACTGGCCGCGGCCTGCCCAAAAGGAGTCGACGTGTACTTCGAAAGCGTTGGCGGCGCCGTTTTCGACGCCGTCTTGCCGCTCCTCAACACCTCCGCCAGGGTACCGGTCTGCGGACTGATCGCCCACTACAACGCCACCACTCTGCCGGAAGGGCCGGACCGACTGCCACTCCTGATGAGTACACTCCTTGCCCGGCGTATCAAGATGCAGGGCTTCATCATCTACGAAGACTACGGGCACCGCTTCGCCGAGTTCCTTGAGAACATGATGCCCCGGGTAAAGGATGGCAAAATCAAATACAGAGAGGACATAGTCGACGGCCTGGAAAACGCACCCGAGGCATTCATCGGCCTGCTGGGAGGAAAGAACTTCGGCAAACTGATCATCCGGGTGGCAAAAGTTTAATTTTCAAACCGGAGGGGTTAGGGGGACGTCCATGATTTCATGCGTTTCCCCCTCTATTCCTGCCCATGACCAAGGAAACGCACAATTTCATGGACGTCTGCCTTCCCCCCCGGGGGCGCCGCCTCCAAAATAGAGAAAGGGGTTAGCTTTAACAGCTAACCCCTTTTTCGTTGTGCCCGTACTCTCCACTGAACGAATCCGGGACCGGCAGATTTCCCGATGGTGGGCGGCTGTCAGTTCACCTTTACTCTTTCCACCCTCAGCGTCCCCGCGCGGATGATGAGTCTCCCCAACAACCTGGTGGGCAATCCGCTCCTACCGCTGAAGTCGGTATAGTACCCCCCGCTTAGTTTGACAGAGACATTCCGGTTCACGGTAAGGCTCTCCAGGAAGTCGCCGTCGCGTGTCATGATCAGCGCGCCATTGGTTGCCGCGAGGTAGGCTGCCGCCAGTGAGTTATACCCGATGCTGCCGATCCGTACCGGGTATGCCACGGTAAAGGCCGCCGACACCCCCCTGTCGGAGGTCATGGCGAGGACGCAGTCGCCCGTGCCGGTGCATGCCCCCCCCCAACCGGCCAGGACCGTGCCGGTGCCGCTGGTCGCCTGGAGCGTGACCTCCGTGCCGTAGGGGAAGACCGCGCTGCATGCCGAACTGACGCAGGCGATCCCGGGGGGGTCGCTGTGCACCGAACCGATGCCGTTGCCGGTAATGGTGACGGTGAGTGTGGCTACCTGCGGACCCAGATTGACCAGCGTCGGTACCGGCAGCCACCCCGGGTTGGTCCCCAGCTGCCCGGAGCTGTTATCCCCCCATGCCCAGACCGTCCCGTCCGTCTTCACGGCCACGGCGTGATATGCTCCGGCTCCGACGTCGATCACGCTGGAGAGTTGCAGTGCCTGCCACGGGTAGGCGCTGGAGGTGGTGCTGCCGATCCCCAGCTGGCCGTGGTCATTATTCCCCCAGGACCAGACCGTGCCGTCGTCCTTCAAGGCCAAGCTGAAATGAGAACCCGCCGCGATATCCGTCACCGTTCCCCAAAGAGCCCCTACCTTCACCGGAGCCACCCTCTCGGTCGTGGTCCCGTCACCGAGTTCTCCGGAGCCGTTGCTGCCCCATCCCTCCACGCCTACGCTATCCAACACCAGGCTGTGAATGGCGCCCGCAGCGATGCGGGTCGCGATGCCGAACTCCGCTACCTGCACCAGGCTCCTGCTGGAGGTGTCGCCGTAGAAATGAGCCCCCCAGACCCAGACGGTTCCGTCATTTTTCAGCGCCATGCCATGGTGATTCCCTGCCGAGACGGCAACCACCCCGGAAAGCCCGGGTAGCTGCAGTGGCGTAGCGCTTTGGGCGACATCCGTGCGCCCCAGTTCGCCATCATCGTTGTTGCCCCAGGCCCAGACCGTCCCGTCGTTTCTGACCGCCAAGGCGAAGTCGCTGCCGGCCGCAACGGCGGTCATACCGCTTAACCCCGGAACCTGCAGGGGAGTCGTACTGCCGGTGCTGCTGCCGTTTCCCAACTGCCCATAGTTATTGTTCCCCCAGGACCAGACCGTGCCGTTTCCCTTGAGCGCCAGGCTGAAGGCGCCCCCCGCTGAAACCCGGGCCATTCCGGATAGCCCCACCGCCTGCACCGGGGCAATGCTGTGAATCGTGCTGCCGTTACCCAACATGCCATAGGAGTTGGCGCCCCAGCCCCACACCGTGCCGTCGTTGTTCAGGGCCAGCGTGTGGAAACTGGAGGTCGAGACTGCGGAAACCATGTCGAGTCCCGGCACTTGCGCAGCCACCAGTCGGTAGCTTGGAGCACCGCTCCCGAGTTCCCCGTCCCCGTTTTCGCCCCAGGCAGCGATAGAGCCGTCCTTTGCCAGTGCCAGGATGAAACCATTGCCCGAAGCGACGGCGGTTATTCCGGAAACAGCAGCTGCCCGCTCCGGCGCGACGTTATCCTGATCAGGATAGCCGTTCACCAGCACTTTGTACCCCCAGAACCAGACAGTCCCGTCCTCCATCAGGGCAACGGTATGGTACATAGCCGGTTCGAGGGCGGCAACCGGGCCGGGAAGCCCGACCGCCGGGACGGGGGTCGTCCAATCGGTCCGGGTTCCGTTACCCAACTGGCCGACGTCATTGGCCCCCCAAGCCCAGACGCTGCCGTCATTTTTGAGCGCCATGGTCTGGTTTTCCGCCGCGGCAACCGCGGTTACTCCGGAAAGGCCCGACACCATTACCGGGGTCTTTCTGCGGGTAATGGTGTCGATACCGAGTTGCCCGCGGGTATTCCCCCCCCAGCACCATACGCTGCCGTCATTTTTCAATGCCACCGTGTGATCCCGCCCGCCCGAAACGTCGGTTACCCCCGTCAGACCGGAGACCTGAACAGGAAGGGTGGCCTGGCCTGTGGTGCCGTTACCGAGCTGGCCTTGGCCGTTGCTCCCCCAGGTCCAGACAGTTCCATCGCTTTTCACCGCCATAGTATGCATCAACCCCGCGCCTATGGAGACCACCCCCGTCAGCCCCGACACCTGCGCCGGGGTAGCGCTTCCGACATCGGTGCCGTTACCCAACTGACCCGCGACATTTTCCCCCCAGGTCCAGACGGTCCCGTCGCCTTTCAAAGCGACAGTGAAGCTCTCTCCTGCCTTAACCGAGATCACCCCCGTCAGACCCGGTACCCGGGCGGGGGTCGCGCTGCTGTTCGTGGTACCGTTGCCCAATTGACCCCATCGGTTATAGCCCCAGGTCCATACAGTCCCGTCGTTGTGCAGCGCCACGCCATGGAAAGCACCCGCGGCCAGTTTACAGGGAGCAGCCAGGGCAGGTGTCGCTAATGCTATCAGGAGCAGGGCGGACAGAACCAGCGAACCCCATCCCTTGATCCGCTTCATTGCGGTCGCATGCCAGCCGTTCCCAGCACCCTTCACCTCAGAAAAGGTCGCGCGATCGGACTCTTTCATATCTTCCTCCGTTTGACTGGTAAGCAGGGTGAACCGATTTGGCGCACCGCAGGTTAAACTTTTCCAACTATACTCACTAAGGGAAGAGATTCAAGCAAGGCAGGAAATCATGCATCGTGCATGCGCGGCGCAACCTGACGGCACGCGTCACGCCATCCCCACCCCGCCCTTCCCCTTAATGCCCCCACCCAGCGCGAAGAAACCCAGCGCAAACGCATCTGTCAACTGTAAGGCAACGATTGACGACCGGGTACGCTGTGAATTTCAACAAGCGCCACAAAAGGTCGGGGCACCTGTTTCAGAACAGCTATAAAAGCATCGTGGTTGAAGAAGATCCATATTTTATGGAACTTGTGCGATACAGCACTGGATTTCAGGGGTGTCGGGTGTTCTCCTCTCCAACCAAAAAATATTTGCCCAAATATGACTTCTAAGGTATATATCTTTATGGCATGGGACATTGAATACACCGATGAATTTGGAGCAGGAAGGAGGAAGTTAGACATGGCAAAACCGTATAACACGCTGCGCGCAAAAATGGCGCCGGAGGCCCGCGCCAAGGCAGAGGAACAGACCCGCCAACTCATGAAAGAGATGCCGCTACAGGAATTACGCCAGGCCAGGAAAATGAGCCAGGAACAAATGGCCCGAACCCTCCACACTAACCAGTCAAATGTGTCCCGGATCGAAAAACGGACCGACATGTATATATCCACACTGCGCAGCGTCATCAAGGCCATGGGGGGGGACCTGGAGGTTGTGGCCCGCTTTCCGGACGGCAGTGTACGCATCAACCAGTTTGAGGAGATTGAAGAGGCGATCAAGGCCTGATCGATTCAGTAACACCGAATAGCGCGCTCAGATTGGGACCAGGAACCCCGACCTCTTCGGCAACCTGGCTTTTCAGGATGCGGAATCGGTACTTCGGCACCCAGACTATATGATATTGACAGTGCCATATGACATGCGATAGCCTCTTAAATCGGCTCATCTGTTACTCCTTTTTCTGAATTGTGGGGACAACTCAGTTTAAGGTTTAGCAGATGGGCCCTTTCAGGCAAAGCCATTTGACTCTGACCACGCCCAGAGGACGTGGGTTTTTAAGGCGTACTAAAAATCAACTATCCCGCCGCAAGCAACGTGGTATGGCGGCAGTATAGGATATTGTCGCATCGCTTTCCGACAAAGCAAAAGCATGAGACACGCCCCAAGGGGCTGGGAATTGACCCGAAGGGATTCAATGAAAGTCACCCTTGCACACTGCCTAACCCACCCGAAATCCCAAGTTCGAATGCCCGGGGTCGGGGTTGCCTGGGACTTGCCCCCGGGCCCGATGACCCCCAGTCCCGTTGGTTTATAGTCCCCTCTCGTTGATTGATGGGTGGGCTCCTCTCTTCCCGTGTCCTCCCCTGCTCTCCCCTGCTCTCCCCTGCTCTCCCCTGCTCCCATCGCCCCGCCCCTATTGCCTCCGTCCTTTCCAAACGGCGTTTATCAACCTTAGCCTCATTTTTTGCTGCCAATCAACTTGATTACAATTTTATAAGCATATTTCACTACATCTTTTTTTTACCGCGCCGATGATACCTCTACATCAGCAGATCGATACTTCTAAATACATTATCTGCTGTGTTTATTAAGGATTCAACAACAAGGTATGCCCAAAAAAGTATACAAAATGTTTTTAACAAATGGGAGGTAACTGCATATGGCCGGTAAGATCAAGATGATGATCGACTCGATTATCGAACAAAGAGCAAAGGACAATGCGATGTTGCAGGGCGTCATCAGGACTAAACTGATGCTCAAAGGTATCGATCCGAAGAAGTACACGCTACAGTCCGACGATGACCCTGCAATAATCAGCAAACTCGAAACACTGGTGAAGGACCTCAAATAAAATTCAAGGAGAAAGCACTATGAATATAGTATCTGCGTTTTCGAGTAAGGAATCAGTCGACCTGGTGGTCCAGGATCTGCAGGAACAGTTCAAGGATCTGGACGTTAAAATGGTGATCTACTACGCGTCTTCTCTTCATGCGCCCGAGACGATCAGCCAGAAGATGCAGCAAGCCTTTCCCGCAGCTACCGTCTTCGGCTGCTCCACCGCGGGTGAGATCGCCAGCGGCAAGATGCTGAAGAATTCGGTTACCGCCATGGCGTTCAACGCCCGGGCGATCAGCGAGGTCGAGGTCGCCGTTGTGGAAAACGTGCAGGACGACTCGGGGGTCGAGCAGGCGTTCGCCTCCTTCGAAAAGCGCTTCGGGGTACCGATGCTCGACCTCAACCCGAGAAGGTTCGTCGGCATCATCCTGGTGGACGGGCTTTGCGGCGCGGAGGAAAAACTGATCGACAAGATCGGCGACCTGACCGACGTCACCTTCATCGGCGGTTCGGCAGGCGACGATCTGAAATTTGCCGCCACCCATGTCTACGCCAACGGCAAGAGCTATTCCAATGCGGCGGTGCTTGCTCTGCTGAAACCTGCCACAGAATTCTCCTTCATCAAGACCCAAAGCTTCAGCACACTGTGCAAAAAACTCGTGGTCACCAAGGCCGACGAAGCCAAAAGGGAGGTCATCGAGTTCGACAACCGGCCCGCGGCTGAGGCCTATGCCGATGCACTCGGGATTCCGGTCGAAGAGGCCGCAGGGAGGTTCATGCATAACCCGGTCGGTCTGGTCATCGAAGGCGAACCGTACGTACGCAGCCCGCAGCAGATAAAAGAGAGCAGCATGCTCTTTTACTGCGGCGTGGTGGAGGGGATGGAACTGTCGATCCTCGAGTCGACCGACATCATAGAGGACACCAGGAAGGCGCTGGAGGAAGCCAAGGCGAAACTGGGGACCATTTCCGGCCTGATCAACTTCAACTGCATCCTGCGTACGCTGGAACTCGAGCAGAAGCAGGCGACCGAGGAGTACGGCGCACTGTTCGCCGGCTTCCCGACCACAGGCTTCAGCACCTATGGCGAACAGTACATCGGACACATCAACCAGACGGCGACGATGCTCGTGTTCAAGTAGGGGCGTTTCCCCTGACGGGCTTTCACCCTCCCCCGGCTCCTCCCATCAGCCTTCGCCCAGGCTACGGCTGACAAGTCAAGGGAGGGGGGAATTTCAACCAGCGGAAGATTGACGCTAATCGGGTCAAGTTAAGGTCAGTGCTGATTTCCCGCACGCTGGAAAACCCCCTCCCCTTCAAGGGGAGGGTTGGGGTGGGGATGGGGCAGTTCCGGTGCCAAAAACACCCCCATCCCCCTCCTGACCTCCCCCTTGAAGGGGGAAGGACCTGAACAGCGGAAGATCAGCGCTAATCAGGTAACTTCTGAACTTAATGGCAGTCGGGATAGGGAGAGGGGGAATCGCAGCCTCTCAGCAATCCCGCCGGTTCCTGCAAGGTCTGAACGGCCGTTTGATGTTCTACTGATAAATACGATAGAGGTGACTTGTTATGTCTTTTACTGACCAGAAAATCGGAATGAAACTGGGGATGGTATTCGGGTTCTTGCTGCTGATGATCGTTACCATCATCTGCTTGGGGCTAAGCAGCACGAAGAGGGTACACGGATCGGTCGAGCAGATCGCCAAGGGGAACTACGTGAAAACCCTGTACGCGCTGCAGGCCTCACAGGCCGTAAACGATGTTTCCTCGGCGATCAGGATGCTGGTTCTCTTGAAGGACGAAAGCGCCATCGGCCAGGAGAAAAGGAAGATCGAGGAGGCCAGGGGACGCTACCTGACCGCCATGAAGAGCCTGGAGCAGACCGAAAAAGATGGCAAGGGGCTTGAGCTGATTAAAACGGCGAAAGAGCTGATGGTTCCTGCCTCCAAGGCCAATAATGAGGTGATTCAGCTGGCCGTCGACCGAAAGCAGGACGAGGCGATCGCCCTTTTGCTGCGGGAGGCGATCCCGCTGACCCAAAGACTTCAGGATTGCTTCGAGAACCAGGTGAAGTTCCAGCAGGAGTGCGTGGATGCTTCCTATCTGGAATCGGTCGCCGTCTACGACCGGGCCAAGCTGGTCCAGATCGGCGCCGGAGCAGTTGCCGTCATCCTGGGGCTAGTGTCGGTCATCTTCCTGACCCGCAACTTCAGCACAAGGATCAAGCGCGTGGCCGACACCATGAGCCGGGTGGCGGACGGCGACCTGACGGTACAGCTGCGTATCTATGCCAATGACGAAATCGGGGAACTCGGCAAAAGCATAAACCGGATGCTGGATTCCACACGAGACATGATCACTTCCATCAGGAACACGGCCAACGAGGTGTCCTCTTCGGCCCGGATGCTCTCCGCGGGCAACGAGCAGATCGCAATCAGTTCGGAAGAGGTGGCGGCACAGACCAGCACGGTCGCCACGGCAAGCGAGGAGATGTCGGCCACCTCCATGGAGATCGCGCAGAACTGCAGCCAGGCGGCTGAGAGTTCCCGACAGGGGTTCGAGCTCGCGGTGCAGGGCGTTGCCGTGGTGCAGCAGACCGTTACCGGCATGAACCGCATTGCCGAGAAGGTGAAGCAGCTGGCCGGCACCGTCGAGACTCTCGGCTCCCGCTCCGACCAGATCGGCGAGATCGTGGGAACCATCGAGGATATCGCCGATCAGACCAACCTCCTTGCCTTGAACGCGGCCATCGAGGCGGCCAGGGCTGGCGAGCAGGGTCGCGGCTTTGCCGTGGTCGCCGATGAGGTGCGCGCCCTCGCGGAGCGGACCACCAGGGCCACCAAGGAGATCGGCCAGATGATACGCGTGATCCAGGCCGAAACCAGGGGCGCGGTAGCTTCCATGAAGGAAGGTGTCAGCGAGGTGGAGCAGGGAACCAGCGATGCAGCCAAGTCCGGCGAGGCCCTGGGGAACATCCGCAACCAGATCAACGCGGTGGCCGAGCAGATCAACCAGATAGCGACCGCGGCCGAGCAGCAGATGGCGACCACGACCGAGATCACCAACAACATCCAGCAGATCACCGAGGTGGTTCAGATGAGTGCCGGCTGTTCGCACGATTCGGCCGACGCAGCCAGGGACCTGCAGCGCCATGCCGACGAACTGCACCGCCTGGTCAGGCTCTTCTCGCTCTCAGCCTGAGGCGGAGCAGCCCCTTACCCCTCTCCCATCAGCCTTCGCCAAAGGCTAGATGGGGGCTTTTTGCGCAGGAATTACCCCACCCCCCCTCCCCTTGATGGTGAGGGAGTTTTTGCAGCGGCGATCAGCACTAATCTGAGGAGGTAGGGTGGGCCGTGCCCACCACACCCGCATCTTGATGGTGGGCAGGGCCCACCCTACGTGATTTTCCCGGCCCCCTTTTGATGGTGGGCAGGGCCCACCCTACGTGATTTTCCCAATCCCCTTTTTTTCAAATCGGGAAGAAGATCGGCGGGAGATCAGTACTAGGGTGAAGAGAATCAGCAACGACACGTGTCGGTCGGACCGACATAATACATTACGCAAAGGAATAGGACGTGGCATGGGAAATCTAAAAATTAGCGGAAAAATCATGGTTGGCTTCGTCGTTGCTGCAGCTCTCGGCGCCTTGGGGTGCTACGCCTCGCTGCACGGATCTGCCACAGTCGCGATGCTCGCAGGCGCGGCGGCATTTTTTGGCACCATCGCTTTGGGCGCCTATATCTCGCGAGCGGTACGGCTCCCGATGCAGCAGATGCTGGCAGCCCTGGAAAAGGTGGCAGACGGCGCCCCGGACAGCGAGCTTGCTGTAGTCGGCAATGACGAGTTCGCGGCCCTGGCCAAGGCGGTGAACCGGATCAGCGCCGCGGAAAAAGAGGCGGCAGATGCCATCGGCATGATCTCCCGAGGGGAGCTGGATTTCTCGCTGCAGGCGCGCTCGGCTGGCGACCTCCTGGCCCAAAGCGTCGCGGCCGCAGGCTCCACCTTGCGCCGCCTGGTGGCCGAAGCGGGCGCCCTGACCGACGCCGCTTCAGGCGGTTACCGGGAGACCCGCGGAGACGCCGACGCGCTGCCGGGCTGCTACGGCCGGCTGATCGGCGGAGCCAACGCTGCGGTCGAGGCCCTGCTGCAAAGGATCGAAGAGGGTCGCAGCACCATCGACCTGCTCACCGAGAAGAACGACTGGTTCCGTGCCATCACCGACGCCGTCCCCTTCCCCATCCACGTCACCGACAACGACATGAAGTGGACCTTCATGAACAAGCCGTTCGAGCAGCTGCTGGTCCGTGAAGGACGCATCAGGGACCGCGATTCGGCGATCGGCCTCCCCTGCAGCAACGCCGCCGCCAACATCTGCAACAACGAGGGGTGCGGCATCAAGCAGCTCCACAAAGGGGTGAACGAGAGCTTCTTCGACTGGTGCGGCTCGGAGTGCAAGCAGGACACCTCCTACCTGGTGAACAGCAGGGGAGAGCGGATCGGCTATGTCGAGGTGGTGACCGACCTGACCGCCATGATCAGGAACCGCGATTACAGCAAGGTCGAAGTGGAGCGGATGGCGGAGAACCTGACCAAGCTCGCCCTGGGGGACCTCGACCTCAACCTGCAGGTGGCCGAAGCCGACCAGCATACCGCGCTGGCCCGGGAAGACTTCCTGAAGATCAACGCGAGCCTGGCGCGGGTGAAGGACGCGGTCGGCGCCATGATCGAGGACACCGAAACACTGGTGGGAGCGGCGCTGGCCGGCGAGTTCCAGACCCGGGTGGACGCCTCCCGGCACCAGGGTGACTACCGCTCCATCGTGGACGGGGTGAACCGGACCCTCGACATGGTGGTGGACAAGAACGACTGGTACGAGGCGATCATCGACGCGGTCCCCTTCCCGATCCACGTCACCGACAACGACATGATGTGGACCTTCATGAACAAGCCGTTCGAGCAGCTCCTGGTCAAGGAAGGGCGCATCAAGGACAGGGTCTCCGCCCTGGGCCTTCCCTGCAGCAACGCCGCCGCCAACATCTGCAACAACGAGGGGTGCGGCATCAAGCAGCTCCACAAAGGTGTGGCCGAGAGCTTCTTCGACTGGTGCGGTTCGGGATGCAAGCAGGACACCTCGTACCTGGTGAACCGCAAGGGTGAAAAGATCGGCTACGTCGAGGTGGTAACGGACCTGACCGCCATGATCAGGAACCGCGATTACAGCAAGGCCGAAGTGGAGCGGATGGCGAACAACCTGACCAAGCTGGCCCTGGGCGACCTCGACCTCAACCTGCAGGTGACCGAGGCCGACCAGCATACCGCGCTGGCCCGGGAGGATTTCCTGAAGATCAACGACAGCCTGTCGCGGGTCAAGGACGCGGTGGGCGCCATGATCGAGGACACCGAGACTCTGGTGGGAGCGGCGCTGGCCGGAAAATTCCAGACCCGGACCGACGCCTCGCGGCACCAGGGCGAGTACCGCGCCATCGTCGACGGCGTGAACCGGACCCTCGACATGGTGGTGGACAAGAACGACTGGTACGAGGCGATCATCGACGCGGTCCCCTTCCCGATCCACGTGACCGACAACGACATGAAGTGGACCTTCCTGAACAAGCCGTTCGAGGCGCTTCTGGTCAAGGAGGGACGCATCAAGGACCGGGTCGCCGCCCTGGGGCTTCCCTGCAGCAACGCCGCCGCCAACATCTGCAACGCCGAAGGGTGCGGCATCAAGCAGCTCCAGAAAGGGGTCAGCGAGAGCTTCTTCGACTGGTGCGGCTCGGGATGCAAGCAGGACACCTCCTACCTGGTGAACCGCAAGGGGGAGAGGATCGGCTACGTCGAGGTGGTCCAGGACCTGACCGGCATGATCAGGAACCGGGACTACACCAAGGAGGAGATCGAGCGCATGGCGGCCAACCTCCAGCTTCTGGCGGAAGGAGACCTGGATCTCAATTTCGCCATCGGGCGGCCGGACCAGTACACCAAGGAGGCCCATGCCGATTTCGCCAAGATCAACGACAGCCTGAAGAGCGTCAAGCATGCCATGGACCGTATCATCTCCATCACCAAGGAGATCGCCGACGGCAACCTGACCGTCGAGGTGGTACCGCGTTCGGATAAGGACGAGATGCTCAAGGACCTGGCGGCCATGGTGAAAAAGCTCTCCGATGTGGTGCACGACGTGAAGATGGCGGCCGACAACGTGAGCTCGGGAAGCAAGGAGCTCGCCGCCAACGCGGACAACACCTCGCAGGGGGCGACGGAACAGGCGGCATCCGCCGAAGAGGCCTCCTCCTCCATGGAAGAGATGAGCGCCAACATCAGGCAGACCGCGGACAACGCCATGCAGACCGAGAAGATCGCGGTGAAATCCGCCGAAGACGCCCAGGAGGGTGGCAAGGCGGTGGCGGCCACCGTCGCCGCCATGAGGGAGATCGCCGGCAAGATCTCCATCGTCGAGGAGATCGCGCGGCAGACCAACATGCTCGCCCTGAACGCCGCGATCGAGGCGGCACGCGCCGGTGACCACGGCAAGGGGTTTGCCGTGGTCGCGGCCGAGGTGAGAAAGCTTGCCGAGCGGAGCCAGAAGGCGGCGGGCGAGATATCCACCCTTTCCATCTCGAGCGTGGATATCGCGGAAAAGGCGGGGGCGCTGCTGGGGACCATCCTCCCCAACATCCAGAAGACCGCGGAACTGGTGCAGGAGATCAGCGCCGCGAGCAAGGAGCAGGACAGCGGTGCCGGGCAGATCAACCAGGCGATCCAGATCCTGGACCAGGTGATCCAGAAGAACGCCGCGGTGGCCGAGGAGATGGCATCCACCGCCGAGGAGCTCTCCTCGCAGGCGGCCCAGATGCAGGGGACCATTTCATTCTTCACCTTGAACGAGGAGTCCCACTCCGTTCAAGGGCAGGGGCGGCAGGCGGCTGTGCGCAACACCTCGAAATCCTTGACCTACGCCGGTGCCAAAGCCCCCCGCGAGCGCTGGAAGGAAGGGGCGGCAGCCACAGGGGTCGCGCTGAAACTGGACCACGAGGAGTTCGAGCGTTTCTAAGGGTATGTCGAAACGGGTGCCGCCTCCACATGCCTACTCCCCCCTCCCCTTCAAGGGGAGGGTCGGGGTGGGGATGGGGGCAGCCGCCAGCGGCACTCCGTTGCAACCCGGGTAAAATCCCCCCCGACCCCCCTTTTTCAAAGGGGGGCGAGAGGGTCTCATCTTAAGGGATACATTCCATGACCATTCCCAAAAAAATCGGCACGCTGAGCCTCAAGGCCCGGCTTCTGGCGGCATTCACGGCGCTCGCCCTGATCGCCGGGTTCATCGGCTGCTTCGGCATCGTCAAGCTGCGCCAGATGCACTCCTTGAGCGACAGGGTCTACCTGAGTGAAACCGGATCTCCGGCGCGCCCGGGCGGGTCGGGGAGTGCCCGGCAGGATGTGCAGCCGGGCCGGCCCGGCTTGTCCCGTTCTGCCGGCGCGGACCAGCTGCGGCAAGCGGCAGCGACGGCCCGGGAACAGCGGGAACTTGCGGTAAGGTCCGAGAAGAGTCTGCTGGCCATCACCCTTTTCGGGATGGTTGCCGCAACAGGCCTGGGACTCTTGCTCCATCGCTCGCTGCGGCGCAGCCTCGGTGGCGACCCGCGGCAGTTGGCCGACATGGCACGCAAGGTGGCCTCCGGCGACCTGACCTTCTGCACCGGTCCACGGGGGAGAGACGGGGAGAGCGTTCTGGCTGCCATGGAGGGGATGGTGGCTGAGATAAGGAAGCTGCTGGCCGATACCGACATGCTGGCGAGCGCGGCGACGGCGGGCGATCTCGCCAGGCGCGCCGACCCGGCACGGCACCAGGGCGAATTCGGGAGGGTGATAGCGGCGCTGAACGGCACCCTGGACGCGGTCATCGAGCCGATCCGCGACGCCTCGACGCGCATCGGCCAGTTGAGCCGCGGCGAGATCTGCGCCGAGGTTACCGCGGGATACCCCGGCGAATTCGGTGCCTTGCAGCAAAGCCTCAATCTGTTCCGGGAGGCAAGCGACCGGCTGCGCGCCGACGTGGAGACCATGAGCGGCGCCTCCCGGGCGGGGCTGCTCTCCACGCGGGTCGACGCGAGCCGGCACGGCGGTTTCTTCTCAGAAATCGTCGGCGCCCTGAACCATTCCTTCGACAACATCGCGGCCCCGCTTCTGGTCTGTACCGGTTACCTGGAGCAGATCAGCAGGGGCGAGGCCCCGGAGAAGATCACCGGCAGCTACCCCGGCGATTACCAGATCGTAAAGGAGGGCATAAACCGCTTCGTCGACACCATGAACGGGCTGCGCAGCGAACTGGGAGCGCTGATCCGGGCGGTTAACGGCGGCAACCTCGAGGTAAGCGGCAAGGTCGGCTCCTTCGAAGGGGAATGGGCCAGGACGGTGCAGGGGATGAACGATCTGATCGACGGCTTCAGGACCCCGCTCGGGGTGATCGCGGCAGGCCTTGAGCAGATCAGCAATGGGGAGATCCCGCCCCGGATCACCGACCGCTTCAACGGCGCCTTCGACCGGATCAGCAGCAACTTCAACAACTGCATCGACGGCTTCGAAGGGCTGGTCGAGGCGAACCAGGTGCTGCAAAAGCTCGCCGTCAACGACCACTCGGAGCGGGTGGAGGGTCACTACACCGGGATCTACGCCGAGGTGGGACTGGCGGTGAACGAGGTACGCCAGCGGCTCATGAATGCGGCGAGGACGGCCAACCTGATTTCCCGCGGCGACCTGAGCGACCTGGGATGGTACCGGGAGATCGGTGGCGGAACGGGGAGGCGCAGCGACAACGACAATTTCGCCCCTGCCTTAACCGCCATGATGGAAGCCATCTACGCACTGCTTGAGGACACTAACATGCTCGCCAACGCGGCCATCGAGGGTGACCTCATGACCCGGGCCGATGCCGGGAAGCACCAGGGGGATTTCCGCAGGATCATCGAGGCGGTGAACAACGCCCTCGACGCGGTGGTGGGACCGCTCTACGCCACGGCCGAGTCGGTGTGCCGGCTGGGGCTCGGGGAAATCCCGGAGGAGATCAGCGAGGAGTTCAAGGGGGACTTCAACGACATCAAGGATAGTCTCAACAACTGCATCGGCAACGTGAACAGCCTGATCGTCGACGTGAACATGCTGGTGCAGGCGGCGACGGAGGGGAAATTCGAGACCAGGGCCGACGCCGAGCGGCACAGCGGCGATTTCCAGCAGATAGTGGCCGGCATAAACAAGACCCTCGATACGGTGGTGGAGAAGAACGCCTGGTACGAGGCGATCATCGACGCCGTCCCTCTGCCGCTTCATGTCACCGACATGGAGATGAACTGGACCTTCATGAACAAGGCGTTCGAGAAGCTGCTGGTCGATGCCGGGCAGATCCGGGATCGCGATACGGCGTTCGGCCTGGCCTGCAGCAACGCGGCGGCCAACATCTGCGGCACCGAGGGGTGCGGCATCAGGCAGCTGAACCGGGGGAACCCGGAGAGCTACTTCGACTGGCACGGCTCGCAGTGCAAGCAGGGGACCTCGCAGCTGGTGAACCGGAAGGGAGAACAGATCGGCTACGTCGAGGTGGTGCAGGATCTGAGCGCCGTGCTGAGGGCGAAGGACTATACCCAGCAGGAGGTGGACCGGCTGGCCGACAACCTCCTGCTGCTGGCCAAGGGGGACCTCGACTTCGACCTGAACATCGCCCCCGCCGACCGCTACACGGAGGAGGCGCACGAGAACTTCGCCAAGATCAACGAGAGCCTGAGGGAAGTTAAGGGGGCACTCGAGGAGATCACGGAGGTTTCCAAGGAGATCGCCGGCGGCAACCTGATGGTCACGGTAAAGCCCCGTTCCCCCGAGGACGGGCTGATCATAGCGCTCTCGACCATGGTGGCGAAGCTTGGCGGCGTGGTGAACGACGTCAAGAGTGCCGCCGACCGGGTAGCCACAGGAAGCAAGGAGATGAGCGACAACGCGGGGCAGATGTCCCGGGGGGCTGCCTCGCAGGCGGCGTCGGCGGAACAGGCCTCATCCTCCATGGAGCAGATGAGCGCCAACATCAGGCAAAATGCCGACAATGCCATGCAGACCGAAAAGATGGCGGTGAAGTCGGCACAAGATGCCCAGGAAGGCGGCAAGGCGGTCGCTGCCACCGTTGCCGCCATGAAAGAGATCGCGGGGAAGATCAACATCATCGAGGAGATCGCCCGGCAGACCAACATGCTCGCCCTCAACGCGGCAATCGAGGCTGCACGTGCCGGCGCCCACGGCAAGGGGTTTGCCGTCGTCGCCTCCGAGGTGAGGAAACTCGCCGAGCGGAGCCAGAAGGCGGCGGGCGAGATCTCCCAGCTTTCCGTCTCCAGCGTGGACATTGCCGAAAAGGCGGGGACCCTGCTGGGAGAGATCCTCCCCAACATCCAGAAGACGGCCGAGCTGGTTCAGGAAATCAGCGCCGCCAGCAAGGAGCAGGACGGCGGCGCGCAGCAGATCAACCAGGCGATCCAGATCCTCGACAAGGTGACCCAGCAAAATGCCGGGAGCGCCGAGGAGATGGCTGGAACCGCCGAGGAACTGGCGAGCCAGTCGGAAAGGCTGCAGAGTTCCGTCGCCTTCTTCAAGACCGGGGTGGCGGCGGAGCAGCGAAACTTGACCAGGTCGGCAGGGACGGCGAGGCAGGTCGACCCGCTGCAGCGCAGGGAGCAGGTCGGCGCGGCGGTCGACTGCAGCAGGATGAGGAGACAGGGGTAATTGCGGCAGGCAGGCAAGGACAGGGCGCCCGCAAGGGGTGGGAAGTCCCCCTTTGACAAGGGGTGGAGAAGTCCCCCTTTAACAAAGGGGGATTTAGGGGGATTTGCCTTTTGCGCCACCTGCACCTTGTGGCAACCTGCGTAAAATCCCCCCCGCCCCCCTTTGTCAAAGGGGGGAGTCATTGGCTATGTCAAAGGGGAACCTGATTAGTACCAAACTCCCGCAAACTGCGCAAACACCCCCTCCCCCTTGATGGGGGAGGGTTGGGGAGAGGGTGAAAAGCTCGCACAAGCCTCACCCTCCCCCCGCCCCTCCCATCAAGGGAGGGGAGAAGAGCAAGCGGGAGATTAGTGCTAATCAGGAAGGGGAAAGTCTCCCCCTATGCCAAAGGAAAGTCACGCGAAACTCCGCAGGATCTCCCGCGAAATGATGAGCCGCTGGATCTCGTTGGTCCCCTCGTAGATCGAGGTGACCCGCACGTCCCGGGCATGGCGCTCCACCGGGAAGTCACGGGTGTAGCCATAGCCTCCCAGCATCTGCACCGCGCTGTAGCAAGCCCTGTTGGCCGCCTCGGTGGCGTACATCTTGGCCATGGAAGCCTCCTTGGCGAAAGAGCGCCCCGATTCCTTGCGAAAGGCGGCGTTCATCAACAGGAGTCGGGCAGCCTCCAGCTCGGTGTAGGCATCGGCGATCATCCACTGGATCGCCTGAAAGTCGCAGATCTTCTGCCCGAACTGTGACCGCTGCGTGCTGTACCTGGTGGCGAAATCCATGGCCGCCAGCCCCAACCCCAGGGCGAGCGAGCCGATGCCGATCCGCCCTCCGGCCAGCTCAGTGACGGCGATCCGGAAGCCGTCGTTCAGTTTTCCCATCAGGGCGTGTTTCGGAATGCGGCAGTTGTCGAAGATCACCTCGGTGGTGGCTGCGGCATGCTGCCCGCTCTTCTCCTCCTCCCTGCCGATGATCATTCCAGGCGCCCCCTGCTCGACCAGGAAGCAGCTGATCCCCCTCCCCTTCGGCGCGTGCGGGTCCGTAACGGCCCAGAGCACGAACACCCCGGCATAGGGGGCGCTGGTGATGAATATCTTGGAGCCGTTAAGCAGCCACCAGTCTCCATCCAGCAGCGCCGTGGTGGTCATGCCGGCCGGGTCCGAGCCTGCGCCGGTCTCGGTCAGGGCAAAGCTTGCCGCCGCATACTCCCCGGAGCAGATGCGAGGCAGGTAACTCCGCTTCTGCTCCTCCGAGCCCACCGCCTGGATCACCTCGCAGACCATATTGTTCACCGACACCGTCACCGCTGTGGAAGCGCAGGCCCTGGCGATTTCGGTCATGGCGACGCTGAAGGCGACCGCCCCCGCATCCGCTCCGCCGTACTCCCCTTTGACACTGAGCCCCATGAAGCCGAGTTCGGCGAGCTTTCGCAGGTTGGCGAGGAAGGCGGGCCGGTCCCCCTCCCGGTCCAGTTTTGCCGCCAGAGGTTCCAGTTCGGCCCGGGCAAGGTCGCGCGCGGTCTCCTGGATCAGCTTCTGTTCTTCGGTTAGATCGAGAAACATGGTCAATTCCTCCGGGAGAGGGGATTATGGAGCAGCGATTTTTTGTAGGAGCAGCATTCCTGCAACGGGTCAGGCTGGTTCATGCTTACCACCATCTACTAGCAACTCTCCTCCCCCCGGAGGGGGGAGGTCGGGAGGGGGGAAGACTGCTTCTCGCGATGGGCCGTCCGGTTTCCCCCTCCCTAACCCTCCCCCTCCGGGGGCGGGGACTATTGGGGGAGCGAAATGCCGGGTGCGAAACTCGCGGGTCATCGCTTAGGCGCCGCCCTCACCCCTGCCCCTCTCCCGGAGGGCGAGGGGAATATGCCCCGGGGTCGGGAGATGGAATCTGCTCGTTCCGGCCGGCCGGCGCAAACCTCACGCCGTCAGTCGCTCGGCGACGATCTCGGCCAGGTCGCGCACCTGCAGCTTCCCTTCGCAGTCGCCGGTCTTGATGCCGTCTTCGAACATGGTCAGGCAGAAGGGACAGTTGGAAACGAGCAGCGGCGCGCCGGTCGCCTGCGCCATCTTGACCCGCTTCACGTTGATCCGGCTCCCCAGTTTCTCCTCTGCCAGGATACGGCCGCCGCCGGCGCCGCAACAGAAGCTTTCATATCCCGACTTCTCCATCTCGCTGATCCGGCCGCCGGCGGCATTGAGTACCTGGCGCGGCTCCTCGATGAGATCCTTGTATCGGCCAATATAGCAGGAGTCGTGATAGGTGTAATCGAACTGACGCGCCTCGATGGGGAGGCTTCCCTTCTTGATCAGGCTGTCCATGAAGACGGTGTAGTGCTCCACCTCTATGTCGAGCCCCAGGTCGCGGTAGTCGCGGCCGACTGTGTTCAGGCAGTGCGGACAGGTGGTGACGATCTTCTTGATGTCGTAGGCCTTGATCCGCTCGATGTTCTCCCGGGCGGTCATCTGGTACAGGTATTCGTTGCCGAGCTTGCGCAACGGCTCCCCGCAGCATTTTTCCTCCTTGCCCAGTATGCCGACCCGGACGCCGGCGGCATTGCAGATCTTAATGAAGCTTCTGGCGACTTCCTGGTTGCGCCTGTCAAAGGAGGCGTAGCAACCGACGAAATAGAGGATATCAACTTCTGCGCCGTCGCACAGCTGTCTGATGTCGAGCCCTTCGCTCCAGTCGCCGCGGCTTGCGTACGCCATGCCGAAGGGGTTGCCGTTCACCTCGAGGTTGTTGGTGGCGACCGTCACTTCCTGGCCGGGGAATTCGCCCTGCATGAGCGACAGGTTGCGCCGCATCTCGATGATCTTGTTGACGTGCTCGATGTCGGCGGGACAAATCTCCTGGCAGGCGCGGCAGGTGGTGCAGGCCCAGAGGACGTCCCGGCCCACGGTTTCGATCAGGTCCCCCTGCGGGTTCCGGAAGGCGACCTCGCCTATCTGCTGGACCACCCTCATCGGCGAGAGCGGCTTCTCTGTCGCCCAGGCAGGGCAGCGGTCCTGACACCTTTTGCAGCTGGTGCAGGCGTCGGCATCGAAGATATCCTTCCAGGTGAAATCGGTTACCAGGTCGACGCCGAATTTCTCGACCCCATCTTCTTCCAGGTCGATGGTGGCGATGCTCCCTTTTTCCCGCAAATCGGTGACCAGGTAATTGGCCGGGGTGGTGAACAGGTGGCGCAGCTTGCTCCAGGGTATGGCGATGATGAAGCCCATGACGAGGAGGAAGTGGACCCACCATGCGACCGTGTGCATATCCCGCACGGATTGGTCATCGAGGCCGGCAAGCCGGTTGGCCACCAGCAGGCCTATGGGGGACAGCCTGGCGAGTTCGGGGTTGCTGCGCAGTTCGGTGGCGGCCATGCGCGCTCCTTCGACGAGGAAGCCGGTAAGGAGGATGGCGACGAGAAGGACGTGCACCAGGTAGTCGTCGCGGATGGTCTGGAGCCCCTCCGGCCTGACCAGGAAACGGCGCAGGGCAAGACCTAAGAGCATGGCGAGCGCGACGATCCCGGCCAGGTCCAGCACGAGAGAATAGATCTTGTAGAAGGTCCCCTTCAGTATCACGACATCGAAGAGCGGCTGGGTGAAATCGGCCTGGAGCATGACCAGCAGCGTGCCGATGAAGAGCAGGACGAAGCCCCAGAAAAACAGGGCATGCGCTACTCCTGGTCCGGTCACGCGCAGCACCTTTAGCTGGCCCAAGAGGTTTTTGGCGAAAAGGGCAAGCCGCAAGCCGAGTCCGTCGAGACGGTTCAGCGCCTTCCCCTGCCGGTACACCTCTACCCGCCGGTAAAAGCCGTAAGCGCAGGCGGCCAGGGCGATGAGCGTGAAAAGGTACATGGGCAGCAGCACCCCGTGGCCAACGTTCCAATAAATCTCTCTGGTTGCGTCCATCCGACCTCCTGCCTGCCTGCCATGTCAACCGTGGCGTTGTCCGTAACCGTAAATCAGGGCATCAAAGTACATCCGCTCCAGCGCGTAATCAACAACAAAAGGTAGCATCACCTCCCTTTCCCTTTGACCATCACCTCTCTCCCCCCTTTGACAAAGGGGGGCCGGGGGGGATTTGCCTCTTAAGAAACTTGGAGCTAACCTGCTGATTTTGTATCCAAGAGTCCCCTCCCCCGGAGGGGGAGGGTTAGGGAGGGGGAAGCCCAGCCAGTCCTTCCTAGAAGCCAGCAGTCTTCCCCCCTCCCGACCTCCCCCCTCCGGGGGGAGGAGCAAGTGGTGTAATGCTTGCGGAAGTAGTAGTTACTTTTTGATACAGGGCCGCCCACGGCGGCGTGGGGCGTTTCTGAGCACCAGCGCGACTTGGCCACTAGCTGCAACCCCCCCAAATCCCCCTTTGTCAAAGGGGGATTTGGGGGGCAACCGATAAAACAGCAAGGCTCGGCAATCATTTACATTTCTATTGCGCACCAAGGGAGATGTGTCGTAATATCACCCACGAAAGCCCCCCATGCTCCCCCTCACCGAATGAGAGAACAGATCATGCCCACCAACCTGCGTCTCGGCTACAACTTCATCCGGCTATCTCTGGTTAGTGGCCTCGTCATCTCCCTTGCCGGCATCTACACGATCTCACAGATCATTTCGCTAAACGCCGAAAATAAAGTCGCACAGGGATACGCCTATACCACCCTGATCATCCTTGCCGTGAACGGCATCATCCTCGCCGCGGTCTTTGCCGTGCTTGCCGCCAGAAAGCTCGCCACGCGGGTGAAGGTGGTGGCGGGGGCACTGAACCGAGGGGCCGAGGGGGATCTGACCGCCCGCCTGGAGGTGACCTCCGAGGACGAATTCGGCAAACTGAACGAGAACTTCAACGTGATGATGGAGAAGCTTTCGGGGGTGGTGAGCAGGGTGAGCCAGTCCATAGCGGAACTGAGGCAGATTGCAGCCGACATCAACGACGTCGCCAAGGGCGGGATGATCTCTGCGGAACTCCAGTCAAGTGGCATAGACGCCGCTTTCGGCGCGGTGCAGCAGATCAACCAGGCGGTACTCCAGATCGTCCAGTGGGTGGAAGGGCTCTCCAGCTCCGCCACCAACAACTCGTCCTCAATTCTCGAGCTGTCGGCCAGTATCGAGGAGGTGAATCAGCATGTCGAAGCTCTCGGGAGCGCAGTCGATGAAGTGAGCGCTTCCATCATCGAGATGACCGCCGCCGAAAAGCAGATCGGCGAAAGCGCCAACAGCCTCATGCACGAATCGACCACGGCTTCCTCCCTGGTCGCCGAGCTGGATGTATCGATCAAGCAGGTGGGGGAAAACGCCCTGGAGGCCGCAGCCATCTCCCAGACCGTGCGCCAGGACGCGCAGGACGGGAGGGAGGCGGTCGAGGCGACCATCACCGGCATCAGCGAGATCCGCAGCTCCTCCCGCTCCACCGTGGAGGCGATAGAGAACCTCGCGGTGCGGGCCATCGATATCGGGAAGATACTGTCGGTCATCGACGAGGTGGCCGAGCAGACCAAACTGCTGGCATTGAACGCATCCATCATTGCGGCCCAGGCCGGAGAGCACGGCAAGGGTTTCGCCGTGGTGGCGCAGGAGATCAAGGAACTGGCCAGGCGCACCAGCATGTCGACCCAGGAGATCGCCGGGATCACCAAGGGGGTGCAGGAAGAGACCCAGCGCGTGGTGACCGCGATCAAGCTTTCCGAGCAGCGGATCATCGAGGGCGAAAAGCTGTCGCAGCGCTCCGGCGAGGCGCTGCACAAGATCGTCTCCGGCGTGCAGCAGGCAACCGGCCAGGTCAACGAGATCGCGCAGTTTACCGAGGCCCAGTCCCGTTTGAGCCAGAACATGAGCGAGGCGATGCAGCGGGTGGCGGACATGGTGCGCCAGATCGCCAGGGCCACACGCGAGCAGGGGCGCGGCAGCGAGCAGATCATTTCGGCGGTGCAGCGGATGAAAGACGTAACCGGCCAGGTCCGCCTCTCGACACGTGCGCAGAGCGAATCGAGCAACCACATCGTTCGCACCACCGAAGAGATCACCGAGACCATCGGCAACGTCAGGAAGGCGTGCGAGGACGAGGCCGCAAGCTCCAAGATGATCGTGAAGGCGATGGAAAACATCCAGCACTCGTCGCAGAGCAACGTGGAAAACACCCGCGTCATGAACGGGGCGGTGAGCGGTCTATCGCGCCAGGTGGCGCTCCTGCAGCAGAAGATGGCGGGATTCACCTACGACCAGAAGCAGGAAGGGTCGCAGGATAAGTAAGGGCCTGTAGAGACGTAGAGCCGTAGGGTGGGCCTGGCCCACCGCAACCTTAGGTGGGGTCAGGCCCACCCTGCGGCTGCAGCGGCTAAATCATTGAGCTAAGAACGACGTGTCCAGCAATCGTGCGCCGTGGATCACGCGCAGGACGACAACTGAGGAGCCGGTGACACGAAAGATCGCGCGATACGGTCCGCGGAGAAGATGACGGTATGAGGTGCCGAGAATTTCATTTTCAGGAATGCGGGGACAGCGTTCGGGAACCTGCTGCAGAGAAGTGATCTCCTCTTCTAGAGCCAAGATGAGGACCGTTGCCTTCTCGGGACTCTCCTGAGCAATGTATTCCCAGATCTCGGCAATATCAGCCTTAGCGTAGGCAGTGACCTCAACCCTGAATGTTGCGGGCACGCTTGAACTCCTTGAAGAATTCATCGGCAGGACTGGTACGCCCCTCAGCCGCATCAGCCTCAGCAGGTGCCAGCAGGCGGGCCATATTTGCCGCCTGAAGATGCTTCTGGTAAACCCCGGCATCCATAATAACGGAGTCGGCCCGACCATTGACTGTGAGGACTACCGGACGCCCGGTGGCGTGTACGTGATCGAGTATCTCGCGAGTATGTCGCTTGAGGTCAGTAACTGATCGAATATCTTCAGTGAGATTCATGGAGCCCACTCCTTCTTAGACACATAATTCAGCGCCAAATTTAACACGATCTCCTCGATGGCGTCAAGTCGAACCCCTCTTATCTCTCCACCCGCACCACACCCACCTTCCCCACCCCGCTGCAGGCGATATAGATGTCCCCTTGCGGAGTCGCCACCATGTGACGGACCACCCCGCCGCCGGAAGGGATCGGCCAGGAGGCGAACTTCCTGGTCTGCGGCACGAAGCGGACCATGCTGTTCGGCTTAGCACCTGATTCGCTGTACCAGACGGAGCCGTCCGGCAAGACGGCAATGCCGTAGGGGGCAGCTTTGCGCCCGCCGGGAGACGGCCACTCCTGAACGCTGCCGTTTCGCGGATCCAGCCGCCCCAGGTAACCGCGCTGATAATCGGTGTACCAGACCATGCCGTCCGAGGAGATGGCGATCCTTCTGGGGCGGGCGCCCTTGGGCAGCCGGTGCTCCGTGATCGACATGGTGGCCGGCTCGATGCGTCCGATTTTGTTGGTGCCGAATTCACAGAAGTACGGGATGCCTTGCGGATCTATCTCTATGCCGTAGGGGCGCGCATCGTCAGTGGGCAGGCGCTTGAGGGCGACCTTTCCCGTGGCGGGATCGAGCCTGCCGACGAAATTGCCGCGCTGAACGGTGAACCAGAGGGTTCCGGACTTATCGAAGATAAGGGTATGCGGATCGCCCGCAGACTTATCGGGCAGGGGGAACTCAGCAACAGCGCCGGTTTTCGGGTCGAGCTTCCCAATATACCCCTTGTAGTTGGCGGTGAACCAGATGTTGCCCGCTCGGTCCGCCACCACCCCGTGCGGCCCCGAATCCGCTGTTTTCAGTGGATAGGACCGGATCTGGCCGCTCTTGACGTCGAGCCTGCCCAGGGTGTTGGAGCCCATCCCGGTGTACCAGAGTGCCCCGTCCGGGGCAACTGCAGGATCGTGGGGGAACCTGTCTGTCGAGGGAATGCTCCACTCCACGATCTTCACCGAAACGTCGGCGCAGACGAGGGTGGCGCCGAGTGCCAGGATGGTAAAGAGGAATACAGATACCTTGCGAATGTTCATGTTCGACCTCCATGTTCTCAATCAAACGGTCCCCTCCCCCGGAGGGCACTGCCATTAAGTTAAGGGAATGAGAGGTAGGGTGGGCCGTGCCCACCACAACCGCATCCTGATGGTGGGCACGGCCCACCCTACATGATTCACGGAATCGCCGCTTAACTTAATGGCAGTGCCCCCGGAGGGGGAGGGTTAGGGAGGGGGAAACCAGGTCGGCTCTTCGTGGAAGATTCCCCCCTCCCAACCTCCCCCCTCCGGGGGGAGGAGCAAGTGAGCGGCCGTTCCCTACGAGGGGAGGAGCAAGTTAGCGACCTTCCGCTTGAAGGGGGAGGAACGTGGCCGTCATCCCCTCAATAGCCGCCGAACAAAGGGCCGGCATCGAACCTGCGTTTCCAGTCGTCATAGCCGATCACATAGTTGTAGCCACAGACGGTGGAGAGCTGATGGTCCTCGACGACATCGCGGATCACCCGCCCCCCGGCGACGGTAAGGCCGGCAGGGCCGAACGGGTTGTACTTCATCGCGTCGCCATCAAGAAATACATAGTCGCAGATGAAGAGCACATCCTCGAATATATAGAAGGTGAAGCCGGGGGTGTGCCCGCCGACATGGTAGGCCTCGATGCCGTTGTGAACGAAGTTTTCCGTAAAGGTGACATCGAAGGTGAAGGGACGGCAGATCTCGTGCAGGGAGTCCTCCTGGTGGATCCGCACCTCTGCAGCGAAAAGTTCACGGTAGAGGTTGGAGGCGCCGAGGAAGTGGTGGTGGGTGAAGAGAATGGTGTCCGTCCTCGGGAGCGAGGCGTCGAATGATGATGGGCAGTCGATCCAGCATGAGCCGTGGCCGGTTTCGATGCGGTAGGCAGCATGCTCGATACCGAGCGCGGGCTGGGAATTGAGCCTGCCGACCTTGTCATTGACGGCAATGGCCGCCACGCGGTAGCGGGCCGAACACTCTTCGGCGGTTATGAAATGCTTTTGAGCGGCGCCGCAAAAGGGACAGTTGGTGGGATGAAACCCGATCATGTTGAAGCCGCAGACCAGGCAGACGTGCTGTTCGCGATTCATGCAAGCCTCCGTAATAAATTACCCAGCTTGATTATCGCATCTAAAATCGGAACGGCAATGCGTGCTGCAGGATTGTGGACCGGCGTACTCGCGCTAGGCTGACCGCTGACGCTCCTTCAGCGCCTTTTTGTCGGCGCTCAGATGAAGCTGGCAGTGCAGACAATTGCGCAAATACAGCAGGGTCATGCCGTTCACGTGGAAATAGTTCTTGCAACGCGGGCACTTGACTACAGCGGAAATCCCCATGACGGCGATGAGAACCAGGAACCAGATGAAGAAAACCGGCAACGAATCGTTGAACGAGTGCGTGATCTTCTGCGTAATCCACATGGTCGGCAGGTATACGATCAGCACAGACCACAATAACCAGCGCCGTTTGCGAATCTTGGCCAGGCCCGGACTTAGAAGCGATATATCTTCAACCTCGTCACCTTCAACCTGATTGCTGTCACTCTCCAAAACCACCTCGCTCACAAGTGCATCCCTATACTCTTCAGTAGCAATTTTCCCCCCCCTTCCCCCCCCCCCCCCGCGACGCTCGCCTTGACTTGTCAGCCGTAGCCTTGGCGAAGGCTCAAGGGAAGAGAGTGCCGACAGGCGCTCATCCGACGGGAATCGCATCCTTTTTCCTGATTAGCGCCCAACCCGCCTGAGGCACGTTGTATCGTAGGGGAACTTTCCCTAGCTGCAACGCTCCTGATACCTGACCCCCCCCTTTGCCAAAGGGGGGACAGGGGGGATTTGCCTTTGAAGTTCCTCAGAATCGCCGATCTTCCGCCAGGTTTTCTCCCCTCCCTTGATGGGAGGGGCTGGGGGAGGGTGAGGCTTACGCAGGCTTTTCACCCGGAAGATTAGCACCAATCAGATTTTGCTGCGCCCTCTTCCCGATACCTGACGGTGAGACCCTTCAGGAAATTTCGGAGCAACTGGTCGCCGCACTCTTTATAGTTTTCCTGGGTCCTGGCGCGGAAAAGCGCCGTCAGTTCCGATTTCGACATCGGGAACTGCGCCAGCTTGAAAAGCGCCAGCATCTCTTCCTCTTTCAATTCCAGCGCGATCCTGATCTTTTTCAGGATGTCGTTATTGTTCAGGTGGGTCGCCGGCTTTTTCGCCTGATCCGCCTCCCCTTCCCTCTTGCCCCGCTTGTAGGCAATCAGCCCGTCCAGGAAACCCTCCAGCACCAGGTCGCTGCACTCCTGGAACCCTTCCTCGTCTTCCTTCTTCACCAGCGCGGTAATGTCGGACTGTCCGATTTTGAGGCCGGACAACCGGAAAATTTCAACAACCGTCTGGTTGTTGATGTTGATCGCGTAGCGCAGCCTGCGGAACACGTCGTTGTTAGTCATCAGCTGCTCCTTTCGTTTGCGCCAGTATCGAGAATTCCAAGAGTGCAAGAGGGGTTGTGACACCTGCGGCTCTCAACACTGCGCCAGACGTAATAGATAGCATTTAAGAGGGGGACGGGCAACCTTTAGATGCATAGGCATAAAAAGTCCCATCTCCCCGGCAGTTCGGAGAGGGGCATGGACAGAATGTCAGAATGTAGAGGTTATGTGTAGGTGTAGGTCGGGTTAGCCCGGAGGGCGTAACCAGACATGCATCGAATGCATCGATTCGAGGGCGTCGGGTTACGCTACGCTAACCCGACCTACTCTTTACTCTCTACCTGGACACGGCAGCGCCCACCCTTCCATAAAAGGAGGGGCGGGCGCTTAAAAAAAGTCCCCTCTTCCCTGGTGGGAGAGGGCTAGGGAGAGGAGTACAGCGGCAATACCTGATTTACGCAGTCGCCACCTGAATCCCCAGCCTGGCAAAAGTAGGCTCCAATATCGCGTCTATATCATCGCTGTCCAAGGTCTCCCTGGCAACGAGCTCATAGGTCAGCAGCTGGAGCACATCCATGTGCGTATCGAGGAGGGTGCGGACCTCCTCGTAGCATCCCGTCACGATGGAGCGGATCTCCGAGTCGATCTCAAGTGCTGTGGCGTCACTGAAATTCTTGCCGTTTTGCGCACCGCCGGCACCCGGGTTGGTGCTTTCGTGGTTGCCGAAGGCGACCGGTCCGAAGGCTTCGGACATCCCCCATTCGGTGACCATCTTGCGCGCCGTGTCGGTGGCCCGGGCCAGGTCGTTCCCGGCACCGGTCGTGGTGGTGTTGAAGATCAGTTCCTCGGCAGCGCGCCCGCCCATGAGCACCTTGAGGTGACCGTCCAGCATCTCCTTGGTGTAGCAGTAGATGTCCTCGGTCGGGATCTGAAGGGTGACGCCGAGCGCACGCCCCCTCGGGATGATGGAAACCTTGTGCACCGGATCGCACCCCGGGACGAGCTTTGCCACCAGCACATGGCCGGCTTCGTGGTAGGCCGTGCTCAGCTTCGACTTATCCGACAGGACCATTGACTTCTTCTCGGCTCCCATCAGCACCTTGTCCTTGGCGCTGTCGAAATCCGCCATCTCCACCAGCTCCTTGTTGCATCTCGCCGCCAGGATGGCAGCCTCATTGACCACGTTGGCGAGGTCGGCGCCGGACATGCCGGGGGTCCCCCGCGCAATGACCAGCAGGTCCACCTCCGAGCTGAGCGGGACATTTTTGGAATGGACCTTCAGGATCTCTTCGCGCCCCCTGATATCGGGAGATCCGACCACCACCTGCCGGTCGAACCGGCCCGAGCGCAGCAGCGCCGGATCCAGGACTTCGGGGCGGTTGGTGGCGGCGAGCACGATGATTCCGGAATTGACCGAGAAGCCGTCCATCTCCACCAGAAGCTGGTTCAGCGTCTGGTCCCTCTCGTCGCTGGCACCGCCGCCGCCGACATCGCGCTTGCGGCCGACGGCATCGATCTCGTCGATGAAAAGGATGCACGGAGCGGCCTTTTTCCCCTGGGCAAAGAGATCCCTGACCCTGGAAGCCCCGACGCCGACATACATCTCGACGAATTCGGAGCCGGATATGGAGAAGAAGGGGACCCCGGCTTCGCCGGCAACGGCCCGGGCCAGAAGCGTTTTCCCCGTCCCCGGAGGCCCGACCAGGAGCACCCCGCTGGGCATCTTGCCGCCAAGGTTGCTGAATCTCTGCGGGGCCTTCAGGAAGTCCACGATTTCCAGAAGGTCGGTCTTGGCCTCCTCGGCTCCGGCAACATCCTTGAAACAGGTAGTCGAGGTCGAAGCATCGACCAGCCTCGCCTTGCTTCGACCAAACCCGGCATATCTTTTGATCATAAAAAACAGCGCCACAGCCACCAGTAAAATGATGGTCAATTCGAACCACTTGACCTCTCCGCTCGGAGGTGCCGAGGAAAAATCGACATGCTTGGCCAGAAGCAGATTGGAAAGCTCCGCACCTGCCGGCAGGAACAACTGAAACTTTTCGCCTGATTTAGCCTCTGCAGTGATCTGCTCGCCGGCAATTTTCACCTTCATGATGGCGCCCGAGTTCACCTTGTCTGCGAACGCAGTATAGCTGATCTGGCTTTTCTTGTTTAACTGAGAATGCCTCCAGGCGTAATTGCCGCCCCAAGCCGCACCAGCTATACCTACAACTGCGGCCAATACCAGTAACCTCATGTTTTTAGTGTTACCCATATAGCTCCTGTTACTTCACAAATAGTAGTTAAACATTAATTGATACAGATACGCCTTCACCGTAAGCACAGTTGTGCTAAATCCTGAAGCTGAACATTATAGGTTTATTTATTATTGCAGCAGTCCGGATTGGAACTGTTTTTTGGCGCCTCAGAAAAAAGAAGACTACTATTTTTACTCCAATGCCCGCTTTTTTGTATAGACAAATTATTTTAATAGGTTCGGCTTTACCATCGCGGGAGCAATCCCGCTCCTGGAGCAGACAAAAAAAGGGGCGCCCTTTTTGGGGGCGCCTTGTGAGATCCCGGAGCCGAAATCCTTGACCCGCGAGCCAGAGAAGGGTTTGTAGTTCAGGCGCATGTTGCCGTTTGGATACAGAACGGCTTCCAGGTCGTTAGGTGCGTAACCCCCTTCCTCCGAATAGGTCTCGGTCTGCCATTCTATGACGACCCGCTCCGGATCGGTCTTGTGCTGAACGAAGACGCCGCCGTAGTAGTATGAGGAGAGGTCGTCGTTCCATGTGGCGATGACCGGACCGCGACCGGTACTTGCTAGATTGATGGAGTGCGCGAAGCCCGTGGCGGCAAACCAGATGTTGCCGTTGGTATCGACATTGATTTTGGAGTAGGACTGGCCGTAGAAGGGGAAGGGCCAGGGGAGGGAGAAGGTCAGGCCGGACTCGTCGCCGTAGGTGTAGTCGTAGTCGGCGCCAGGCGCTTTGGTTCTGTTGGCATCGGTGCCGTCCCAAGCGGGGCAGCTTCGTATAGCCAGTAGAAACCGTCAGTCGCTGCGAAAGCGGCGGACCAGGTAATGAGCAGAACGGCAGACACAAAAAGAGCCAGCGCAGCACCCGTCTTTTTCATCTTGTCACTCCTATTGTACATGCAGCATTTTCCGGTCAGGTAATGCACAGTTCAAAGAAGTCGAATAACAAATTATTCTGGTGGCATACGTAGCAGTTAAGATCAATATGCAGCAAGCCCTACACCGATTAAAGCAGTCATGATTGCGCGTGGCCGGAGCTCGACAAGTGACAAAGCCTTTTCCAAATGGCTCGTTTCTATTGATTGTCACATGTCAAGCCACGGCCACAGGGGGTATCCGTGAGTCCATTCGGCACAAGTTTACGCATTTATAAAGAAGAGTGGTTATCCCATGACGCATGTATTGCGTCATTTCTACTCCCCTCCAATTTTGCCGGCTTCTGACCATTAATCATGATTTGCCAGACCTCTACATTAAGTTGTTCTCTCGATAAGGCTTTCCCATATGCCACAAGTAATCCATCGTTCCTATAAACCAGGGGAATCCATTGTTTGCACTTCTTAATCCAGGCCATTGCATCATCCATGTTTTTGAAATGCTGCTGCCCCTCCTCTAATACACCTCGGCTGATCCCGTTATGTTTGGGCAACCAGTGACTGCCTGGACCTGGATAACTAATTCCCATGCTCCCATACCAGCGTTTAATCCGAGGCGACATGACAACAAATCGTGTGGCTCCCTCCCATGTATAATATCTTTTCAGTCCATTTCCCGATTTGATGCAAATAGTCCCAGTTTCTGTAGTAGCTACGATTGTTGAATTAGGTGGCATGACGATTTCATTATCAATGGGAACCGAAGGATCTCCTTGGTACCAATTGTCAATCAGTTCTATTAAACCTGAGCCGGTATTTGTAAACGTGAAAAAACAAACAGTAGATAAAAGTGCAAAAAATGATAGAACTATATTTTTCATTCGATGTCCTTGTTAGTGTAATTTTCGAACCAGTTATGTCACGTAATTTTAGAAAATACGCAAAATCATATCTCTAGCTCTTCTTGATTTATCATTAGTTGGCGTAAATCTAATTGCTGCGTCACGCAACTCTTTGTCACATTTATTTTTAATATTACAAAGATCACTTTCAGTAGGTGGTTTCACAACAGTTTTCCAACCAAACCAATTAGCGGCATAACATGCATCATGTTGTTGGCATGCCGCATCTAAATCATCACTGCACACTAAATTTTGTTGTTCAGTTCCACCCCAACCGCTTCCATTACTCCATGAACCGCTAGCGCCAGTGAGGCCGGATGGGTCTGCATGATTGATAGGATTATTTTTCGTGTAACTATAAATACTTATTCCGTCTTTGAACCCAACAGGCTCCTTAGAAATGTACCTCCCATCCATCGGGTCATAGTATCTGGCACGATAATAGTACACCCCGGTCTCCTTATCCCACTCCCTTCCCGTGTAGGGTGTAACCATAAGATATGGAACCGATTAGAGGGCCTTTTTCCTTTCGGCAATCTTTTTTCCTATACAAGCACCTACAATGGCTGGAATACTGAAGGCAAAATACATAATAAATTCAAACGGCCAGAGATTGTGTGAAGATGGATCTCTCACCATTTCGTAGATAGCAACTGATGGGAAGACTAGGATTGACGACATTCCAAGAAAGACACACAGCCGCTTTGCTACAAATCCAATTATTATTCCCGACACCGCTAGTAAAACCATAGTTGGCAAAAATACAACTTTCTTGTACGAATAAGTCACAAGTTCTAGAATACTCGAACTGTGGGCGGTTAAATCAATGTCTTTGATGAATAATTGTGGTATTAAAAAGCAAACAAATCCAACTAAAGGAAATACTGCAAAAGCAACTTTTGCGGTAGATGACGCAATATTTTTCTGATTGCTTTTTGACATGACCTCACCTCAAGTTAATTAGATTTACAGGCTTTCACAGCAGCGTCAATAGTAGGGAAATTACCCGGAATATTTATGTACCTGTGTAGCTTGGCACAGTAATAATTAGGATACTATGTAAGGCCCCCCTTGGGCATACGCCTTTTTGGGGTATGCTGAACTTTGCGAGAATCCATTCTCCAAAGGAGGCCTTACCATG
>Ga0154470_1021_pt1 | contig 33734 bp, 23 predicted proteins | sample RifGroC2_FD_115949 | JGI IMG/M metagenome (GOLD analysis project Ga0154470, IMG submission 115949) | Geobacteraceae bacterium GWC2_58_44 | reverse complement strand
CTCCTTGTCCTTGCGCCAGACCTTGTGGGTTACCGGGTCGAGGCGCAGGTCGCCGAAACGGATCTCGGCGCCGCGGTCCAGCTCGCTTCTGCGCATCAGCGCACGCACGCGTGCCAGCAACTCTGCGAAGGCAAACGGCTTGGTCAGGTAATCGTCGGAGCCCGAATCGAGGCCGGCAACGATGTCTTCCACGGAATCCTTGGCGGTCAGCATCAGGATCGGAGTGACGTTCTTTCTCTCCCTGAGCTCCTTCAGCACGGAAAGACCGTCCTTCTTCGGGAGCATCCAGTCGAGCACGATCAGATCGAACGCCTTCTCCAGCGCAAGCTTCAGCCCCTCCTCGCCGTCCGCCGCGGTATGCACCTCGTACTGCTCTTCCTCAAGCCCGCGCTTAATGAAGCTGGCGACCTTCTTCTCATCTTCAACCACCAAAATTCTCATGTTGATTTCCTCTCTGTCGTTAATATTGTTTGTCTGACGCCTAATCGTGCCTTATCTCACCATGGAGCCTGCTCAGTATCTCCGCTGCAGACTCCTCCACGGATTTGTTGGTTACGTCTATTACCAGCCATTCCGGATGCGCCCGGTAATACCTGCGGCAAAGAGCGAGTTCCTCCTCCACCTGGCGGTAGTCGGCATAGCTGCCGCGCGGGCTCTGCCGGAGATTCCTCAGCCGCGCGCTCCTTATGTCCACCAGCCGCTGGGTATCGATGATGAGACCCACCACCCGCTGCGGCTCCACCTGCTCCAACTCGAGCGGGGGATCGATCCCCTGGATGAGCGGTACGTTGGCGACCTTGTATCCCTTGTGAGCGAGATACATGGAGAGCGGCGTCTTGGAGGAGCGGGAAACCCCCACCAGCACGATGTCGGCCCTGTGCAGGTTGCGCGGCTCCTGTCCGTCGTCCTGCTTCACGGTGAAATCTACCGCCTCCATGCGCCGGTAGTACTCGGAGTTCATCTCGTACTGCAGCCCGGGGAGCTTTTGCGGCCGCATCTCCAGAAACTCTGCCAGCTTGTAGAGCAGCGGGGTGATCAGGTCCACTGCCTCCAGTTGCCGCGCCTCGGCCTCGTTCCTGACGAACTGCGCCAGTTCCGTGTTGACCAAGGTATAGAATATAATGCCGGGCGCCCGGCTCACCTCATCGAGCGCCTTGACGATATCGCCGCGATTGCGTATCTGCCCCATCCTGTGCAGCCGGACGTCGACATCCTTGAACTGGGTAAGCGCCGCTCGCGCCACTCGCTCGACCGTTTCACCGGTCGCATCGGAAATCAAATAGACATGGTTCATTGTTGGTATCACCCGAAGATTATTGCGATTATTGGCCTCTTATCGGCAGATCTCCAACATTCATTAGATATATACCATGTTTTTTCATTTTAGGCAAAACTAAAATTTAATGGGAAATTCTTTGAAATGGTTCAATCCGATTTTTAATCCAAAATTTTAATTATAATTACGCCGTACTTTCTTCCGTTGTCAAGGTTTTCATTGCTATACCCCTTAATTCTCTGATAGTTTAACGGGGAATCATGACCTTAAAGGAGAAGCAAACTCATCATGCATACAGATTGGGCTGAAATCACCTGTGAAGTCCCCGCCGACATGGTCGACACCGTGGCCGACTTCCTGGTGGAACTTACCGGCAACGGCGTCGGCATAGAGAACCTGCACCTCGACACTTTTTCCCTCGACAGCCTCGAAGACACCCCGACCAAGAGCGTCAAGGGATACCTGCCGCTGGACGACTCCCTGGAGGAGATGCGGATCAGGATAGAGCACTTTTTGGCCGAAACCGGCCCCGCCTTTGCCGGTTTCGTCTACCTCCCGCCGGTGGTGGCCGTGGTGAGAAACGAGGACTGGGCCAACAACTGGAAGGTGCATTTCAAGCCGGTCCGGATCGGCGAGCGCCTGGTGATCAAGCCGACCTGGGAGGAGTACCGGAAACTCCCCGGCGATCTGGTTATCGAGATCGATCCCGGCATGGCTTTTGGCACCGGAGCGCACCCGACCACCAGGATGTGCCTGGAATCCCTGGAGCGCATCTGTTTCAACGAGAGCGGCGGAAAACTTCCGGGAGCGGTCCTCGACGTCGGCACCGGCTCCGGCGTGCTCAGTATCGCGGCCGCTCTCATGGGGGCTACCCGGATCGTCGCGGTCGACATCGACCCTGAGGCGGTCCTGGTGACCCGGGAAAACCTTGAGCTGAACGGCGTGGCAGACGTGGTGGCGGCCTCCGCCACCAACCTTTGCGATCTGGAAGGTCAATACGGCGTGGTCGTGGCGAACATCCTGGCCGAGGAACTGGTACGCCTTTCGGCCCAACTGACCGCCAAGGTCGCGCCGGGCGGCTGGCTGATCCTCTCCGGCATACTCACCGAAAAGGAACCATTCGTCTGCGCGGGGTTCCCCGGGCTCACTCTCATGGAAAATCCCCGGGAGGCGGAGTGGAGTTGCCTCACCTTCAGGAAAGCCCTCTAGCCTATGCGCAACTTTTTCCTGGGAGCCGATGCGCTGCTTGGCGACACCGCCACCGTGACCGGCGAGCTTTATCGCCACATGGCGCGGGTGCTCCGTCTCAAGCAGGGAAGCGAGGTCATGCTTACCGATGACAGCGGCAGGCAGCTTAGCGGCGTGATAGAAGAGGTGGGCGCCAAGAGTCTCACGGTACGGATCACCGCCGCCGAGAGCGCCCCCGAGCAGGAACAGGGGCTGCGGATCACCCTGTACCAGGGGCTTCCCAAGGGTGAAAAGCTGGACCTGATCCTGCAAAAGTGCACGGAACTGGGGGTTTCGGAGGTGGTGACCTTCGATGCCGAGCGTTCCATAGTAAAGCTGCGCGGGGAGCGGAGCGCCGGCCGGCTCGGGCGATGCGAGAAGATCGTGCAGGAGGCGGCGCGGCAGTCGGGGCGGCGCTCTGCGCCAAAGGTGAGCATCGGGGGGAATCTCGACCTGGTGTTGCGGGAAGCGGAGCACACGGTCAGGCTTTTGCTGTGGGAGGGAGAGCAGACGACCCGGCTGCGAGAGACCTTTGAGGCGTTCCCGTCGCCTGAGAGCGTAGCGGTCGTCGTCGGCCCGGAGGGAGGATTGAGCGCCGGGGAGGTCGAGCAGGCCATAGCCTGCGGCTTCACCCCGGTCTCCCTCGGTCGCCGCATACTGCGGACCGAGACGGCGGGGCTGGCCATGCTGGCGATCCTGCAGTTTCACTGGGGGGATATGGGCTGAACCATTTTAGCCACGGAGACACGGAGGTCACGGAGAGAATCAAAACAGAACCCCTCTCGTTCCCAAGCTCCAGCTTGGGAACGAAACAGCGTCCAAAGCTCCAGCCTTGCATCTGGCGAAGCGAAGCTTCGCGTAGCCTCTTACGTTCCCAAGCTGGAGCTTGGGGACGAGAAAAGCAGCTGGAGCTTGGGAACGAGAAAAGCGGCTGTAAGCTTCGCAACGAGAGGAGCGGCTGGAGCTTGGCAACGAGAAAAGGTGCATCCGCTTCTATAACCATAGCAGCAGGGAACAGATCGCAGTCACAAGCGACACCACCGACGCAATCGCCAGCATTTTCTGCCTGGCTGCGACAACTTCCAGCGTTTTCGCAAGCTGTTGCAGATGTTCGGTCGTCTCAAGCAACGCCTTTCCCAGCTTCAGGTTTTCCTCCTGAATCAATCTCAGTCGTTCGTCGACTCCATGCGGAGCAGAACCGGCAACCCTGAACCTCTCCTTTGTCCTGGTGACCAGATCAACCACCGCCGGCACGTTCTCCATCACCCTTCCCCAAGGAATTTGTGTGGCTGCTATTTTTACAATTCCCCAGATTCCCATATTGCCTCCCCGAATCCCCTGTCAGCTCCTCATCATTATGAGCGCCACTGGTATCTTATCGGAAATGGATCAGAATCAGTCAAGTTTTCAGCAACCAGCAGATCCGGAGGAATGCGGGTCGGGTTTCAACTGCTAAGAGGCCAGCTCCAGAAACCGCTTCGCCATCAGTGGTCCCTTCCCGGCCTCTTCATGCTTGAAAAAGACGAAGGCATCCCGCCACCCCTGGTCCCGCACCAGTTTCGCCCACCGCTTCAGCTCAGCAACAGTGTAGTCGGGCCGCCGGAGCCGCAGATAGCCCCAGTCGGCCGTAGAGGCGAAAGGAACCTCCAGATCGTTCTCCGCATCGGCAATGCAAAGCGCCGCGTCATTACGCTGCAGCAGCGCGAAGAGCTCTGCGTCGAACCACGACCGGTGGCGGAATTCGAACGAGACGCGGCGCTGCGCCGGCAGCAGTGCCAGAAAGTCCCGCAGCCGCGGCATATCCTTCTTCAAGTTCGGCGGCAACTGGAAGAGCAGCGCTCCCAGACGCTCCTTCAGCGCCCCCGCGACATCGAACAGGTATGACACGGAATCGTCCGCATCCAGGAGTCGCTGGATGTGCGTAATCGTCTGCGGAGCTTTCAGCACGAACTTGAAATCGCCGGGAACTTCGCCCGCCCATGCTTCCAGGACAGATACCTTCGGCATGCGATGAAAGGTATTGTTGATCTCGACGCTCCGGAAACGCTCCCCATAATAGTGGAGCATCTGCTTGTCGGGGAGGTTTTCGGGATAGAAGCTCCCTTTCCATTCCTTGTAGGAGTAGCCGCTGGTGCCTACGTAGAGGTTCATCTGTCACCTCATGGGAGACGCTACGATGTGCCACATCGTCACAGCATCAATTTATACAACAAGAGGCAGACACCACAAGACATTCTAATGTGAGACAAGGCAAAATCAAGATCCAGCTGATCCTCCGTTGATCACGTTACCCCCATCCCCCCCAAACCTCACTGCCATTAAGTTACCTGATTAGCGTCAATCTTCCGCTGAAAAACCCCCTCCCCTTCAAGGGGCACTGCCATTAAGTTAAGGGAATGAGAGGTAGGGTGGGCCGTGCCCACCACAACCGCATCCTGATGGTGGGCACGGCCCACCCTACTTGATTCACGGAATCACCGCTTAACTTAATGGCAGTGCCTTCAAGGGGAGGGTTGGGGTGGGGATGGGGGGCAGCTCCGGTGCCAAAAACACCCCCATCCCCCTCCTGACCTCCCCCTTGAAGGGGGAGGGACCTGAACAGCGGAAGATCAGCGCTAATGGGGTTAAGTTAAGCTCCTAACCTCTCCCCAGCCCTCTCCCATCAAGGGAGAGGGGGCTTATGCTGCGGAAGATTGACGCTTCTGAGGAACTTCAAAGGCAAATCCCCCCTGTCCCCCCTTTGTCAAAGGGGGGGAATCAGGTATCAGGAGCGTTGCGCCAGGTAAAGTCCCTCTCCGACAAAACGCGCCTCAGGCGGGTCGGGGGCTAATCAGGTAACTTAATGGCAGTGCCCCTTGAAGGGGAGGAAGCGCGACAAGAAAAAAGGCGGCCCCTCCGGATAAGGGGTCCGCCTTGGTACGGATGTTTTAAAAATGTGCCCGGCAACTTCCGCCCTCCCTCAGGAGAGGGGTAGGGAGAGGGAGGAACTGCGGCCTATTGTCCCGCGATAAGCGCCCCCAGTTCATCCCCGAACGCTTCACGCTGCCAGCGCTTCAGCAGGGACAACTGCGGCTCGCCCGGCTCGGCCAGCGCCTCCAGAAGCGTGTTGTTGGCGACCAGGCCGACACCCAGACCCAGTTGCGCCGACTTCGACTCCCTCCAGACCTTGAGCCTCTTGACCCTCTCGTCCTGGAGCCTGTCCAGCACGGGCCTGCGGCCCGACTGCATCTGCGGCAGCTTGTCCTGCGGGAGCGCGAGCCCTGCCGCCACCGTCTGCAGCAATCCGCGCCCCAGCCTTTCGATCAGCTTTGAGGACATGGTGTGGATGCCGACCAGCTCGAAGTTGGAACGGGGCTGCTTCTCGGCGAGTTCGCGCAGCAGATCGTTGCTGAGTATCCTGAAGGGAGGGACGTCGGCGCTGCGCGCCTTCTCGTCCCGGAAGCGCAGGAGCTCCTCCAGTACGGCAAGCTCCCTCGGCTTCATCTTATTGGCCCCCTTGAAGCGCAGGCACATGAGCTCTCCCTCGCGGGAGGCGGACCTGACGCCGGCGACCAGTTCGGACTCCTCCTCCACCCAACTGAGCCTTCCCTTGACCTTGAGCTCAGCTTCGAGCTGGCGGTACAGCTCGATCAGCAGGGAGGTGTCCTTCATGGCGTACTCCATCATCTCCTGGGAGAAGGGGCGCTTGCTCCAGTCCGCCTTCTGGTAGCGCTTGTCGAGCTCCACCCCGAACCTTTTCTTGAGAAGGGCGGCCAGGCCGAACTCGCTCTCGCCCAGGAACTGGCTGGCGATCATGGTGTCGAACAGGTTCACCACCTCGATGCCGAAGTCGCGGTAGAGGGAGCGCATGTCGTAGTCTGCGCCGTGGAAGATCTTCTTGATTGCGGGGTTGGCGAAGATAGGGGCGAGCGTCTTAACGTCGAGGGGCGCCAGGGGATCGATGAGCCGGGTCTCCGACTCTGAAGAGACCTGTATCAGGCAAACCTTCTCCGTATAATGATGCAGGGAATCCGCCTCCAGATCGAAGGCGAGAACCGACTCCTGAGAGAGCCGCTCCACAAGTTTATCCAACGTTTCCTGGTTAGTGACGAGATGTGCCGAAGCGGGATTTACCCCGTTAGTTTTGATCTGCAAAAGTTCCCATCCGTTTCCGCATCTTCATGCTGTCAAGTGCCTTCAAGTACGATTATGTCAGGACCCTCTGTCACTATGACAGCGCCCAGCTGGAAAGATTACAGTTTTTTCACCTTTTATTCAAGCGGAACAATCATTTTATCAACAATAACATTTACGGTCCTGCTACGGTCAGGGGCGGATCTCGCGCAGCGCCTGCACGGTCTGCTCCATTTCCTCCCTGGTGCCGATGGAGATCCTGACACCCTGGGAAAGCCGCGGGTCGGTGAAGTGGCGCACCAGGATCCTGCGTTCGTATAACCCCTGGTAGACCCGGGCCCCGTCCCGGTCCGGCGGTGTGGCAAACACGTAGTTGCCGCTGGAGGGGATCACGTGGTACCCGATCTTTTCCAGCTCGGCGCTGAACCAGGCGCGGGTCTCCTTGATCTTGCCGACGCAGGCGAGGAAATACTCCTGATCCCTGAGCGCCGCGGCCGCCGCGGCCTGCGCCAGCCGGTCGAGATTGTAGTGGTCGCGTATCTTGTTCAGTGCCGCGATCACCTCGGGCCTGGCGATCGCCATGCCGAGCCGCATTCCCGCAAGCGAGTAGCTCTTGGAGAAGGTGCGGGTGACCACGACGTTGTCGAGGGAGCGCACCAGGTCGAGGGAGTTCTCATCCGCGAAATCCGCGTACGCCTCGTCGACCACGAGCACGCCCGAGAGCCGCCCGGCCAGCTCGGCGATGTAGCGCTGGGTATAGGTGAAGCCAAGCGGCGCGTTCGGGTTGGTCAGGAAGAAGAGCCGGCAGGCATAAGCATCCGGAATCCCTGCCGGTTCTAACTGTTCCGTCAACCCGAAGGTCCGCACCCGCGCGCCCTGGATCTCAGCCAGCGTGCCGTAATAGGAGTAGGAGGGATGCACGTAGGCAATCTCTTCCCCCTCGCCGGCAAAGGCCCGGATCAGGTTGTTCAGCACCTCGTCGGAGCCGTTGGCCATGATGATCCAGGAGGGATCGAAGCCGTACAGCCTCCCCGCCTCCTCGCGCGCGAGCCGGCTCGCCGCGTCCGGATAACGGCGCAGCCCCTCGCCCGCCTCCTTCGCTATGGCGTCGATCACCTGCGGCGAAGGGGGATAAGGGTTCTCATTGGTATTGAGCTTGATGTAGGAGGCAGCGTCTTCGGGCTGGAAACCGGGGACATATCCGGCCATCTCTGCGATGTTTTTCCGCAGCTGGATCATGGCAACTCCTTCGTGTCATTTTAACAACTGAGACTATAACCAAAAACGGGTGGGAAAGTCAAAGCATCCAAAGGCAATTTACACCAGTGGCAATCCTGATCGGCAACGATCTTCCGCTACCGACAACTCTCCCTCCCCTTCAAGGGGAGGGTCGGGGTGGGGATGGGGTAGAGTCTGCGCCAGAGCACACCCCCATCCCCCACCTGTCCTCCCCCTTGAAGGGGGAGGGACGTACAGCGGAAGATCATTGCTAAACGGGAAGGCAACTGACAATGGACGATTGACAATTGACAGTGAACGGCCGGTGTCGTGCTCAGAGGACGGTTCCGCGCACCGTTTCCGGGGCCACGGCTGAGGTCGGTGGTCAGTAGCGCTCCAGCTCCCGGTACAGGGTGGTGCGCCGCACCGGGGTGAATCCGGCGCCCTTGATGAGCTCTATCATCTCCTCGCGCGACATGCGGAACCTGCATCCCGCAGCGGCGACCACATTTTCTTCCAGCATGGTGCCGCCCAGATCGTTGGCGCCGAAAGAGAGCGCCACCTGCGCCATCTTCGCCCCCTGGGTCACCCAGCTCGCCTGGATGTTCCCGATATTGCTCAGGACGATCCTGGAAAGGGCAAGCACCTTCAGGTATTCGACCCCCGTCGCGCTGCCGCCGCCAAGCTCCGTGTTGCCCGGCTGGTAGGTCCAGGGGATGAAGGCGGTGAAACTCCCTCCCTCCTCCTGCAGCGCGCGGACCCTCATGAGATGCTCTACCACGTCTTCCGGGCGCTCCCTGCTTCCGAACATCATGGTCGCGGTGGTGGGCATGCCGAGGCGCGCCGCCTCACGCATGACATCCGCCCACCCCTGCCAGCCGATCTTTTTGGGCGAGATCTCGGCCCTGACGCTGTCCACCAGTATCTCGGCTCCGCCACCGGGGATGGAATCGAGCCCGGCCCCCTTGAGCCGGGCGAGCGTCTCCTGCAGCGAGAGCCCGGAAACCTCGGCGATGTGCGTCACTTCGGCAGGCGAGAGGGAATGGTTCTGGAGCCCGGGAAAGCGGCTCTTGATCTGCCTGAAGAGTTCCTCGAAGTATTCGATTTTCAGTCCGGGATGCAGGCCGCCCTGCATCAGGAGCTGCGTCCCGCCCTGGGCCGCCAGTTCCTCGATCTTCGCCAGGATCTCCGAGGTGTCCAGAAGGTAGGCGTCGGCGGCGCCGAGGTCGCGGTAGAACGCGCAGAACTTGCACTTCGACTCGCAGACGTTCGTGTAGTTGACGTTTCGGTCCACCACGAAGCTCACGCAGCGATCCGGATGCATGCGGCGCCTGATGGAGTCGGCCAGCCTGCCGACTGCCAGCAGCTCCCCCTCGGTCAGGCACCAGAGCGCCTCAGCCGGGGTGATCGCTGCGCCGGCAGCGAGCTTTTTGGTGATGTTATTCAGCATCTATCGGCAACCTCAGACTTCATGGACTTCATGGACTTCATGGACTTCATGGAACTCACTTAACTCTCCCCCCTTTGTAAAAGGGGGGGCGGGGGGGATTTGGCGATGCCGCCAGCTGCGAAACCCCCCCTGGCCGCCTGCTAATAAACCCGCAGCTCCCGGTACAGGGTGTCGCGCTCGACGGGGATGCGGCCGGCCTTTCTGATCATGGAGACTATGGCATCGCGGCTCATGGCCTGCGGGGTGTCGGCCCCTGCCTCATGGCCGATACGCTCCTCGACTACGGTGCCGTCCAGATCGTTCACCCCGAAGGCCAAGGAAACCTGCGCGATCTTCTCCCCGAGCATGACCCAGTAGGCCTTTATGTTGGCAAAGTTGTCCAGATAGATGCGGGATACGGCGAGCGTCCGCAGGTCGTCGACTCCGGTGGTCCCGGCGCCGGCGATCTTCAGCTCCGAATGCTCGGGCTGGAAGGCGAGCGGGATGAAGACCTGGAAGCCGCCGGTCCTGTCCTGCAACTCCCGAAGCTGCCGCATGTGGTCCACCCGGTCGGCAATACTCTCCAGATGCCCGTAGAGCATGGTCGCGTTCGACTTGAGCCCCGCACCATGCACCTGCTCCATGATGGAAAGCCAGGAGGCTCCGCTGATCTTCTCCGGGCAGAGCTGATCCCGCACAGCCGGCGCGAAGATCTCGGCCCCGCCGCCCGGGAGCGAACCGAGCCCCGCCTGCTTCAGCCGCTCCAGGGTCTCAGGTATCGAGAGCGCCGCGAGCTCCGAGAGGTAGGAGATCTCGACGGCGGTAAACGCCTTGATGTGCAGGGCCGCAGAGACCTCCCTGACGGTGCCGAGCATCTCCAGGTAGAACTCGAAAGGGAGATCGGGATGGAGCCCGCCCACCACGTGTATCTCGGTAGCACCCTGCTGGAGCGCCTCTTCGGCGCGAGCCCGGATCTGGTCCAGGGTCATCAGGTAGGCGCCGGGCTGGTCGGCGGACCTGTAGAAGGCGCAGAAGCGGCAGCGGTTTACGCAGATGTTGGTGTGGTTGATATGGCGGTTGACGTTGAAGAAGACCCTGCGGCCGTTGCGCTTCTCGTTCACCGACTGGGCGAGCTCGCCGAGCGCCAAAAGGTCGTCGTGCCGGAAAAGGAAAAGGGCTTCGGCTTCGTCGATCCTGGCACCGGCACGGACCTTCTCCGCTATGGCTGCAAATGTCATAAAGATTGGTCCTGTGGTAAAAAGTCAAAATCCGCACACGGATTGGACGGATGATACGGATAAAGACAGGTCAGACTAAATACCGGGAAAATCACTGCGTAACCTGATTTCATCCGTCAAATCCGCCCGATCCGTGCCCGGGTTTAAGGTTGGTGCTTAGCTTCCCCAGCGCCTGAACAGGGTGTGCTCGACGCCTACGCTGTCCAGCACCTTGCCGGCTACGAAATCGACCAGGTCGTCCAGGGTCTCGGGATGCTGGTAAAAGGCGGGCATGGCGGGAACGATCCGCACTCCCAGACGCGCCAGCTTGAGCATATGCTCCAGGTGGATCGCATTGAACGGGGTTTCCCGCGGCACCAGCACCAGGGGACGCCCCTCCTTCAGCATGACGTCCGCCGCCCGCTCCAACAGGTTTCCGGAGTTGCCGCAGCTTATCCTGGACAAGGTCCCCATGGAACACGGGACGACGATCATGGCGTCCGGGGCCGACGAGCCGCTGGCTATGGGGGAGAGCAGGTCATCTTCGGCATGGAAGCTGAGCCGCTCTCCCTGGTACTGGAAGTAGGCTCGCAGCTCGTCAACGACTCCGGCTCCGGCCCAGTCGAGGCCGCACTCCTCCTTCAGCACCGCGAAACCGGCCCCGGTGATCAGCATGCTGACCCTCTCTCCGGCGCGCAACAGCTCCCCTGCGACCCGCAGGCCGTAAATGGAACCGGAGGCGCCGGTGATGGCGAGGGCGAAGTGCCGGGCGGTCACGCCGCGCCGCCTGTCAGGGTATCGAAAAGCGTGGCGAGAAAGAGGGTCACGCTGATGTAGCCGTTCATGTTGAAAAAGGCGGCATCGAGACAGTCGAGGTTGCCGCGGCGCAAAAGCCAGTGCTCATACAGCAGCATGCCGCAGGTGGCAACCAGGCCGACCAGAAAGAAGGGGCCCAGGTTCATGGTGAGATGGAGCGCAGCCAGGAATCCGCAGGCAGCAAGGTGAAAGAGCCGCGCGGTCCAGAGCGAGCCGGTGACGCCCAGCTTGGACGGAATGGAGTGCAGCCCGCTCTGCCGGTCGAAATCGAGATCCTGCAGCGCGTAGAGGATGTCGAAACCGGCCACCCAGAAAAGGACGGCAAGCGCCAGCAGAAAGGCGGGAAGTTCCAGGTCGCCCCGGATGGCGATCCAGGCGCCAAGCGGCGCTCCGGACAGGCAGATGCCGAGCACCACGTGCGCCAGGGCGGTGAAGCGCTTGCAGTAGGAATAGAGCAGGATGAAGCCGAGTGCCACCGGTGAAAGGTAGAGGCAGAGCGGGTTCAGCATCCGCGCGGCAAAAAGCATCAGGAGCACGGAAAGTGCGATGAAGAAGAGCACGGCTCCGCGACTGAGCAGTCCGGCCGGGATGGCGCGCCCGCTGGTGCGCGGGTTCCTCGCGTCGATCTCCGCGTCGATGACGCGGTTAAGCCCCATGGCGGCTGTGCGCGCCCCGACCATGGCGCAGACGATCCACCCCACCTGGGGGAGCGTCGGCAGACCGCCAGCCGCAAGCAGCGCTCCGGTGAAGGCAAAGGGGAGTGCGAAAATGGTGTGGGAAAACTTGATCATCTCCAGGAAGACCCGCACCCTGGCGCATACTGTCATTTCAACTCCTGCCTGACTGCTCATACCGACCTTTCCAGCCCCTTTTGCCACTAAAAGGCTCAAAAAACACAAAAGACATAAAAGAGATTAGCCACAAAAAGGCACAAAATGCACAAAAGAGAACCAATCTTCTTATAATTATAAAAAGAACGCATCTTCTTAATTGTTTTTCCGGTGTTAAAGTCCTGCCTTTTTTTGCGTCTTTTGTGCCTTTTTGTGGCGAAAAAATCTTCAGGTTCAGAGAAAGCCGTATTCCCGCCATCTCCTCTCCACCAGGGCGCTCACAAAGGGATCCTGCCCAAGCTCCTGGAACTCCCGCTCCCCCCCCTCTTCCGGAAACTTGCGGGTCGCGTCGATCCCGAGACTCCCCTCGGAGAGCAGCAGATCGCGCGGGAACCGGGCGCCGTTCAGCGCCTGCCAGAAGGCCCGGGGGAGCGTCAGCGCCGCATCGGCCGCGTCAACCACGACCAGGAGCTTCCCCCTCTTGAGCCAGCCGCTGTCCCGAAGCGATTCCAGCACCCGGCGCCCCTGTCCGGCGACGGTCTTCCTGATGGCGATCACCGCGCAGCCGTGGAAGATCCCCTCCATCGGCAGCGTGATATCGACGATCTCCGGACACTGCCTCCTGCTGAAGGGAACCAGCAACCGCTCCGCTGCCTTGGCCAGATAGCAATCCTCCATGGGCGGGGGACCGACCACGGTAGCCTGGCAGATCGGCTCCGAGCGGTGCGTGATGCAGGAGACCCGGAGCACCGGAACCTGCTCCCCTTGATCGTAGCGGCCGGTGTGGTTGCCGAAGCGCCCCTCGCTGCGGGTCTCTCCGGGCTCGATATGCCCCTCGATCACCAGCTCCGCACGGGCCGGAACGCTCAGCCCCGAGGTCAGGCAGCGCGTCATCTCGACCGGCTCCCCCCCCAGAAACCCGGCAAAGGAAAGCTCGTCGAAGGGCTCCGGCAGGGGAAGGGACGCAGCGAGCGTGAGCGACGGGATGGCCCCGACGGCGATCGCCACCGGCATCTTCAAGCCGGCAGCCGCATACTTTTCACAGTGGCCGAAGCCGCCGCTCCCCGGTTTCCAGCGGATTCCGGCACTGGAATCGTCGAAGAGCCGGACCCGGTACATGCCGCAATTGGCCGCTCCGGTTTCGGGATCTTGGGTAAAGACCAGGGGAAGGGTGATGAAACGCCCGCCGTCCCCGGGCCAGCTTTTGAGAAAGGGATAGCTCAGAAGATCCGGGACCTGCTGCACTATTTCCTGGCAGGGGGCGCCGTCGACCCGCGCAGGCAGCGGAGCAGCGTCGGGAGAGCCGAGCAGCCGCTCCATCCGGCCGGTCAGCTCACCCAGACTTGCCACCTCGAGCGCGAGCGCCATCCGGGCATGGGAGCCGTAGAGGTTGGTTGCCACCGGATAGCGGCTTCCCTTCACCCTGCTAAACAGCAGCGCCTTGCCGCCACCCGGCGCCTTGCTGTGCCGATCGGTGATGGCGGCGATCTCCAGATCCGGGTCCACCTCCGCATCCACCCGTTGCAGTTCGCCCAGCGCATCCAGCCTGGCAAGAAAGTCGCGTAAGTCCCTGTAGGCCATGCGCACCCCGGAAATAACCGAAAGGCAACTTTTTATCACTTCCACCGGGTGATGACAATGTTTTTCTGCCGGGGAGCCGGCGCTCACGGCAAGGAGCGGCTGAAGCGGCGGGCATTTATCTCCCTACAATCGCTCCTTTGCGAGGGGGCTGCGGGACGAAGGCGAATTAACAATTATTAACTTTGCGGTACACTTCCAATGATCGGGCGGGGCACAGGCAGTTGCGGCCCGGAGGGTGAGTCGGGTCAAATCCCGCCGCTCAACTGCCATGGATGGGTAGCTCCGGTGCCAAAAACACCCCCATCCCCCTCCTGACCTCCCCCTTGAAAGGGGAGGGATCTGAGCAGCGGAAGATCCGCGCTAACTCGGATAACCTAATGACAGTGCCCCCAAGGGGGGAGCTCTTAAAGCATCGAGCGAGCTTTGGACAGGCATTTGCGGCCCACGAGCAGACATTGTGCAGCCGATGAACAGCGGTTTTTTGAAAACCGGTTTCAGCCGGCTCCGCCCAATGCGGATAAATTCGCGCGATTACGGCCACTTGCACCGAACTCCCAGTTGTGAATTTTTATGGCACTTTGCGTGTAATAGAAAAGCCAACAATGAACAGAGGGGGCAACGCCATGAAGGTCCCAGGCAGAGAAACGAGACGGATCGATTTAGCAATAGGTTACGGATTCAGGGCCGCCGTCGTCTCGGTAGCCCTGCTCTTTTCGGGTTGCGGCGGGGGTGGCGGCGGCAGCGCACCTGCCGCGGTAAACAGCGTCACCCCGGCCTCACCGCAGGCACCGCAGGCGGAAAACTCCTTCGCGATCACAAGCGACAATTACGGCATCGGGAACGCGACCTACCTGGCCGCCACCACGTCGACCAGCGGGCTGGTGCTGCGGGCGGCGATCGCCTCCAGCATGACCGATCAGGAGTTCAAGACCGTGTCGCGCATCGACATCGCCAACCCCGGCGCGGTAGCCGCGGGCGTCGCCTATTCCCTGGGGGGAGCGGCGGGCGGCGCCCCGGCATTCCCGGGAACGGTGTACTTCTTCAACGGCCACCCCTCGACGCTGTTGCAGACGGCCGGCGGGAGCATTATCTTCACATCCTACGGGAGCAATCCCGGCGACCCGGTCTCCGGTTCCTTCACGGCACTGGTCGTGGACGGCAGCGACAGCGCTACCCCGAAAGCGAGCTACACCATCGCCGCGAACTTCAGCTTCACGACCGGAAGCTTCGGCCCGATACTACCCGCACCGGTTCCGGTGCCGCTGGTTGCCTCGGCGACCTACGGCGCGATCTGCGCCTCTTGCCACACCCTGGGAAGCCTCGACTCCGTTCCAGGAAGCGGCCCGGAACTGTCGCTCAAGGGGGGCAGGCTGAATACCCTGTTCGGCGCAGGAGTCGCAGGGCACCAGGGGATAACTCTGGCAGACGCCGAGATCTCGGCAGTGAAGATCCTGCTCAACATGAACTGATCCCTCACGAAAGGAAACGAACAATGGCCGGTCGGGTGGCAGCGAAATGCCCCTCGATCGGCCTTTGTTGTTCCTGAAAGTAGTGTCAGCTTCAGTTCTTCACCTGTTTCTCGTTCCCAAGCTCCAGCTTGGGAATGCAATCGCTGTCAAAGCTCCAGCTTTGAGGCGTTGAAGCGGAGCTTCCTATACAATTTGCGTTCCCAAGCAGGAGCTTGGGAACGAGATGAATGGCCGGTCGGGTGGCGGCAAAATGCCCCTCGATCGGCCTTTGTTATTCCTGAAATAGTGTCAGCTTCAGTTCTTCACATCCCTTCCCCCAAACGCACCCCATCCCCACCCGAGCTCTCTCCTTTGCAGCGGAGGGAGCTGCCGAGCTTTTCCCGAACTCCTCCAGTCTAAAAAACCTTCCATCAATCAGCTACCTGCAGCCCACGTTGAAACCTTTGGATCAGCGTTTCGACGACCATGATCGGAACAGAAGATGCAGAGTTGCCCCTTCCACTGTAACAGTCGTGCGCAGCAGGATTAGCTCTGGGTGGCATTAACCGGTGATCCAAAGTACAAAAGAGAAAGTTTTCTCAGTATTTTGGGGTGATTTGCCTCTATCAAATGCAAATTATCTTTATATTATCAAAGAGTTTTGTTAATGTGCCTCAGCTTCATGAGTCCATCCTGACCGTGCTATAGCGGGAAAAGCCACAGTCTAATGCCGCGAAATAGACCGGGTCTTCGTTTTTACCACTGCAAAATCCCGAAAAACCGGGTCGAAGGACAGCAAGCGATGCGGATTAAGGAAAATAAATTTAGTTCCCTTTCCATCTCCGGCAGAGGCAAAAAGCGGAATACCCCGGCGGCGCAACTCCTCGGACCGCCGACATTTCCGCATCGCCGATTGCCGGAAACGACCGCTAGCCCGGCCGTCAGCACGACGCACGGCTGGGGGATTGCCGGGCCGTTTATGCACCAGTGAGACCCTGAATTGATATTTTCTGAAGCTACCGGATACCAGCAGGTGACGAGCGGGCAGAAACAGGCGCCGGCGTCCACCCCGCCTGCCACAGATCAAGGCGCTACTGGCAGGTCGGCAACGCTGCGGTGCACTGCACTCTCGATGCCCGCTCTGCTCGTCCTGTCGGGCCTTCTCTTGCCTGCTGCGGCTCGTGCGGCACAGGATCCGACCCCGCCCGCCCCCCCGACCATCTCCAAATCGTTCACACCCAGCACCATCAACAACGACGGCGTCTCGACTCTCACCCTGACCCTGGGCAACCCGTCCGGCAACGCCACCGCGCTGACCGGCGTGGCGGTCAGCGACACCCTGCTCTCCAGCGGAAGCGTTTTCCAGGTCGACGACCCACCCGACCTGGTCAACGGCTGCGGCGGCACCGTTACCGGAGCCACCCCGGGGAGCACCGAGATCGCCATCAGCGGGGTCACGCTGCCCCCCAATGAGAGCTGCAGCGTTTCGGTCCAGGTAACCGCCCCAACGGGAAACTACCCGAACAGCACCTCGCCGATCGTTTCCGAAAACGGCGGCACCGGACTTTCCGCCAGCGCGACACTCTCGGTGGGACACCCCGCCATCCATAAATCGTTCCTGCCGAGCAGCATACCCTACGGGGGGATTTCGCAGCTCACCATAACTCTGATCAACTCGACCTACTCGGGTCTATCCGGGGCCACCTTCACGGACCTCTTCCCGGAGGGGCTCGTGGTTGCCTCTCCGGTCGGCCTGAGCAGCGACTGCGGTGGAGCCGTCTACCGGACCGGATCGACCAGCGCGCTCGCCCCCGGCGACAGCTCGCTTACCCTGGTCGGCGGCTCCATACCCAAGCGCAAAGGGAGCGAGAACGCCAACATTCCCGAGCGGAAAAAGAGCGCGAACGGCAGCTGCAGCATCACGTTGAACGTCACGGCGAGCGCCACGGCCGTCAACGTGATCCCGGCCCATCCCAGCGCCAACCACCTCCAGGTGGACGGCCCGGACTACAACACCATCCCGGCGCAGGCGACTCTGCTGGTCTATCCGGTCCCTACCGGCACCAAGAGCTTCACCCCTGCCTCGATCGGCGCCGGCTCCCCGTCCCGGGTCACCATCACCCTCGGCAACTCGAACAGCTTCGACGCGACCGAAGTCGCCTTCACCGACAACTACCCGTCGGGGCTCGTCAACCACGCAACCACTGCAGCGCTTTCCAGCTGCGGCGGCAGCCTCACCGCGCTCCCCGGAGGCAACTCGCTGCAGCTCACCGGCGCCACGATTCCCGCCCGGGCGAGCTGCAGCGTGACGGTCAACGTGACCAGCGCGAGCGTCGGCACCTACACGAGTCCCTCCTTCCAGGTCAGCACCGGCAACCTGGGGCCCGCAACCGTCGCCCCGGCTCTCCTGACCGTGCTGCCGCCACCCAACATCATCGTGCTGAAGACGGTGCAAAACCACTGGGACCCGGTAAACGGCAGTGCGAACCCGCGGGCCATACCGGGGGGGGAGATGCTGTACCAGCTTTTGATCACCAATTCCGGCGGGGGGGCAACGGATGCGAACTCCATCGTGATCACCGATCCGATCCCCCTGCACACCTCGCTCATGCTGGGCGCGACCCCGGTCTCGTTCGCCGACGGATCCCCGTCCAGCGGGCTCAGTTTCAGCTGGGGGGGGGCGGCGAGCCTAACCGACGACGTCCAGTTCTCCAGGGACGGCGGCACCGACTTCGACTACGTTCCCTCACCCGGCTCCAACGGTGCCGACCCCGCGGTGACCCACATCCGCATTACGCCGCGCGGGGCGTTCAACGCCTCCGACGGCAGCAATAACCCCAACTTCGGCATCACGTTTAAGGTGATCATCAACTGACAAAGGAGGAATCAGCTGCTTAGACAACTTACAAGGGAGGTGAAGCAAGCAAAGCGCTGACAACGCGCTGCATGGCAGTTGCAGTATCCCGGTAGCTGCAGGAATTTTAAGACGCAACGATTTAACCGCAGGTGGATGACTTTTAGTTGCAGGACATTTATTGCAGGACATTTCATTCATTTTTTCAATCAAAAAAGGAGACACAAATGAAGAAACAACTTCTCGGGTTAGCAGCCTCACTCGGCGTCATGATGTACGCAACCGGAGCACTGGCTGCGACCGGCGCAGGCGTCAGCATCACCAACACCGCCACCGCTAGATACAACGTGGGGGCCGCAGCCTACAGCGTGAATGCCTCCGCGACACCCTTCAAGGTGAGCCAGCTCGTCAACGTGTCGGTGACCAACATGGACGGCGGCCAGGTACCGGTCGCAACCAGCGCCACGGGCCAGGCCACCAGCTTCCGTATCAAGAACGAAGGTAACGGACCGGACAACTTCATCCTTACCGTGAACAACCTCATTGCCGGCGACAGCTTCGATCCCACCTTCTCCTCCATCGTTCTCGACAGCACCGGCGACGGCGCCTACAACACCGGCGACCAGACCTACGTCACCGGCGCCGCCATCGCACTGACGGCCGGTCAGGAATTGACCGTTTTCGTGCTGAACGACATTCCCGCCGCGGCCAACACCAACACCGGTATCACCCAGGTGCAGGCCCAGTCCAACATCTTCAATTCGGGCATCCTGGGCACGGCATATCCGGGCGCAGGTGTCGGCGGCGTCGATGCGGTTCTCGGCGTCGTGGACGGCGCCAGCTCCGGTCAGGGTACCTATGTGATCTCCTCGGTCACCGTGACCCTCGAGAAAACCTCCGTGATCGCCGACCCCTGGGGGGGCAGCCAGGCCGTTCCGGGCGCCACCGTCACCTACAGCATCAAGGCTACCGTCTCCGGGAGCGGCACCGCCACCGGGCTCAAGATTGTCGACCCGATCCCCGCCAACACCACCTACAAGTCCAGCACCATGCAGCTGAACGGTGCCCCGCTCACCGATGCGGGTAGCGACGATGCCGGCGACGTCAACATCACCACCCCCAGCACCGTCACGGTGAATCTGGGTAACGTGGCAGCGGGAGCTGCGGCCAGCACGGTCAGCTTCCAGGTAACCATCAACTAGTCAAGGAGTGCACCATGAAGTTCCCACGCATCGCCAATACCGCTCTGGCCCTGCTGCTGGCGGCCGCGAGCTTTTCGCCTGCATTTGCAGAGGACGGCAAACTGAAGCTTACCTCACGCTCGGAGAAGGAAGTCGTCGAGGTGAAGGAAGGGAAGAAGAGCGTTACCCTCGCCCCCGCCGAAAAAGTGGTCCCGGGGGACGTGGTCGTCTTCACGAACCATTACAAAAACGCCGGGAGCGCGCCGGCGGAGGACGTCGTCATCAGCAACCCGGTCCCCAAGCACATGACCTACCTGGACGGGAGCGCCTTCGGGGAGGGGGCAACCATCACCTTCTCCTTCGACAAGGGAAAGAGCTTCGAGACCCCCGGCAAGCTGGTCAAGACCGAGAAGGGGAAAAAGCGGACCGCCAGGGCGGAGGAATACACCCACATCCGCTGGAGCTTCAAGAACCCGATTCCCGCCGGGAAGGAGGGGGAGCTCGGCTTCAGGGCCCGGCTGAAATAGGGTCTTTCTCCCGGCGCTCCCCGAGGCAGCGCCGGGAGAGGATAACCCTGCAAGATTGCTGCACTTTTAATCAAAAAGGAGAACTCCCATGAAAGCAACGAAAATTGCCCTGCTGCTGGCGGCCCTGGCACTGCCGCTTGCGGCAGCACAGACAGCGCTGGCAGCGCTCACCCCGGCCGGCACCGAGATCACCAACGAGGCGACCCTCGCCTACAAGGTCGGCGGCTTCGTTCAGCCCACCTCGACCTCGACGCAGACCAAGTTCAACGTGGACCGGAAGGTCAACTTCAACGTGACCAACGTCCCCGCCAGCTTTATCGACGTGCTTCCCGGCTCCACCGACCAGGCTCTCAAGTTCACCGTCACCAACCAGGGGAACGACACCCAGGACTTCGACCTCACGGTGGCGCAGCTCACCGGCGGCACCGTCTTCGGGGCAACCGACAACATCGACGCGGCCGGCGTGCGTCTCTACCTGGACAACGGCAGCGTCGCCGGCTCCTTCGACTCCGGCGATACCGATATCACCGCCGGCCACCTCCTGGACGAGGTGGCACAGGACGCCACCGTCACCGTGTTCATCGTCGGAAACTTCCCGACCCCGCAGATCAATGCCAACGTGGCGGGACTCACCCTCGCTGCAACGGCGCTCCACGGCCACGGCGCCGGAGCAGGTGCAGTCATCGACGGCGCCGTGACCGACATCAACGGCACCGTCCCAGGGAACGCCATCTTCACCGTCTTTGCCGACACGGGCCGGGACAACAGCGAGCTGGTGGCAGGGGCATTCCGGATCACCGCCCCGGTGCTCACGGTCAACAAGCTCTCCAGGGTGATCTGGGATCCGGTCAACTTCAACGCGACCCCCCGCAGCATCCCGGGCTCCTACGTCCAGTACGAGATCACCATCGCCAACGCCGGGACCGCCCTGGCATCGGCTAACCTCACCACCATCCAGGACCTGCTGAACGGCAACACCGTCCTTGACCCGGACCTGGTCGGCAACGCGCTCGATACCGCTGCCCCGACCGCAATCTCGGCAGCGGGCAAGAGCTTCATGGTCGGCTACGCCAAAACCACCCCCGGAGTCGGCAGGACGGTCGCCTCGCCCAGCTACTACAGTGCAGGGAGCGGCGTCACGGTAACCGGGCAGAACCTGGTGTTTGAATTCGAAACGCTGCTCCCCGAACAGTTGCCCGACTACCTGGCTGGCGAGCTGAAGCCGGGAGAGTCGGTGACCCTGACCTTCAACGTCGCGATCAAGTAGCTGAAGCGCTTCCTCCCCCCTCCCGACCTCCCCCCTCCGGGGGGAGGAGAGTTGGTGGCGCGAGATGCGCGTGAGCGTTCATCAGAAACTGTAAAGATGTAACCACCCGGTCCCGCAGTCGATCTGCGGGACCGGCAACTACCCGAAAAACGAGAGCCCTTGGCGCTAAGAAGGCAGCACGCATACGGGATCGCCTCCTGGTCCTGCCTGCAGCTACGGCGCTCCCCGATCCACAGGGGGAGCCGCGCGCTGCCGCTTTGCCTGGTCTCGACGCTCCTCGTCCTTTCGGCCCTCTTCGCGCTCCTGCTGCCGCCATCTGCCTGCGGCGGGACGCCGCCCGACACCCCGATCGTGAACCAGGCCTCGGCGAGCTACGGCTACGCCGGGCTGGAACTCAGCAGCCTCTCCAACGTCGACTCCTTCCTGGTCAGCGACTCTCCCGCCAAGCCGGCCATCAAGCTGTACCGCTACGCCCCGGACAACGCCGAGCTCAGCACGACGGTGCCGGTCACCTCGTACAGCAGCGGCAGCGCCAGCGGGGCCCTGATCGGGATCCCGGCGCCGCGCGACCCGGGCGCACCGACCCCGCTGCACGAGGAGATCTATTTCCACGCCGGCCAGCCGATCTACCTGGTGGTCAGCGCCGCCAGACAAAACCTGAGCGCCGAGAGCGCGCAGAGCGTAACGGTCGAAATCACCAGCTCCACGGGAGACCAGGAACTGCTGACGCTGACCGAAACCGGGCCGGACACCGGCATCTTCGCCGGCTACATCCTGGCCGCCCAGAAGAGCGGCGGCCCGGTCCGCTACGACGGCACGCTGACCGTGGCCGATGCAGCCCGGGTTCTGGCACGCTACCACGATTCCGCCGATGCCGCGGATGCCGTAGAGGCCTCGGCCCTGGTCGACCCGACAGGAAGGCTCTTCGACAGCGTCACCGGCCAGCCGGTGGACGGCGTCACCGTCATCCTCAGCTACGACAACGGCAGCGTTGCGCCGGTCCTGGGGGACGACGGGGTGAGCGACTACCCCGACCGGGTGACAAGCGGCGGCACCGCCTCGGACCAGGGAGGAAGGAGCTACGACTTCGCCCCGGGGGCCTACCGGTTTCCGCTGCTGGCGACCGGAAGCTACCGGCTTTCGGTGCAGATACCCCCCGGTTCCAACTACCGGTTCCCTTCCACGCGCTCCGACGCCGACCTGGCGCTGCTTGCCGGCGCCCCCTACGCGCTCTCCCCGGCCTCGCGCGGCGCCAGCTTCGAGGTGAACCCCGGGCCGATCATCCGGATCGACATCCCGCTCGACCCGATCGCCACCGGCCTTTGGCTGCAGAAGCACTCCGGCAAGACAACGGCGGCCCTGGGGGATTTCGTCCCGTTCAGCGTCGGCGTGAGCAACACCAGCCAGGCCGCCATCACCGGCATCGTGATGACCGACCGGCTGCCGGCGGGCCTTCGCTACCAGCCCGGCTCGCTGCGGCTGGCGGGGGTCGCGGCCCCCGACCCGGCTGTCTCCTCCGACGGAGCGACGCTGAGCTTCCCGGTCGGCGACCTGGCGCCGGCGGAACTGGTCGGCATCAGCTATGTGACCCGGGTGATCCCGGGGGCGCGTCCGGGGACCATCAGCAACGAGGTTTCCGCAACCGGCCGAAACGTCAGCGCCGACGTCACCTCCAACCTCGCCACGGCATCGCTCAAGATCACCGAGGACCTGTTCGCCTCCCGCGCCTTCCTGATGGGGAGCGTGACCGAGGGGGCCTGCGGCAGCGAGGGGTCCGGCCTCAAGGGGGTCAGGATCTACCTTGAGGACGGCAGCTTCGTGGTGACCGACAAGAGGGGGATGTTCCATTTCGAGGGGGTGCTGCCCGGGAGCCATGTGGCTCAGCTCGACCTCCAGTCCCTCCCCGCCGGATACCGGGTGGTGGCGTGCCAGCAGAACAGCCGTTTCGCCGGCAGGCCCTTCTCCCAGTTCGTCGACCTGCAGGGGGGCTCGATGTGGCGGGTCGATTTCCAGGTCGAGCGCGAGGCGCCCGAGAAGGTCCCCCGGGTGAAGCCCGCGCCTGCGCCTGCGCCTGCGCCTGCGCCGCCGCCGCCCGCACCGGCCCCGGTGATCCCGGTTCCGCCCGAACCCGCGCCGCCCGAGCCGGTGGTCGAGGAGACCATCCACTCCGAGGCGGGCATCGCACTGAGGAGCGTGGTGCAGGGTGAGTCGGTCACCTACCAGGCCCTGCTGGGTGGGGGGCCGGCGCCCCTCTCCCGGCTGCGGCTCACCGTGCAGTTGCCGGCGGGGGTGAGCTACATCCCCGGGAGCTGCGACCTGGAAGGGATCCCGGTCGCCGACCCTGACCGGGACGGCGACAAGCTCTCCTTCGCACTCCCCGACAGCAGCGGAGAGTGGGAGAGTATCATCACGTTGCGCGCCAGCCTGAACCGGAAGGTGCGCGCCGGGGGACAACTGACCAGCGCGCTGCTCTCCTTCGACACCCCCCGGGGCGACAGACTCTCGACGCCGCCGGCCATGAACCTGCTGGACCTGGACCGCAAGGAAAACCGGATCGCCCTGCCGGAGATCGTGCTGCACCCGCAATTCCCCACCTTCAGCGCCGATCTGATCCCCGAGGACAAGGACAAGCTGGACCGGCTCGCCGCCACGTTGTCGGAGGTCACCATCGCCCAGATCACGGTTACCGGCCACACGGACAGCGTACGCATCTCCGCACGCGGCAAGAGCACCTACCGCGACAACAAGGCGCTCTCGCTGGCCCGGGCCAACAGCATCGGGCAGTATCTGATGAAGAAACTGCAGCTGCCGCCGGAGATGCTGAAGGTCGCGGGGATGGGCGAGAGCGAGCCGGCCACCAGCAACAAGACCGAAAAGGGGCGCGCCCTGAACCGCCGCGTCGAGATCCGGGTGCTGGCGGAACGCCGCACCGAGACCACCCTGTTCAAGCAGGTGAAGGACGACAGCGGCATGCTCAAGACGAGTTTCAGCACCGTGCAGCGCCGCCGGCCTCCCCCGAAGCCGGCGGCGGCGGAACTCCCCGTGCAGGCGGATGCGACGGCAGGGGACAAGCCTGCGGGGCAGGGAGTCCCGGCCGGAGAATCCGCGCTGTCCGGCGCGGGGTCGGTGCTATGGGCGGTAGCGGGCGCCGGTGCCGCGGCAGTTCAGGCGGTCACCGGGCTCGATGCAGGGGCACCGGTGGCAGGCGCGACAGCGGCCGGTGCCGCAGCTGCAAAAGCTGCCCCGGAAGCCGAGGTGCTCTCCCATACCGAGCCGACCATCTCCCATGCCGACCGGGCGCTCTCCGATGCCGACCGGGCGGAGACCGATGCCGCGCCGGATGCCGACAGCGGGGAGGCCGAGGCCCTGGAAACGACGGAGACGGAACAGGGCGAAGATGACGAGCAGGTACCGGTTTTCGATCAGGCCTGGCTGGAAAACAGCGAGCAGGGGCGCGACTGGGCCTGGCCCCCCGCCGTCTACTTCCCTGCCATCACCAGCACCCACATCGCCGTCATGCACCACCCGACCGACAAGGTGAGCCTCTCGGTGAACGGCGAGCCGGTGCACCCGGTGCTCCTGGAGAAGGTCCTGAAAAACCCGTCCGGGAGCAGCGGACTCTCCTACTGGCGCGGTGTCCCCCTGAAATACGGGGACAACCGGCTGGTCGCGGTGCTGCTGCAGGCTGGCGGCGAGAAAACGGTGCTGGAGCGGGTGGTCCACGTTTCCACCGCACCGGTGAAGGCCGAACTGGTCCCGGAGCTCTCCAGGCTGGTGGCCGACGGCAAGACTCCTCCCGTGATCGCCCTGCGCCTTCTGGACAAGGACGACGCGCCGGCCCGCTCCGGGGTGGCAGGGAAGTTTTCGGTGGCCTCCCCGTACCAACCGTTCAGGAAGCTCGCCGACAACATGGGGAACGACCCGCTGGAGAAAAACGGGGTGCAGTACCTGGTCGGCAAGGAGGGGGTGGCGCTGATCCGGCTGCAGCCGACCAGCCGCTCCGGCGAGGTGCAGCTCACCGTTCCGCTCAACGAGCGGGACGAGCAGTACAGGGTCTGGCTCACCCCGGAGCAGCGCGACTGGATACTGGTGGGGATTGGCGAGGGGACCTTCGGGTACCGCGCCATCTCGGGGAAGATGACTCCCGTGAGCGCCGACGCCCCTGAAGAGAGTCTCTACCAGGACGGCAGGCTGGCGCTGTTCGCCAAGGGGACCATCCAGGGGAAATGGCTGCTGACCCTGGCCTTCGACTCCGCCAAGGGGAAACCGGCGGTCGGCGAGGGGCTGTTCCAGACCATCGATCCCGACAGCTACTACACCCTGTACGGGGACGCGAGTCAGCAGCAAAACGAGGCGGCCAGCACGGACAAGCTCTACCTGAAGATCGAGAGGGACCGGTTCTACGCGCTCTTCGGCGATTACGACACCGGGCTCACCGTGACCGAGCTGTCGCGTTACAGCCGCACCCTGAACGGGCTCAAGTCGGAGTACCAGGGGGAGAACCTGGAGTTCAAGCTGTTCGGCAGCAATACCGGCCAGCTCTTCGTCAAGGACGAGTTGCGCGGCGACGGCACCTCCGGCCTGTACCGGCTGACGCGCAGGGAGATCGCGCTCAGCTCGGAGAAGGTGCGCATCGAAACCAGGGACCGCTACCGCAGCGAGATCGTGCTCGCCTCGACCACCCTGGCGCGCTTTGCCGACTACACGATCGACTACGACGCCGGGACCATCTTCTTCAAGGCCCCCGTTTCCAGCACCGATTCCCAGTTCAACCCGGTCTACATCGTGATCGACTACGAGACGGAGAACCGGGGCGCGGACTCCCTGACCCTGGGTGGCAGGGTCGGGGCCAAGTTCAGGGACGACAACGTGAAGGGGGGGCTCTCCTACATCCACGAGGGGCAGCTGAACGCGCACGGGGACCTGTTCGGGGTGGACCTCCTCTGGCAGATCAACAGGGAACTCAGGGTGCGGGGCGAGGCTGCCGGCAGCGGCACCGACTTCGCCGGAGTCAGGCGAAGCGGCAGTTCATACCTGGCGGAACTGGAGCAGCGCTCGACGGAGCTGAACGCCCGGCTCTATTTCCGGGAGCTGGGAGAGGGATTCGGCCTGGGGCAGCAGAGCGCCACGGAGGAAGGGACCCGCAAGCTCGGCGTCGACGCCTCCTACAAGATCAAGGAGCGCTTCACCCTGAACGAGCAGGCGTACCGCCAGTACAACCTGGCCACCGGAGCGGTGAGCAACGTGGTGGAAGCGAAGGGAATCTACACCGCCGAGCAGTACGGACTCTCGCTGGGGGGGCGTTACGCCAGCGACCTGCTGGAGGACGGGAGCAGCAAGAGTTCGCAGCAGCTCATTGCCGGGGCGAACTGGCTCACCCTGAACAAGAAGCTGAACCTGCATGTCGATCACGACCAGTCCCTGGGCCAAAACGGCAACGTCAGTTTCCCGACCCGCACCGCGTTCGGCGCCGACTACAAGATCACCCCGAAGCTGGTCCTCTCCGGCCAGCAGGAATTCAGCTCCGGAGACGCCGGGAGCAGCAGCAACACCAGCGTCGGCCTGAAATCGACGCTCTGGGAGGGGGGGGCGGCCCACACGGGGATGCAGAGGAACCTGAACGAGAACGGCGAGCGGCTCTTCGCCCTGTTCGGGCTGAAGCAGCTCTGGAAGCTGAACGACAAGTGGAGCGTGGACGGCGGCCTGGACCGGAGCCAGACCGTGAAGGGGTCGCAGTCGTACAGCGTCAACGCCAACGCGGCTCCCGCCGTGGGGAGCAGCGAGGATTTCACCGCGCTCTCCCTCGGCGCGAGCTATCAGGAGAAGATGTGGAGCGCCAGCAGCCGCGTCGAGACCAGGATCGCCGATTCCGAGAACAAGCGGGGGGTGCTCACCTCGCTGGTGGGCGAGCTGGCGCCCGGCTGGGGGGGGTCCTCCCGTCTCCGGTTCTACCACTCCGACGCGGCGTCAGGGGAGAAGAAAAGCAGCGGCGAGCTGCGCCTGGGACTGGCCTACCGCCCCGTGGCCCAGCGCTGGATACTGCTGGACCGCCTCGACCTGATCCTGGAGCAGGACCGGGGGGGGGAGGCCACGGTCGACATGGATAGCCGGCGCATCGTCAACAACCTGATCGCGAACTGCAAGCCGTACCAGAGGCTGCAACTCTCCCTGCAGTACGGCGCCAAGTACGCCTTCGAGGCCATCGACCACGCCGACTACAGCGGCTACACCGATCTGATCGGCTTCGAAGGGCGCTACGACCTGACAAAGAGCTGGGATTTGGGCTTCAGGGCGAGCATCATGCATGCCTGGGGCTCCGGCCAGTATGCCTACAGTGCCGGGCCCTCGGTGGGGGTCAACGTGGTGGAGAACGCCTGGATCAGCCTCGGTTACAACCTGGTCGGCTTCAGCGACAAGGATTTTTCCGCGGCCGATTACACGGCCCGGGGTCCCTTTCTGCGCTTCCGCTTCAAGTTCGACCAGAACTCGGTCAAGGACGCGGCGGCATGGATGAACAGGCAATAGGGGGCGCTACAGCGCCGATCGCTGGTCCCCCAGCAGGGCGTCCCTGATCTTCTCGCTTAGCGAGTGCATATCGAACGGCTTCTGGATGAAATGCCGCCCCGCATCCACCACTCCGCGCTGCGCCACCAGATCGGAGGTGTATCCCGACATGAACAGTACCTTGATGCCGGGACGCATGGTCTCGATGACGGCCACCATCTCCTTGCCGTTCATCCCCGGCATGACCACGTCGGTCAGGATCACGTCGATCTGCACCTCCCCCCGGGCACAGGTCTCAACCGCCTGCTCGGCGGTCTCCGACTCGATCACCGTGTAGCCGATCTCTTCCAGCATCTGCCGCGCCATCTCGCGTACCAGGGGGTCATCCTCGACCAGCAGCACGGTTCCCGAACCGGAAATCTCCGCCTCGATAAACTCCTCGGCAATTTCCGCCGTTCCCGAACACCTGGGGAAATAGATCTGAAACGTGGTGCCGTGCCCCGGTTCGCTGTAGACGTTGATGAACCCGTTGTTCTGCCTGACGATGCCGTACACGGTGGACAGGCCGAGTCCGGTCCCCTTGCCGACCTCCTTGGTGGTGAAGAACGGTTCGAAGATGTGGGTCAGGGTTTGCCGGTCCATGCCGCTGCCGCTGTCGCTTACCGCCAGCCGGACGTAGTCTCCGGGCGTTGAGTCGAGATGGTACTGACAGTAGGTCCGGTCGATGTGGACATTTGCCGTCTCTATGGCGATACTTCCTCCATTGGCCATGGCGTCGCGGGCATTGACCGCCAGATTGACCAGGATCTGATCCAGCTGGGAGGGATCCGCCTTGATGCTCCAGATATTGGTGACCGGCCTGAAGCTCAGCTTGACATCCTCGCCGATCAGACGCCCGAGGGTGGCCTGGGTCGCGATGATCTGGGCGTTCAGGTTCACCTCCTTGGGGGAGATGATCTCCTTGCGGGAGAAGGCGAGGAGTTGGCGGGTGATGTCACTGGAGCGCTGGGCGGCCTTGGAGATCTGTTCCAGATATTGCCAGAGCTTCTCCCCTTCCGACACCCTGAGCATCGCCAGTTGCACACAGCCGAGGATCACGCTCAGCATGTTGTTGAAATCGTGGGCCACCCCGCCGGCCAGGCGTCCGATCGACTCCATCTTCTGCGACTGTATCAACTGGGCCTCCAGCTGCCTGCGCTCGGTGATGTCCTCCTTGATCGCCAGATAATGGGTGACTACGCCATCCCTGTTCCTGATCGGGGAGATGGTGGCATGCTCGGCAAAGAGTTCGCCGCTCTTCTTCTTGTTGAGAAACTCCCCCTCCCACACCTTTCCTGCCGTGATGGTATCCCAGAGCTCCCGGTAGAGTCCCGGCGAGTTGAATTCCGACTTCAGGACGCGCGGGTTTTTGCCGAGCGCCTCCTCATAGGTGTAGCCGGTAAGGTGGGTGAACTTCGGGTTGACGAACTCGATGTTGCCTTTTGTGTCGGTGATGACGATGGTGACCGGGCTCTGTTCTACCGCCTGCGACAACTTGATCAGCGACTCCTCGTTGCGCTTGCCCTCCGTGATGTCCTGGATGATGCCGTCGATATGGAGCAGTTCCGAGTTTTCCGTGAAGAAGGGGCGCAGGCTGAGCCGGACCCAGCGCCTGCTGCCGTCCTTCTGGCTGAACTGCGCCTCGAAATTCTGCACCGTCCCCCCCCCCAGAACCGTTTCCATCAGCTCCCCGAGGCGCTGCGAAGTGACACAGATCTGCTGCCAGATATCGCTCACGCTCTCGATGGCTTCCTCGGGAGTGTCGTAGCCGAGAATGGCCGCGCTGGCCGAGTTGCAGCTGAGAAACCTCCCCTGGGGGGTGGTTTGGAAGATCCCCTCGGTCGCGTTTTCGAAGATGCCGCGGTATTTCGCCTCGGCAACCCTCTCCTGTTCCAGGATCGATTTCATCCCGGCGTAGAGGATCTGATTCTCTATGGCAGAGGAGAGCAGCCCCACGAGATTCCCGATGCCGACCAGTTCCCCCTCGGAGCCGCTTACCCTGCTGTAATGCTGGGCGTTGGGCGCCGAGTTCCCGACCGCAAGTAAAGCTACCGGGTGCTCACGGGAGCCTAGGGGATGGAGCAGGTACTCGTCCATCTGCACCCTGGAGCGAAATGCGGAAAGCTCGGGCTGCCGGCAGTTCTCCGTGCAGATCAGGTACTCCGCCCCGTGAAACAGAGGCGCCAGGAGAGGGTCCGACCGGGAAACGGTAAGCCGGGAAACCTCGCTCAGCTCCCGGGGATCGTAGTATCCGTCGCTGGCACAGACGGCAAAGCCTCCCGCGCTGCCGGATTGCTGGAAGAAAAGGACCCTCTCGTAGCCCAGGTTGTTGATGATGTAGGCGGTTGCCTGTTCGAAGATCGCGGGGAGTTCGAGGGATGCGCCGAGCCTTTTGTTGAGCTCGTACAGTTCCTTGTATTGCTTGAGCTGGATGTCGAGCTGCTCCTGGTATTCGTAGAGCTTGCTCTCGGCGCGAACCAGCCTTTTAACCTGTGAGGAAAGCATCTCCTTTTCCACACGCAGCGCCGCCAATTCGGCTCTTTCCCGCGCCACCTCATCCCTCACGTTCTCATTCATAACGCTCACACGTACAGTCATTAAGCCTGGAAGCCCACTCCAAGCCGCTCTTTACCGCCCCCCGGCCCTGCGACCATGCAGTGGCGTAGGTGCCGTCGATGCCATCGGACGGTTATTGCAAGTTCCGGTTTTCCCATGATATAACGGATAACGAAATCTTCATATCCCAACCTGATTAGTACCAATCTCCCGCCTGGATTTCCCCCCTCCCTTGATGGGAGGGGCGGGGGGAGGGTGAGGCTTATGCGGGCTTTTCACCCTCTCCCCAACCCTCCCCCATCAAGGGGGAGGGGGTGTTTGCGCAGTTTACGGGAGATTCGTACTAACCAGGTATCCCAATAACTGTCGATCCGGGCCTTGAACGTAGGGACCCAGCTTCAGGGAGAACTTGATCAATGGTTCTTGAATCGGGTTTGAGATCACCTGCTGTAGGCAATAACACTGAATCTCGGAGCCAAAGTTGTGGCCACCAACCTATCTTACAGATCCTTCTCGGACATACTACTATAAAACTTGAGCCTTAGCAGAACAAATGCTTGCAGCCTCGATCCTTCCTCTCCGTGTAGCGTTGCCAGGGGACCAGTGGCAGGACAGCACAGGCAGCAGTTTATCCAGTGAGACTATCAATTCTGCTGGCTGACTCTACCAGCGCGGCATGCATAGAAGCGCTACCATGATTCTGCACGGGTTCCGTTCAGTCTTGATGAGAGATCGTCAACAAAGGTGGAGATAAGGAGATAGGAAATAAAGTGACAAGTAGCGGAGTAACGGGGCAAGGGGAGCCTTGTCAGAAAAAGTTACAGGGACCGGCTGCCGCATGTGTATTCTGCTTGCAATCTGCCGCGAAAGTTGCTATATCTTTCCATCTGACTGGCCCGTCGGAAGAAATCACCTCGGAATGTAGCGCAGCCTGGTAGCGCACCTGCTTCGGGAGCAGGGGGCCGGAGGTTCGAATCCTCTCATTCCGACCATATTAAGAAAGGCCCTTGGCATCAGCCAAGGGCCTTTTTAATTTCCCGCTCCGGTCCCCGTCTGGTCCACGCAAAACCTTCCTTACGCTACCTTGTCATATTGATTTTCTGCCCCCTCGCCCCCACCCTGCCACCCCCAAGCTTGCCACGTTTCCTTCTCGACAGGAAGGCGACTTTTCCGTCGAGTGCAAGCTTCCTAGACTGAATAGCTCCGGTCTCTCCGGTCCTTTTCCGGTACTGGGCCTCCCAGTCTCCGACGAAACCCCTTGAACCTTTTGCCCCCCCGCCCCGCTTAACTCCCCCTCAGCACAAAAAATTCCTCCTGCCTTCGGGTAGAGGTCGCCACAGAGCGTCCCCTTGGGCTGGCACGTAACTAAAGCCGCTCTTTTGCTTTGCGATAGACCAGATTGTTTTCCCGTTTGCCCACGGCAATAACCAAAACGAGCAACACATCGTCGAAAACCTGGTAGACCAGACGATACCCTGCATCCCGGAGCTTGATCTTATAGCAATCAGGCAATCCGGCCAGGCGGGCAGATTCTACACGTGGCTTGACAATGCGCTCAGCTAGACGTTTTTTGAACAGCTCTTTGATGCTGTTATCTAAATTGCGCCACTCCTTAAGAGCCGACTCTTTGAACTCTAGCTCATAGATCATCAAGCGAGACCTTGATACTGCGCTCCTGCTGGCGATCCTTGGCGAGTTGGATGAGATATTGGTCATCAAGCTGCTCCATCATAGCTTCAAAAGCTTCTGCAGGGACCAGATAGGCTGTGGTGCGGTTATGGTTGAGGATCGCAACCGGCGCACCGTGTGAACGCTTGATTATGTCGGAAGGATTTTTCTTGAGGTCGCTGATACTGACCGTTGTTGTGGCATGTATAGTTTGCACGGCTTACCTCCACATTTATTTGGAGTCAATTTTAGGTCATTATTTCGGTCATTGCAACCTGAAAAAAGGACACTCGCGACGGGCATTCCACTAGTACGCTTGCTTCGGGAGCAGGGGGCCGGAGGTTCGAATCCTCTCATTCCGACCATATTAGAAAAGGCCCTTGGCTCACGCCAGAGGCCTTTTTCATGGTGCTACGGTCCCCCTGGCCACATTTGCCGGCTTTTACCGGCGCTTTCCCAGCGTCCCCCCTCCGCCCCATGTGGCATGCCTCGTCAACCTCTCGCATAGACTCACCCGGCGTTTCCTCCACGTTCTCGTGAAATTCCTCGGCCCAACATTTTTATTTGACAGATTCAAATCATGCCACCATAATGACTGCACCAAGTGGTGTCAGAATTCGGATAGGAGAGCGTGTGAAGCGGATCATAATTGATACCAATTTTTACGCCGCCTTCAAAAGAAATGATACTGAAGCTGTCGACCTTTTGAAGCGAGTTGAATATATCGGCATCAATGCCGTCATTCTTGGCGAGCTATTCGCCGGATTCCGTTGCGGGAATAAAGAACGACAAAACCGGACCGAGCTTGATCAATTTCTCGACTCGGCCAGGGTTTACACAATTACGCTTGACGACGAGACTTCAGAATATTACGCGCAGGTATTTTCGGAGCTAAGACAGAAAGGGCGCCCCATTCCGTCCAACGATCTGTGGCTCGCTGCTTCTGCGCTGCAGCACGGCCTTGCTCTGGCGACCTACGATGAACACTTTAGCAGCATCAGTGGCCTTCTTTTGGCGATCCGATGAATGAGGAGACAGATTAATGACTACTATGACGTTGCGTGGCATAGATGACGCTATCTCAGGAGCACTGAAAGAAAAGGCTCGTCGTGAGGATACTAGCGTCAATACCGTCATGCTCAGGATTCTGAAGGAATCCCTTGGTATCGAAAAGAAAAAACGAATCGTGATCTACGACGATCTGGACCATCTAGCCGGCACTTGGAGCTTGAAAGACCTCACCGAGTTCGAGAATGCCACGTCGGCATTTGAAAAGGTAGATGCGGATATGTGGAAATGAGGTGAGCAATTGCATTCGACCGAGGGACGCACTACTGCACCTGCTTCGGGAGCAGGGGGCCGGAGGTTCGAATCCTCTTATTCCGACCATCATAGAGAAAGGCCCCTGACACAAATCAGAGGCCTTTTTCCGTGGGGTTCCGGTCCCCCTCCGGTCCACGCAAAGCTCCCTTTCGCTACCTTGGCACTTTGCTTCCCCCTCGGAGACCACCTGACGACCGACCGCCAGCCTTTTGCCCATCACCAGGGATGACATTGGCTCACGCGGGAATCAGTCCCGAAACCACACTTCGTTCGGCCATTACCCTCCGGTCTCTCCGGTCGGTTACTCCTTCGACTGCCTTACTCAATCGGAGGCTCGGTATCTCACCGACGCCCCGGATGCTGACACCATCAGAGATCGCATTGCTGAGGCGGAGTAAGCAGGAGCTCGCAGAATTTCTGAAAAAATCGGCATAGCGGTCTACGGAGTCGGGAAGAAGCTAGCGGAACGTAGTTGACTTTTTGACTTCCAGTCTGGAATCCGCTGTTTTTGAACAACGCCACGTAAAAACCGGGACCCTCTCACAGAGTTCCCGGTTTTAATATTCCCTTTATGCAGCTTGCCGCTACGGTGTTGTTACCGTCTTTTCAGGCTGTATCGTCATTTTTAGCCCCATGCCGTGAAGTATGGAAAGCAGGTTC
>Ga0154470_1113_pt1 | contig 35958 bp, 25 predicted proteins | sample RifGroC2_FD_115949 | JGI IMG/M metagenome (GOLD analysis project Ga0154470, IMG submission 115949) | Geobacteraceae bacterium GWC2_58_44 | reverse complement strand
ATTTCGCCCAAGGCGCCACAGAGTGCAGCTTTGCAACTAACTGCAAATCCCCCTAAATCCCCCTTTTTCAAAGGGGGACTTTCAGCCGCACCCGCCGTTACTGAAGATCAGCGCTAATCGTTAACTTAATGGCAGTGGTACAAGCTCCCCTCCCTTCGATGGGAGGGGTTGGGGGAGGGTGCAAAGCTTTTTTTTTAAACTCAGGCGCTAATCTGCGATTTTCCCTTTACCGAACAGCACGCCGTTTGACATCCGGACATCCGAAGGTAACCTTCTGGTTTGCGCGTTAGATTAGAAAACGCCAACACACCGACAGACAAGGAGGATGGCATGACCGGTAAAACCGCTCGTCTGATCTTCTGGCTGGGGACACTTTCCTCAGCCGCGATTTTCCTCTGGATGACCTACGACTTCCACCGCCAGACCCCGCGATTGACCCATACGGACAGGCTGAGCGAGGAGGTAGTGGCGGGTAAAAAGGTGTGGCACAAGTACAACTGCAACGACTGCCACACCATCCTGGGATTCGGTGCCTATTACGCGCCGGACATGACCAAGGCGTTCTACCGGCTCGGCGAAGGCAACATCGCCTCCATCGTTCAGCATCCGGAGGTGATCTACCGGCACTCCTTCCGCAAGATGCCGCAAATGGGGGTAACCGAGCCGGAGGTGAAGCAGCTGATAGCCTTCCTACGCTGGGTCGGGGAGATTGAAAACCGCCACTGGCCGCCGCAGGACGAGAAATTCGTCACGGCATTCAAGCTCCGGGAGGCACAGGCCCAGAATCTGAACAAGGTCGATGTCGTCATGGGAGCCTGCGGCGGATGCCACAGTTTTGAGAACCAGGGGCGCAGCATCGGGGGCGATTTCAGCGCCATCGCCAGCCGCATCACCTACGACCGGGCAACCCTGATCAGATTCATGCTCAATCCCGCATCGGTCAAGCCGGGGTCCGCCATGCCCCCACAAAACGTCAGCCCGGAAACGGCCGCGCTTATTGCCGATTTCATCCTCAGCCTGAAAGTGACCAGGGAGGTGCGCCAATGATCCGCTATGAAAGTCAGAGGGTTTCGTTGTGGTACATACGGCTCGCCCTGGTCCTCTTCGTTTTGCAGGTGATCATGGGGCTGTGGCTCTCGATCAACTACGCATTCACGCTCCCGCAGGGGCTGGTCGACGTCTTTCCCTTCAGTACCGCCCGGGCCATCCATACCAACGTGCTGGTCGCCTGGATGCTCTTGGGATTCATGGGAGGGACCTACTTCATCTTGCCGCTCGAATGCGACAGCGAACTGTACAGCACGAAGATCGCCTACCTGCAGCTGGTCATTTTCGCCTCCGCGGCCGTTACCGCGGTGGTCGGCTTCCTGTTCGGCTGGACCCGGGGCAAGCCGCTTCTGGAGATTCCTTTCCCGTTAAACGCCCTGATCGTGGTGGCAGCGCTCCTCTTCATTGCCAACGTGGCGATGACCATCATAAAAGGGAAGGAGAAATCGGCCCTGCAATGGATGCTCCTTGGCGGGGTGACCTTCCTGGCACTCATGTACCTGTTCGGGATGCCGTTTTACAGGAACCTGAACACCGATTACTACTACTGGTGGTGGGTCATCCACCTCTGGGTGGAAGGTGCCTGGGAGATCGTCACCGCATCGATCATGGCCTTCATCATCATGCAGGTGACCGGGGTGGAGCGCAAGGTCGTGGAGAAATGGCTCTACGTGGAAACCGGCCTGTTCCTGTTCACCGGCATTGTCGGCACCGGCCACCATTATTACTGGATCGGCGCTCCCGACTACTGGCTCTGGTGGGGCGGGATCTTCAGCGCCCTGGAGCCCCTCCCCATCGTGCTCATGGTGGTCGATACCTGGATGCACGTGCGTGAGCGCAAGCATGAGATCATCAACCCTCTCACCTGGTATTACATCGTAGGTCTGGCCATCTACCACCTGGTCGGCGCGGGGCTCTGGGGCTTCATGCACACGCTCCCTCCGGTCAACTACTACACCCACGGCAGCCAAATTACCGTTTCCCACGGGCATCTGGCGTTCTTCGGCGCCTATGCGCTGCTGAACCTGACCATCTTCTACTTCGCGCTGCCACGCATGAAAAACATCCGCAGATACCGGGACAGGGCGGGGAAATGGGGGTTCTGGATTACCAGCATCGCCATGTTCATGCTGGGGCTGGTTTTCGGCGTGGCAGGCATTCTCCAGACCTACCTGGAACGCTTCCTCGACATAGGCTACAGCACGGCCCACCTGACCATGATGCTCTGGTTCAGGATCGCCTTCGGGGTCGGGCTGGTGTTCCTGCTGGGGGTGGTTGTCACCGTCTGGCACCTCCTCACCCTTAAGCCGGTCGAGGAGGGGGTCCCGGAATAACTCAGCTGTTGTGGTCATGCCGCCTGTTTAAGATTCCCCTCCTCCAAGGGGGAGGGGAAAGGCTACTTCCTTGGACGCAGATTTACCTGATAAAATCTGATCAATCTACATCTGGATCCAGATCGTTTGATTCTAGCTTGCCTATCAGGCCTTTTCAGGTAAATCAGCGTCCAAAGTTTTGTTTCTGCTTTGCTAAAACGTAGAAGGGCGCCCGGTCCTTGAAGACCTGGCGCCCCTTTTTGTCAACTCGTCAACCAGCTGAACCCTCGCTCCTTACTGCCCGAGGCTCGCCTTGAGATCCGCCTCGACGCTGCCGATCTGGCTGATGTTGAAGTTGTCGATCAGGAACTGGAGCACATTCGGGGAGAGATAGGCCGGCAGGGCCGGTCCCAGCTTGATGTTCTTGATCCCCAGGTGAAGCAGGGAGAGCAGTATGACGTGGGCCTTCTGCTCGTACCAGGAGAGTATGAAGGAGAGCGGCAGATCGTTCACCCCGCAGTTGAAGGCGCCGGCGAGCGCCAGGGCGATCTGCACCGCGGAATAGGCATCGTTGCACTGCCCCACGTCCAAAAGGCGCGGGATGCCGCCGATGTCGCCGAACTCTTCCTTGTTGAAGCGGTACTTGCCGCAGGCCAGCGTCAGTATCACGCAGTCCTTGGGCACCTGCTCGGCGAATTCGGTGAAATAGTTGCGCCCCGGCTTGGCACCGTCGCATCCGCCGATCAGGAAGAAGTGCTTGATGTCGCCTGCCTTCACCGCGTCGATCACCTTGTCGGCCACGCCGAGCACGGCATTGTGGCCGAAGCCGACCAGGATCTCCTTGGCCGGGGCATCGGGCAGGTCCGGGCTTTCCAGCGCCTTGTTGATCACCTCGTCGAAGTTCCAGCCGGCCAGGTGCTTGATGCCGGGCCAGCCGACCTCCCCCCAGGTGAACAGCCGGTCCTTGTAAGTTTCGGCAGGGCGCTGGATGCAGTTGGTATTGAAGATGATGGCGCCGGGGAAATCCGGGAACTCCTTGTGCTGGTCCTGCCAGGCGCCGCCGAAGTTGCCGTAGAGGTGCGGATACTTCTTGAGCCCGGGGTAGCCGTGGGCCGGCAGCATCTCGCCGTGGGTATAGATGTCGATCCCCTTGCCGTCGGTCTGCTTCAAAAGCTCCTCGAGCATGCGCAGGTCGTGGCCGGAAACCAGGATCCCCTTGTTCCTGCGGGTGCCTAGCTGCACCTTGGTCGGCACCGGGTGGCTGTAGTGCTCCACGTGCCCCTCGTTCAGCATCCCCATCACCTTTATGTTCATCCTGCCGCATTCCATCGCCAGGGTTACAAAATCCATCAGCCCCTTCGATTGATCGGCGGTGGCGGCGAGCGCGCTGTGGAAGAAGGCGAAGACCTCCTCGTCGGTTTTACCCAGGATGAAGGCGTGATTGGCGTAGGCGGACATCCCCTTCAGGCCGTACACGACGACCTCGATGGCCGACAGGGTGTCGGGATCGCTGTGCTGGCTCTTGACCCCGTGCAACTGCCCCTGCGCGACCAGCCCCTCCAGCGTGTCGGCGATCACCCAGGCGGCGGGGCCGTCGGTGATCGGCGCCGCGTGCCCACCCTGCTTTTCACGATAGGCGCTCTCGTAGAGCGATTTGACCTGCTCCTTCTGATCGTAGCACCTCCTGAGTTTCCCTGCGATCTGGACCGGATCGAAATCGACATTGGTTACCGCAGTGAACAACCCGTCGATGAGGAACATATCGGCATCCTGGTCCCGCGCGTCCAGTTCCCGTGCCTTTTCCGCGTAGATGGCAAGTCCCTTCAGGCCATACAGCATGAGGTCCTGCAGCGCAGCCACCTCGGGATTCTTACCGCAGACTCCCATCACCTCGCACCCCGTGCCCTTGGCGGCTTGCTCACATTGACGGCAGAACATTGACATAAATTAATCTCCTTTGATTTTTTGATTAATAACAGCGGACTGAAAAAGTTTTTAGACTATAACCTGCTTTCGGGAGATTTCAACTCTACGGAGAGTAATTGGAGGAGTTCTGGCAATAAAGCTGCCTAGTATCATGTCTGGTAAGAAAAGATGATATATTATGGACCTAGTGCCAGCTTGAGCAAAAAGGAGCGCCCTTATGGCGAAGGACAGCAAACCGCTTTGCAAGTGGAACAAGGACGATATCAAGGATAACTTCAAAGAATTGAAGAAGATCGTCTCCGAGCCGCGCTTCATCTGCCGAAAGTGCGGACGCGTGGCAAAGAAGGAGGACTGGCTGTGCAAACCGGAGCAGTTGTAGAACCGGTGAAAGGTGAAAGGTGAAAGGGGCTTCACCCGGGGGGCCTTGGGCTCCGAATTTCACGTTCAAGCGCCGGCCAGGCGAAAAAAAGGCCACACCCGAAGATGTGGCCTTTTTCCTGCTCAATTAAGAGTGAATTACTTTGCAGCCGGTGCAGCCGGTGCAGCTTCAGCCGGAGCAGCTTCTTTCTTCACGGCAGCTTTCTTCACGACTTTTTTCTTCTTCTTGACAACTTTCTTTACCGGAGCTTTTTCTTCAGCTTTCACTTCAGCAGCAGGAGCTGCAGCAGGAGTAGCCTCAGCAGCGAAAACAACACCAGCGAAAGCAACGGCAACGAGAGCGGCAACGATGGAGGACATAACTTTTTTCATTTGAATCTCCTGAAATGTGTAATTTAGCAGCTGGCTTCTAATTAGCACTGTTCATGCCAACGGGGAAAAAATCCTTTATCATCGAAACTACGGACAGTTCGCCGGCAAGGCGATATGCCGGCCGCGGAAATGTTACCTCTTTTGCTCCAAGGTCTACCTCAAATGAGGCAGGACTACCCTCCTTACTCATGAGGAGGCAGATTGAAAAACGGATCAGCGCTGATCTCCCACCTGGTCGTCTCTTCCTCCCTCACCCCATCCCTCACCCCATCAAGGGAGAGGCGAGCAGCAGGTAGGAGGTTAACTTAACCCGTTTAGTGATAATCTTCCGCACACTGCGCAAGCACCCCCTCTCCCTTGATGGGAGAGGGTTGGGGAGAGGGTGAAAAGCTCGCACAAGCCTCACCCTCCCCCCCACCCCCTCCCATCAAGGGAGGGGGAGCGAGCAGCAGGTAGGAGCTTTACTTAACCTGATAAGGGCTGGGGGGAAGGGGGTGCTTCGACAGGGTGGGGATGGGGGACGGGGATGACGGCCCGAGTACTAGTTGGTGATCCGGTTTTGACTCACGGTCTATGCCGCTGCTCGAGCATGACCAGGTGGTAGCGGGCATGCTGCGCCAGAAAGTAAAGCCACTGGTACATGTCGAGCCGCCCCAGGCCGTGCACCGACATCCAGATCGTGCAAAGGCGCCCCTCCCCGTGCGGCAGACCGGCCAGCAGTTCCAGACACTCGTCGCGCTGGCTCTTAAGCTCGGTCCGGATCTCCGCGGGCTGTAATCTCCCGGTCGGCACCATATGGGAGGGTGGCGACCAGTCGAAGGCTCCCGGTGTGGCTAGGGGGGAGAGCAGCGCCAGATCGCTCTCCCCTTCGGGAGGCTTTGCACCCTCTGCCCGTCTGCGCGCCTTGCCGCATCCCTTTCTGATAGTGAGCAGCAGAAAATGGTTGGCCAGGCAGACATGCTCCAGGTGCTCGGCACCGGTCCAGGCATCGGGGTACTCCGGGCGGCGCTCCAGTTCCTCACGGGGCAGCTCAAAGCAGGCGTCAAGCAGGGAAAAGACCTGCAGCAAAGCGGCAGCAACCCTTTCACTCGTCACAGATTGCAACAACGGCCACCTCCGTCCCCCTGAAGCAGTTCCCATCGAATCCGCCCCTAAATTCCTCGATTCACTTGTCAAAACCGAAAATGGCCATACACTAACAAATGGCTATCGGTCAACCGCATCAGTACCTGTTGCCCTGACTGCCATTTCGGTCTGGCACCTGTCGACTTTAAAATATATCTAACTATGCAACAGCCAAACATCTCATGTCAATGGCGAGCTTCTTTCCCATTCATAGCTCTTCCGTTGCCTGGTTGCCTTCTTGCTCGATACCGGCTGTGTCAGGGAAGCCTCCGGCAATTGCCGTCGATTGCCGTCAAACCTGTAATATCGTCGCATCTCATGCAGTACTCTTACTCTTAATAGCTTAACGGTTCATCATCTCCAGGAGGCCCAGCATGAATCAACAGGAAGGGTACGCGGACGAAATCGTCAAGGGGTTCATCATCTCTAGCATGGTCTGGGGCTTCGTCGCGGTGCTGCTCGGGGTGCTGATCTCGTTCCAGATCTCGTTCCCCGAGCTGAACATCCCCCCCTACCTCTCCTACGGCCGGCTGCGCCCGATCCACACCAACGCCGGGGTCTTCGGCTGGGGCATCGGCAGCTTCATGGCCTTTTTCATCTACATCACGCAGCGGCTGGCCAAGAACAGGCTCTGGAGTCCGGGGCTGGCCCGGGTCCAGCTCTGGCTCTTCAACACGGTGATCGCGCTTGCCGCGGTGACGCTGATACTGGGGATGAACCGCTCCAAGGAGTACGCGGAGCTGGAATGGCCGGTGGCGCTGCTCGTCGTGGTGCTCTGGGTCATCTTCGCGGTCAACATCATCATGACCATCGTGAAGCGCCGCGAGGAGCAGATGTACATCTCGCTTTGGTACATACTGGCGACCCTGGTCGGGGTAGCGATACTCTACCTGGTGAACAATGCCGCCATTCCGGTCTCGCTCACCAAGTCCTACTCGGCCTTTGCCGGGGCCAACGACGCCAACGTGCAGTGGTGGTACGGGCACAATGCGGTCGCCATGGTGCTCACCACCCCGCCGCTCGCCATCTTCTACTACTTCCTTCCGAAGTCGACCGGGGTGCCGATCTACAGCCACCGCATGGGGGTGATCGCCTTTTGGAGCCTGATCTTCATGTATCTTTGGACCGGGGCGCACCATCTGCTCTGGGCACCGGTCCCCGACTGGGTGCAGACGCTCGCCATGGGCTTCTCAATCATGCTGATCGCCCCCTCCTGGGCTGCGGTCTTCAACGGCTACTTCTCGATGAAGGGGGAGTGGCACCAGATGCAGCAGAACTACCTCGCCAAGTTCCTCATCTTCGGCATCACCTTTTACGGCATCCAGACCTTGCAGGGTCCCGCCCAGGCGGTCAGGACCTTTTCCGCCTTCATCCACTTCACCGACTGGGTGCCGGGCCACGTGCACATGGGGGCGCTCGGCTGGGTGTCGCTGGTGCTGTTCGCCGCCATCTATTACACCATACCCAGGCTCTATCACACCGAGATCTACAGCATACCGCTTGCCGACCTCCACTTCTGGCTCGCGGTGACCGGTCAGCTGATCTTCTCCATCAGCATGTGGATCGCCGGGGTGCAGCAGGCGACCATGCTGAACGCGACCAACCCGGACGGGAGCCTGCACTACAGCTTCATGGAGACGCTGATCGAGCTTTATCCCTACTGGTACATCCGCGCCGGGGGGGGCGTCATCTACTTTGCCAGCCTGCTCGTCTTCATCTACAACATCGCGAAGACCATAAGCGCCGGCAAGGCCCAAGCCGTGGCACAAAAAGCCTAGAAAGGAGAGCTCATGTTCGAGAAAAGGCCGATAATTTTACTTCTGCTTGCCACCGCGACCATCATGGTCGGCACAATGGTCACCATGGTAGCTCCTTTCAAATGGATCAACGACCCGAAGCTCGCCATCGCCTCGGTGAAGCCGTACACGCCTCTTGAGCTGGAGGGAAGAGACATCTACATCCGGGAGGGGTGCAACAACTGCCACACCCAGACGGTCCGGCCGCTGCTGGTCGACACCGAGCGCTACGGGGAGTACTCGAAGAGCGGCGAGTTCGCCTACGACCAGCCCTTCCTCTGGGGCTCCCGGCGCAACGGTCCCGACCTGGCCCGCATCGGCGGCAAATACCCGGACGCCTGGCACGTGAAGCACATGAAGGACCCGCAGTCCATGGTGCCGCGCTCCAACATGCCCGACTACGACTTCCTGCAGCAGCCGCTCGACACGAGCGTCACCGAGCGCAAGATGAAGGCGCTGAAATTCCCCTACAGCCAGGCGGACCTGGCGGCACTGTCGGGGAAGAGCGAGCTGGATGCCATGGTCGCCTACATGCAGAAGCTGGGCAACGACATCCCGTGGCGCAAGACCGGCCGCGCCGAGGTCCTGGGGGAGCTGAAGAACCCGTTCCAGGACAACATGGCCGTGCTCCCCGAAGCAAAGGAGCTCTACCTGCAACACTGCGCCCAGTGCCACGGCAGGAATCTCCAGGGGGATGTGGGACCGGGGCTTGAGGACCTGGACCAGCCCGACTCGAAGCTCTTCGGCACCATCTACAGCGGCAGCCCGGACACCGGGATGCCCGCCTACGGCGACTCGCTCGGCAAGGAGCGGATCTGGAAGCTCGTCACCTACCTGAAGTCCGTGCACAGGCGCTGACATGGATATCGCGAGCGCATATTATCTGGGCGTCACCATCCTCTTGTTCCTGATCTTTGCCGCCATCGTGGCGCGGACCTACAGCAGGAAGCGCAGGGTCAGCGGCGAGCAGGCGAAGTACCGGATGATGGACGACGAAGTAGACGACAAGACAACCGCAAAGGAGGACAAACATGTCCGACGACAATAAGGAATACGACGGCATCAGGTACAACCCCCAGGATAAGCCACCCAGGGTCTTCACCATCCTGCATTATGCGCTGGGAGTCTGGGGGGTATTGTTCATGAGCTACTATCTATTCAGCGGCTGGAGTTCGCACGCCGAATATGCCGAGATAAAAAAGGCCAAGGAGACGCGGCTTGCCGCGGCAAAGCTCAAAGAGGGGGAGTCCAAGGCGATGCCCACCCATGAGGAGGACAGGACCACGCGTCTCATCGACGAGGGAAAAAAGGAATACGCCGCCCGCTGCGCCGCCTGCCACGGCCCGGAAGGCAAGGGTGGCATCGGGCCCGACCTGACCGGCAAGAGCTACAAGTACGGCAGGACGGCCCCGGAGGTGACCCGCAGCGTGGTCGAGGGGCGCCCCGGCGGCATGCCCGGTTTCGGCAACGACCTGTCACAGGAAAAGCTTGAGGGGGTCGTGCAGTACGTCCTGTCGCTTTGATCCGGCAATCGTATAAACGCGGCAGGATCGCGCCGGGGCGCAAGCTGGTCCAGTGGCTCTCCACCCTGCTGCTCCTGGGGATCCCCTTTGTCGAGGTGGGGGGAGAGTCGCTGCTGCGGCTGGACGCGCAGACACGCACGCTCCTCTTTTTCGGCGCCTCGATCCGGATCGAGGAATTCTACCTCTTTCTGATCGCGCTCCTGATCTTCGTGTTCGGCTTTTTTTTCATCACCATGCTCTTTGGCAGGGTCTGGTGCGGCTGGCTCTGCCCGCAGACGACCCTGTGCGATCTGGCGGACTGGATCGACTCGAAGGTGGGGGCGCTGATACCCGTGCGGAGCCTGGCAGCGGCGCTCAACCAGCTCTTTTATCTGATCATCGCCTGCGTCGTCGCCTGCAACCTGGTCTGGTACTTCATGGCGCCGGGGCAATTTTTCGCCCGGCTCCTTTCAGGGGATATCGGCATGGTGGCGGGCATAACCCTGGCCGTCACCCTTGTGCTGGTATATCTCGACCTGGCGCTGGTGCGGCGCACCTTCTGCAGGACGGTCTGCCCCTACGGCCGGATCCAGCTTCTGACCATGGAGCGCGGCACCCTCACGCTGGAGTTCGACCCCGAGCTCAAGGATGCCTGCCTCCGCTGCGGCGCCTGCGTGAGGGGCTGCCCGATGGGGATCGACATCAGGAACGGTCTGCAGATCGAGTGCATCAACTGCGGCCGCTGCGTCGACGCCTGCCGCGACGTCATGGAAAAGAGCGGCGGCAGTGGACTGGTCCACTACAGCCTCGGCAGCGTCCCCGAAGCGGGAGCGCGCCCGGCGAACCGCAAGGCGCGGCTCATGGGAGCGGTCATCGCGATCCTCATGGTCATCCTGGCGCTGGCCGTCTCGACCCGGCAGGAGGCGACCCTCAAGGTGCAGCGCGCGGCGGGGGGCGAGGTGAAAAGGCTTGCCGACGGCTCGCTGGTGAACTTCTACACGCTCTACCTGGAAAACCGCGCCACCCGCCCCGGCAGCTTCTCGCTGGAGGCGGCGCCGCTGCCGGGTTACCGGGTAGAGCTGATCGGGCCGGTTCGGGATCTGCTGGTTCCGGCCAACGGGAACCGCAGGGTGGACCTGGCGCTGAAGGTCTCGCCTGCTCCGCCCGGGAGGAGGGGAGTGGAACTGAGGCTGATGAGAGACGGGGGCGTCGTCACCGTCACTGAATTGCCGCTGCTGGTTGAGTGACTACCCTCCCCCAGCCCCCACTGTCATTAAGTTAGCAGATTGCGCTGATTCTCCGTGACGGCATCTAATCTCCCTCCGGGAGAGGGGTTACTGAAGATCGACGCTAATCGGATTAAGTGGAGTGGCAGCTGTCGACATTTTGTCAATAGCAAAAGCTTAACTTAACCTGATTAGCGCTGATCTTCCGCTGAAAAAACTCCCTCCCCTTCAAGGGGAGGGTTGGGGTGGGGATGGGGCCGCTCCGGCGCAAAATCACCCCCATCCCCCTCCTGACCTCCCCCTTGAAGGGGGAGGAACCTGAACAGCGGAAGATTGACGCTAATCAGGTAACTTAATGGCAGTGCCCCCAGCCCCTCCCATCGAAGGGAGGGGGGATTATGAGTCTCTCCCTTCGATAGGAGGGGCTTATACTCGGAAAGGGAGGGAGGGATGAGTCCCCTCTCCCCTGGTGGGAGAGGGTTAGGGAGAGGGGGATGAGCCGCAGAGATTTCAATTCAAACGACAAGGAACCAAACATGCACCCTACCGTAACAAATCACGCGACGCGCTGGAAGATGGCGCTGGCGCTCCTGATGGCCGCATTCCTGATCGGCATGGCGGCAACCATGGTCATCGCGGCGCGCCGGGTGACTCCCGTCACCGACGCCGACTACTACAACCGCGGCCTGCACTACGACCAGACAGCGACCGGCTCGAAAAACCCCGGCCTTGGCTGGACCATGGCCGCCTCGCTTGCCGGCGCCGAGCTGCAGGTGCGGGTGAAGGACCAGTCGGGCGCGCCTGTTGCCGGCGGAAAGCTCCGATTCGAGCCGAAGCGAGCCGGCGCGGGGGTGAGCGCCCCCCTGGTGCTGGCCGAATCGGCACCCGGCATTTTTCTCGCCCCCCGGCCGGTCTCGCCTCAGGGGGAGCTGCACGGCACGCTCCGCTTCACACGGGGTGAAGCGGCCGCAAGCCAGAAACTGGTGCTCTTCAATTGAGAGCCGGCGTCAACCCAGTCATCAGGCCGATGCACGCCACGGCGCCCCCCTCACCCCTGACCCTCTCCCTTACGGCGAGGGAGACGGAGAAGGATTCCTGCTTTCACTGCGGGGTCGAGATCCCCGCGGGAGTGCTGATCCAGGAAAGCGGCAGCGCAGGGACCTTGAGTTTTTGCTGCCGCGGCTGCCAGGGCGCCTACATGCTGATCTGCGAGGCGGGGCTCGCCGATTTCTACCGGCGCCGGAACTGGTCCGAGCCGGGAGTCCCAGCCGACGCCTTCCAGGGGAGCTACCATGACGGCTACCTCTCCCGTTTCATCTACCCCTGTAACGAGACGAGCGCCATCGACATCATCATCGACGGCATACACTGCGCATCCTGCGTCTGGCTCAACGAAAAGATCCTCGGCCGGCTCGACGGGGTGCAGGATGTGCGGGTGAACTATGCCACCGGTCGCGCCCGGGTCGTCTTCGACCCCCACGCGGTCAGCCCGGCCGTCATCTTCTCCCGGATCGCCGAGATCGGCTACGGCCCGCGCCCCTACACGAGGTCCGCCGCCCGGGAGGGGGCACGGCTGGAACAGAGGGATCTCCTTTACCGCTTCGGCACCGCGATATTTCTCACCATGCAGCTCATGGCCTACTCCTTTGCCCTTTACGCCGGCTACTTCCAGGGGATCGACTCCCGGATCAAGGGGTACCTGCAGATCTTCTCCCTGCTGGTCACCACACCGGTCGTTTTCTACTCAGGCTGGCCCTTCCTTACCGGTGCCTGGCGAGGCATCGTCAACCGGACCCCCAACATGGAGCTCCTGATCGCCATCGGCGCCCTCTCCTCCTACAGCTACTCCGCCTATGCGACCCTGGCCGGGGGGGAGGTATATTTCGAGACCGCCGCCATGATCGTGACCCTGATCCTCGCCGGGAGGCTTCTGGAGAACTCGGCCAGGCGCAAGGCAGCGGGAGGTGTCGAGCGGCTCCTGGGACTTTGCGCCGGGCAGGCGCACCGCTTCCGGGGGGACGCGCTCGAGACGGTCGATCCGGCCGAGCTTCGGGCCGGCGAGCTGATACTGGTCGGCCCGGGAGAGCGCTTCCCGGTGGACGGCAGGATCATCGAGGGGAGCACGGACGTGGACGAGTCCCCGGCAACGGGGGAGGCTCTCCCCGTCTTCAAGAATACCGGAGACAGGGTGATCGCCGGGAGCAGCAACCTGACCGGCGCGGTACGGGTTTTCTGCATCAGGGAGGCCGCCGAAAGCTTCATCGCCCGGGTGGCGCGTCTGGTGGAGGAGGCGCAGAGCCGCCGCGCACCGATCCAGGGATTGGCGGACCGGGTCAGCGCCTATTTCGTCCCCGCTGTCCTCTTCCTCGCCATGGTCACCTTCTGCTGGCAGAACCTGGCTGGCGCCCCCTTCGGCGACTCTCTGATGAGCGCTCTCGCCGTGGTGGTGATCGCCTGCCCCTGTGCACTGGGTCTCGCGACCCCGACGGCCATCCTTGCCGGAACCGGGGCCGCAGCGTTGGGCGGCGTCATCTTCAAGGGGGGTGACATCCTGGAGCGGCTGAGCCGGGTGAACCTCGCCGTCTTCGACAAGACCGGAACCCTGACCTGCGGCAGTCCGGAACTGATCGACATCCGCCCCGCCCCGGGTACCGATCCCCGCGAGCTCCTCTCGATGGCGGCCTCGGTGGAGAGCGGCTCGCGGCATCCCATCGGCACGGCGATCCGGGAGCACGCAGCGGCAAACGGCATCCCCTGCACGACAGGAAGCGAGCTCAAGGTTGTGGCCGGAGGAGGAGTAACCGGAAAGGTAGCAGGTGAGCTGGTGGCCGTCGGGAGCGGGCGTTTCCTGGCCGGGCTCGGCGTCTCCGCCCTTTCCGGCGACATCGAGGCAGCGTCGGGCGCCATGGTGGTCTGCGTGGCACGCGCCGGGCGCTACTGCGGCGCCATCATAATGAAGGACCGGGTGCGCGAAGACGCGCCGGAGCTAATCTCCTATTTCACCCGGGCCGGCATCGGGACCCTGCTTCTGAGCGGCGACCGCCAGGAATCGACCGGGGAGGCGGCGGCCGGCCTCGGCATCGGCGCGGGGATCGGGGAGCTGTTGCCTGAGGAGAAGGCATCCCGCATCGACGCCCTGCGTCTGGAAGGGGCCACCGTGCTGATGGTGGGAGACGGCATCAACGACGCCCCCGCCCTCTCGGCGGCAGATGTCGGCTGCGCCGTTGCAGGCGGGACAGACATCGCCATCGAGACCTCCGACCTCGTCCTGGTGAAGCCGAATCTGGAGCGGCTCGCCTTCGCGCACCTGATGGCACGGCGCACCATGTCGGTGGTCCGGCAGAACCTGGCCTGGGCCTTTCTCTACAACGTTATCGGCATCCCGCTCGCCATGACCGGCAGGCTCACCCCGATTTACGCGGCCGCCGCCATGGCGCTCAGTTCGCTCTGCGTGGTAGGGAACTCGCTGAGGCTTCTGGGGGGAAGACGTGGATGACTCGCTGATCGCACTGATCGTGCTGTCGCTCTTTTTGGGGTGCGGCTGCTGGCTCGTCTTTTTGTGGGCGGTGCAGAAAGGGGAGTTCAGCGACATCGAGCGCCCCAAGCACAGGATGCTCGACGATGATGAAGAACCGGGCCAAAGGGACAAAAGCATTCCTGATTAGTAATAATCTTCCGCATAGTGCACGCACCCCCTCCCCCTTGATGGGGGAGGGCTGGGGAGCACAGCCGTTAAGTTAATCCGTAAACCCACGTGAGCGTGTCCCCCCTCCCCTTGCGGGCACTGCCATTAAGTTAAGGGAATGAGAGGTAGGGTGGGCCGTGCCCACCACAACCGCATCCTGATGGTGGGCACGGCCCACCCTACATGATTCACGGAATCGCGCTTAACTTAATGGCAGTGCCCCTTGCGGGAGGGGGTTAGGGGGTGGGGGAAGGTGCCACATTATCTGAAGTTGGCAACTTCACCCACCCCCCTGCCCCCTCCCGTCAAGGGCGTCAAGGGAGGGGGAGACAGCAGCAAAACGTTAACTTAACGGCAGCGGGGCTGGGGAGAGGGTGGAAAGCTCGCATAAGCCTCGCCTTCCCCCCGCCCCTCCCATCGAGGCATCGAGGGAGGGGAGAAGACCAATCGAGAGATTGGCACTAACTCCTCCCCCCAGCGGGGGGAGGCCGGGAGGGGGGAAGACTGCGGCTTCTGCGAAGAACAGAACTGGTTCCCCTCCTAGCCTCCCCCTCCGGGGGAGGGGACTATTTGGCGGCCAGAATTGAATTGATTTTATAGCGTCACGAGGTTTTTGAAATGATCGAGATCTGGTTTGCCTTCCTGGCGGGTGTTGCCGGGAGTTTCCACTGCATCGGCATGTGCGGGGGGGTCGTCGCGGCACTTTCCATGACCGGCAGCAACGGCGCCATCCGGTACCGGCTTGAGTCCCAGCTCTGCTACAACCTGGGGCGGATCGCCACCTATACGCTGCTCGGCGCGCTGGCCGGGCTGGCCGGCTCCTCGCTCGATCTGCTGGCCATAAAATCGGTCTCCACCTGGTTCCTGGTCGGAGCGAACCTCTTTGTCATAGCCGTCGGCCTCTCCTCCGCGCTCGGCAGCAGCGCCTTTAACCTCTCTTCCCTGGAAACAGCCAATGCCGGCTTCCTCGCACGCCCCCTCCGGCGCGCCGTTTCCAGCCACTCCCCGGTAGCAGCCTTGTACCTGGGGCTCGTTCTGGGATTCCTCCCCTGCGGGCTGGTCTACGCCCCCCTGATCGCGGCGGCGGGAAGCGGCAGCCTCGTGTTGGGCGCGGCCACCATGGCGGCTCTGGGGCTGGGTACCATCCCGCTCCTGCTCGTTTTCGGGACCGCATCATGCGCGTTATCCGTCGAGCTTCGCGCCTCGATGTTGCGGGTTGCCGGGGTTGCGGTGGCCCTCATGGGTGCGGCGGGACTCTGGCGCGCCCTCGCCAGGTCGGCCGGCATCTAGACGGCATTCCGGCCGCCCATGCCGTATCTGATTAAGCTTTTCCGCCGCGTGCGATAAGTGCGATAATGAAGCGGATGCATCAGGTTTCAGCGGTGCATGAACCGGGCGAATGATGGTTCGCCCCCACCTGAGGGGATACCGGCATGACCACGAAGGGATCCGCGCCGCTCGTCATAAACAGACTGCAGCCAAAGATAAGAAAGGGACTCACCGTGGTGATTACCGGCAACGGCAAGGGAAAAACGACCTCCGCGCTCGGCATGGCGCTACGGGCCAGCGGCCACGGCATGAGGGTTTGCATCATTCAGTTCATGAAGGGGGATCTTTACGCAGGGGAGTGGGACGGCATCAAGCAGCTGGGCGGCACGGTGGAGCTGCATGCCACCGGCAAGGGGTTCTGCGGCATTCTGGGCAATCCCTATCCGTGGGCCGAGCATCGCGCCAACGCACAGGACGCCATCGACCTGGCCCTGGCGAAAATGGGCTCCGGCGTATTCGACATGCTGATCCTGGACGAGATCAACAACGCCCTGAAGCTGAAACTGGTCGATCTGGAACAGGTGCTGGGAATCCTGGCACAAAAGCCGGCGCTGATGCACCTGGTACTGACCGGCCGGGACGCCCATCCGGAGGTGATAGAGATTGCCGACACGGTGAGCGAAATCGTCGAGGTGAAGCACGCCTACCGCAAGGAGATCGAGCCGCAGCCCGGCATCGACTACTGATATTCGCCGCCCCCCTTTGTCAAAGGGGGGAGTTTGGCCAGGTTATCTCGTTCCCAAGCTCCAGCTTTCATCTCGTTCCCAAGCTCCAGCTTGGGAACGCAAATTGTACAGGAAGCTCCGCTTCAACACCTCAAAGCTGGAGCTTTGACAGCGATTGCATTCCCAAGCTGGAGCTTGGGAATGAGAAAAGCTGGAGCTTGGGAACGAGAAATTTCTCCGTGTCTCCGTGTCTCCGTGGCCAGCTATTTCCTGATCAATCGTACGCCACCGCCGAGACCCGGTTCCTGCCGGTTTCCTTGGACCGGTACAGCGCCTGGTCCGCTTCGCGTATCACCCATTCCGCATTGCGCTCACGGGTCGCCTGAACCCCCACCACCCCGACGCTCAGCGTCACCTGCCCCTGCACTCCGTCGACCAGGTGCGGCAAATCCCGCGCCATCAGTTCCTGACGCAGCCGTTCGGCCAGCTGCACCGCCTGGTCCGGCGCAGTGTCGGGAAGGATTGCCGCGAACTCCTCCCCTCCGTAGCGGGCCGGCAGGTCCCCCGCCCGCCTGAAGGTGGCGCGCATCACGTCGCCGATCGCCTGCAGACACTTGTCCCCGGCGACATGACCGTACTGGTCGTTGTATTTCTTGAAGAAGTCGACGTCGCAAAGGACCAGCGACAGGTACTGGCGGGTGCGCAGGGCGCGCTTGAGCTCGGCATCGAGCACCTCGTTGAAATGCCGGCGGTTCGCCAGGCCGGTCAGTCCGTCCTCCCGGGCCAGGATCTCGAGCTCACGGTTCTTTTCCCCGAGCTCGACGGTCAGCTCCGCCAGAAGATCGCGGCTGCGCTTGAGCTCCAGGTGATTTCTCACTCGCGCCTTCACGATCGGCGGGCTGATCGGTTTGGTTATGTAGTCGATCGCGCCGCAGTCAAGCCCCCTGGTCTCGTCCTCGTCGCTCCCCATGGCGGTGATGAAGATGACCGGTATGTGCGCTGTCTGCGGATCGCCCTTGAGCAGCGCGCAGACCTGGTATCCGTCCATGTCCGGCATCATGATGTCCAGCAGGATCAGGTCCGGCATCTCCTGCTTCACGATGCGCACCCCGTCCGCTCCGCTCTTGGCGAAAAAGATGTCGTGGTCCGCCTGCAGGATCTTGTGCAGGATCTCGATGTTGGCCAGGGTATCGTCGACGATCAGGATCCTTTGTCGTCTCCTCTGCACGGCGTCTTTCCGGGTCATGGGGATATCTCCAGTTGCTGCATGATCCCCCCTAGGAGCCGGGAGGCATCGCTGAAATCGAGCCCCTGCAAGGCCGCTTCGAGCCTTTGGGCCGCCTCTGCCGGAAGCAGGGGCCTTATCTCCTCCCAGACCCCCAGGGCCTGCAGGTTGTGCGCCTCGAGCAGAGAGTAGAGTTGCCGGGCCAGTGCCGCCAGCTGTTCCGGCTCGGCAGCTGCCGCCTCCGGCCGGCGGGGTGCTTGGCCGGTTTCGGCAGCGCGCTCCTCCTGCTCTCCAAGCAGAAGGATCGAGGAAAGCACCTCGTTGAGCTTATCCTGGAACACCACCAGGGCCGGGCGCAGCGACTCCGCATCCTCCCCCTGCATCGCCACCTCCAGCCAGAGAGCTGCGTTGCCGAGCTCGGTGGCGCCCAGGTTTCCGCCCACCCCCTTCACGGTATGGACGATACGACGTGCCTGCTGAAAATCGCCTTGCGACAGGACCTCCTGCAGTCGGTCCAGTACCGCCAGGTTCTCCGTCCTGAAAGTCCTCAAAAGCCTGCGCAGCAGTTGTGCGCTCTCCACGGTCCTGATGGCACGCTTCAGGTCGATGCCGGGGAGCCGCCCGGGGAGCCGTTTTCCCTCTCCCCGCGCCGCCTCTGCAGGGAGAGGTTCGGGGGAGCCGGCATCCTGCGGCTCGACCCAGCGTCTGAGGGTCGCGAAAAGCTCGGCCACGTCGACCGGCTTGTTCACCTGATCGTCCATCCCCGCCGCCATGCAGAGCTCGCGGTCCTGGGACAGGGCGCTCGCCGTCATGGCGATGATCGGCAGCCGGTCGAATGCGGGGAAAAGGCGGATGCGGCGGGTCGCCTCCAGACCGTCCATAACCGGCATGTGCACGTCCATCAGGACGGCATGGTACTCGATTCCGGAGCAGGTCACCTGGCGCAGCGCCTCGGCGCCGTCTTCTGCCAGATCCACCTGCACTCCGCGCCGCTCCAGGATTTCCCTGGCCACCTCCTGGTTGATGGCGTTGTCCTCCACGAGGAGGATGCGCACGCCGGGAAAGCCCTGGCTCAGCGCGTAGGGCTCGGATAGCCGGGCGCTCTCCTGAGCCTGGGATGCCGCCTGCTCTTCGGACTGGCACTGGAAGGTGATCGCGAAGGAGAAGGTGCTCCCCGTCCCCTGCTCGCTCGCCACCCAGAGGTACCCCCCCATGAGCTCGACCAACTGCTTGGTGATGGCAAGCCCCAGGCCGGTGCCGCCGTACCTGCGGGTGGTCGAGCTGTCCGCCTGCGTGAAGGCGCTGAAGAGCGCTGCCTGCTGCTGCGGCGCCATCCCGATGCCGGTGTCCGCCACCGAGAAGCGGAGCGCCACCTCCCCCTCGCCGGCCGCCACCAGGGCCACCTCCACCTTTACCTCCCCTTTTTCGGTGAACTTCACCGCGTTGCTGGTGAGGTTCAGCAGCACCTGGCTGAGACGCAGCGGGTCCCCCACCAGAAAATCCGGGACCTCCGCGGGGCTCTTCACCCTGAGTTCGACCGGCCTGGCGAGCAGGGAGGCTGCGGCCACCGCGGAAATGTCGCCAAGGACCGCCGAGAGCCGGAAGGGAACCCTCTCCAGCTCCAGCTTCCCCGCCTCGATCTTGGAGAAATCGAGGATGTCGTTGATCAGCTTGAGGAGCATGCCTGAGGCGGTCTGGGCCTTGTCGAGATAGTTTCTCTGCCGCTCGTCCAGGCCGGTCTCCTGCAAAAGGTAGAGCATCCCGAGCGCCGCGTTCATCGGGGTGCGGATCTCGTGGCTCATATTGGCCAGGAACTGGCTCTTGGCGCGGGTGGCGGCCTCGGCGGCGGCCGTGGCCTGGCGCAGTTCCTCCTCGGCACCTTTTCGGGTGGTGATGTCGAAGAAGGTCACCACCCCCCCCACCACCTCGCCGTCACGCCGCTGCGGATAGGACCAGTATTCCACGGCGAAATAGGAGCCGTCGGCGCGCCAGAATACCTCGTCGTCGACGTGAATCCCCTCCTCGCCCCGCAGCACACGGCACAAGGGGCACGTCTCGCTTGGATAGCTGCTCCCGTCGGGACGGGAATGGTGGATCAGATGGTGCATGTTGCGCCCCAGCAGTTCGTCGGGCTCCCCGTACCCCAGAAGCCTGGCGCAGGCGGGGTTGGCAAAGGTGCAGGCGCCGGCGAGGTCGATGCCGTAGATCGCCTCGGCGGTCGATTCCAGCAGCAGACGGATCCGCTCGTCGCTCCGGCTGAGCGCCTCCTGGGCCTGCTTCCGCTCGGTGATGTCCTCCTTGACGGCGACGAAATGGGTGATCTCCCCGGAGTCCCCCTTGACTGGCGAGATCGAGGCGGATTCCCAGTAGAGCTCGCCGTTTTTGCGCTTGTTGCGCAGCTCGCCGCGCCACTCCTTCCCGGAGAGGATGGTGTTCCAGAGATCGCGGAACAATTCGGGAGGGTGCCGGTCGGACTTGACCAGGTTCGGGCTTCTGCCGATCGCCTCCTCGGCGAGGTACCCCGTCACCTTGGTGAAGTTGGGGTTCACGTATTCGATGATCCCCTCCCGGTCCGTGATCATCACGGTGACCGGCATCTGCTCGATGGCGAGCGACAGCTTCTGCAGCGACTCTTCGGCCTGCTTTCTCTCCGTTATGTCCCTCAGGGTCTCGATGGCGGCGATCACCTGCCGTTCGGCGTTTCTGATCGGCGCCGCATCGAAACAGAGGAAACGCTCCTTCCCGTTCAAGCCCGGGAACCACCCTTCGGCGCAGACCCCTTCCGGCGCCAGCAGCGACCGGCTCCAGGCCGCGTAAAAGGCGGAGAGCTCTCCCAGCCTGTCGTCGATGACCAGGTCGGCGAGCACCGGACGCTGCAAGGGGTAGAACGCCTTCCAGGCCTGATCGGTCCCCAGCACCTGCGAGGCCCGCATCCCGGTGAGCTCTTCGCAGGCCCTGTTCCAGATGATCACCCGGTGCTGATAGTCCAGGACATAGGTGGCGACCGACGAATTCTGCAGCAGGTTCTCGCAGAATGCCTCCTGCGCCAGCGCCGCCGCCTTTTGCCGGTGCGCCTCGTGCATCATGCTGTTGAAGGCGAGCGCCAGGGTCCCGATCTCGTCGCGGGTCTGGATCAGGATCGGCTCCGGCTCCTGCTCCTTGCCGGTGATCCCCTCGACGTGACGGATGAAGGTGACCAGCGGCGCAGTCAGGTGGCGCATGAAGAGCCAGCTCACCAGGACGGTGCAAAAAAGCGCGACCACCAGGGCGCTCAAAAGGTACGACTTGGCCCGGTTGAGCGGCGCGAACGCCTCGGACTGCGGGAAGTCGGCCGCCAGGATCCAGCCGGTCGACTTCAGCTCTTTGAACGAGCTGAGCATCTTGGCGCCCCGGGAGGTGACGGTCTCGCCGGTCCCCTGGTAGCCGCCGATGGCCGCGTCGAAAAGCCTGTTCACGCTGGGGTAGACGTCCTGTTTCAGGATCCGGCTTCGGTCCGGATGGACGATGATGGTCCGTTCCTTGTTGAAGAGGTAGAGATATCCCTGATCCGCGACCTTCGCGTCAGCCACCTTCCCCAGGTAGTTGTCCTTCAGGAGGTCGTTTGCCCCCCCCAGCATGCCGATCAACTTCCCTGTGGCATCGAAGATCGGGGCGATGAACATGACGGTGGGGTGCCGGTGCTGCTGCGTCGAGAAAAACGGTTCCGAGATCACCGGCTTTTCGGTCCGGGCCGCCTTTCGGTAGTAATCGCGGAAGGAATAATCGGCGCCGATCAGCTGCCGCTCCATCGGATTGACGGCGAGGAGCTTCCCGTTTGCGGAAAAAAGGAAGATCCCGCTGTCGAATACCGCGAGCGTATCCGGCCGGCTCTCCAGGAAGCGCTGCGCCAGTTGCGGGCTCCGCATGAGCTCCGGCGTGACCGTGCCGGCAAGGGCGACCAGTTGCAGCTGGGTGGTGCGGATCTTGCCGTCGATCTCCTCGGCCATGTTGGAGATCATGGCGAACTGCTGCCCCGAAACGGTCGCCCTGAACTGCTCCTCCAGATACCACGAGGCGCAGAGCGTCATCAGGGAGAGCACCAGTGCCACCAGCAGGGATACCACCAGGCTCATCTTGTGGGTCAGGCTCAATCTTTTCATGCTCAGACCTTGGGGGTGTCGCTTGCCGTGCGGGAAACCGGAGCGCGGAATTCTGCCGTCCCTTGAAGGGGCGGATTCGAACCGGAAGCAAACTGCCGGTGTGATACTTTTCGGCGGGGAGGGGAGAAGCTTTAATGATAGCACCTAGGCCCCCTCCCCTACAAGGAGAGGGTCGGGGTGGGGACGGGGTTCGGGAGCTGAAAGGGGAGCCGGGTCGTTGTCTAGGGGGTTCGGGAGAAGCGGATGGACTGCTGTATCTTTTCCGCGAGGGTCGCCGCGTCAAACGGCTTCTGGAGGAAGAGCACCCCCGGCTCCAGCACGCCGTGGGGCGCTATCAGGTCTGAGCTGTACCCGGACATGTAGACGATCCCGATGCCGGGACAGATCGCCCTGGCCGCCACCGAGAGGTCCACACCGCTCATCCCGGGCATGATCACGTCGGTGAGCAGGCAGTCGATCCCCCCCTCGCTCCTGCGGCATTTCTCCAGCGCCTCCTGCGGCGAAGCCGCCACCAGCACCGAATAACCGATCTTTTCCAGCATCAGCTGCGCCATGAGCCGCACGGTCGGTTCATCCTCGACCAGCAGCACACCCCCTGCTCCGGCGTCCATCGCCGGCTCCTGCGCCTGGCCCGCAGCCTGCTCCGGATTCATGCGCGGGAAAAAGAGGCTGAAGGAGGCACCCTCCCCCGGTTCGCTGCTGACCTTTATGAAGCCGCCGTTCTGGCTCATGATGCCGTACACGGTGGCAAGCCCGAGTCCCGTCCCCTTGCCGACCCCCTTGGTGGTGAAGAACGGCTCGAAGACCCGCCCCTGCAGCTCGCCGTCCATCCCGACCCCGGTGTCTGTCACCGTCATCCGGACGTACTCCCCCGGCCTGGTCTCGGGCGTGCCGATCCGGCAGATCTCGTCCAGCGCCACGTTCGTCGTCTCGATGCTCAAGGTGCCGCCGTGGGGCATGGCGTCGCGCGCATTGACCACGAGATTCATGACGACCTGGTTGAGCTGGGCGGGGTCGATCAGCACCGGCCAGATATGGTCGGAGGTGGTCAGGATCAGCTCCACGTCCTCGCCGATCAGGCGCCACAGCGTCTTTTCACTGCGCCCGATCAGCAGGTTCAGGTCGACCCGGCGGGGAGCGATGATCTCGTGGCGCGAGAAGGCCAGCAGCTGGTGGGTCACGTCGCGGGAATGCTCGGCGGCCTTGATGATCTCGTCCAGATACTCGCGGAACTTCGACGAGTCGACCTCGACCAGCTTGGAGAGCTCGGCGTAGCCCAGAATCACCGACAGGTTGTTGTTGAATTCGTGCGCCACGCCGCCCGCCAGCCTGCCGACCGCCTCCATCTTCTGGGACTGGAGCAGCTGTGCCTCCAGGTAGCGCTGGTCGGTGATGTCACGGTTAAGGCCCACCATCCGCAGCGGGCGGGAGGCCTGGTCGCGTACCACGACGGCGTCTCCCTTGAGCGTCTTCACCCTGCCGCCCGGATGGATCACCCGGAACTCGGTGTTGAACTCCTTTTCGCCCACAAGCGCCTCCCGGCACGCCGCGAAGGTCCGGTCTCGGTCCTCGGGGTGCAGGGCGCCGCTCCAGGTCGCGTGCCTGCCGTCGAAATCAGTCGGGGCGATGCCGTACAGCTCGCACATCCGGTCGTTCCATACCACCGATCCCGCCGCTATGTCCCACTCCCAGACGCCAAGTCCCGCCGATTTGACGGCGAGCTGAAGCCTGCGCGTTGCCTCACGCACCAGTTCCTCGTTACCCCTGCGCTGCGTGATATCGTGGATGAAGCCTCGCCACAGGATGCTGCCGTCCGCCTCCCGGCTCGGTATCGAATGGCACTCGACCCAGATATCGCCCTTGCCGGGGAGCCTGACCCGGAACTCGTCGCGCAACGGGGTCATGCCGCGGGCGGATTCCTCAATGCAGCGGTTTACCCGCTCGCGGTCTTCGGGATGGATCAGGTTGAGCGCGGCCGTGGCGTCCTGCGAGACCTGCGCGGGCTGCAGGCCGCAGATGCTCTCCAGTGCGGCACTGGCATACGGGAAACAGAAAGAGCCGTCCGCCCTGCGCCTGAATGAGTGGATCACCCCCGGCACCACGGAGGTGATGGCGGCCAGCTGTTCCTGCAGCGCCAGGCGCTCGCGCATCGACTCCACGGCGGCTCTGATGCCGGAGATGTCCTGGCAGTAGGCGATGGCGTGGTCGCGGTCCAGGAGGGCGGCATGCAGCGACACCCAGACCGTTTCTCCGTCACCCCTTTGCATGCAGGTCTCCACATTGACGCGCCCCGTGTCGAAGAGCCTGGCGAAGTCGCTCAGCACGGTGACGTGATCCTCGATCCGGTGCACCTCCAGGATATGCATACGGGCCAGGGTTTCGGCGGGATAGCCTAACAGATCGACGGCTGCGGCATTGAAGTCGACGTAGTGCCCCTCACGATCCACCACCAAGACGGCCATGGGCGAATTTTCCACGTAGGAGCGAAATTTTGCCTCGCTTTGGAGCAGGGCGGCACCGGCCTTTTCCCGTTCGGCGGCCGACATTGCCCGGGCCTCCGCCTCGCCGGTCCGCTTCTCGGCACGGCGCATGAATTCCGAGAGCCAGGAAACCATCAGGCAGCTCAGGAAGAAGATCACCATCCCGAGCCAGTCGCCGGCATGGCGGGCGGAAATGTCTCCTGCCGGATCGATGAGGAAATAAGCGGCAAAGCACGCGGAGAGGACCGTTACCATGTAGCCTGCGTAGAGCCCGCCGAAGAGGGCGGCAAACATGACGGCGGGAAAGAAGGTGACGTAGGGCATGGATGTGCCGAGCAGCGCGAGTAACGCGAGCCTGAGAGCGACGGCTGCGGCGAAGACGGTTATGGCCACGGCTACGGGCAGCCAGGGAGGATTTTTCAGGGACGGGAACATGGGGACCTGCCTAGAAAATTTCATTCAATTGCAATAGAAACTGTGACCATTGCCAAAGTGATGACAAACGCGCTCGCTGCTATCCGGCGACGTGCCGCAGCCCTCCGCTGTAGGTGAGAGGACGGTCCTCCCTGTGACTGCGCCGCTGTGATCTATTCAGGCGACAGTGCTGGTTGGCGCCCGGTATCTCTCGGCCGGAGAGAGCAGCCGGTGCAGTACCGGGAGTTGTTGCCGCAGCAAAGGGAGCAGAGGGGCCGGTCGCAGCGGGAAAACGCGCTGCGGCTTCGGGACCGGCAGGAACCCGTTGCAGGTAGCGGTGGATATGGGGGAAGGCCCGGGTGAAGCTGGCAAAGGAAAACATCAAGCCTCCTTCAGATGAACAGGATGGTCGGCGGGCAAAGCATCAGCTTACCTGATCAGCGTCAATCTTCCGCTGGTTAATCCCCCCTCCCCTGTCACCCTCTCCCCAACCCTCTCCCGTCCAGGGAGAGGGGGAGCTTGCGCAGTGTGCGGAAGATTAGCACTAATCAGGTCAGCTTAGGCTCGTCTACCTGTTCCCTTCATTAGGCGTGCCACGAGTACAAACGGCTAACCTGCTGGAATACGGAAAGGTAGGATAACCGACTCATGAGTTGCCGATGATACATGTTCAAAGATTGCACAGTGGAAGCACCAATTCTTGCACAGTAAAGTTTGCAGGGGGGGAGCAGAGGATAACGGGAAGATCGGAACAGGTCGGATCAAAGCGTAGGGGCGAAGCGTGATGCGCCGCGACAATCCCCCTTGGGCAAGGGGGATTGTCTCAGGTCCGGGGTCGGCTGAGGCTGAAGGCTTAGACCTTGGAGCTCAAGGCGTACTTGATATTGGCCGGCACGAAGAGCCACATGACCACGTCGATTACCCGGGCGGCCAGCAGAATCGGCACGAAGACCAGGGCGATCACCTTTTCAGCGATCCCGTCGAAGGATCCGTCGAGATTGATGGTATCGGTGAAGATCGAAATCGCGATGCAGACAGCTAGTCCAGCGACCATGAAGAGACAGGTACCGATTGCGAGCATGAGCAATGAAAAAAGACTGGTTCCTAACATGTGTTCCCTCCTGTTTTTGGATTAAGACGATGCGGCCGACCATCACTTCGTCACACAAATACACCAATTATTTCATAATAACAAGCCAATTAATGTTTGGCAACCAGCCGCTGAAGGTGCCCCCATCGGCTGTGACCGTCGCTACTCTCCCGAAAAGAACGCTCAAAGAGAACTAAGTAGTGCTGATCTGCAGCCACAAAAAACTCCCCCCTTTGAAAAAGGGGGGTCGGGGGGGATTTAGCCCAAGATGCCACAGCGTGCGGGTGGCCCCGACAGGCAAATCCACCTACATCCCCCTGTTTCAAAGGGGGACTTTCCGCGGCATCGATGCAGGCTGCAGATTAGCACTAGTCAGTATGAGAAATTAGCCGAAGCGCCGTCCGTAGGAAGAGATGCGTTGAACTAGAAGAGCGGCAGTGCCGTAAATGCCCTAGCCGCCACTGCATGGCGGGGAGTGCCATCCCGGAACAGCATGATCACCTGCGTCGTCTTGCCTCGACCCGCCGGGCTGCTATACTGGGACGTTAACTTATTCCAATGCTTATCCGGGGTGCCATGTCACACCACTCCTCCAACGGCGGCTACCAGTCCCTGATGCACCGGCTGAACAAGTTCCCCCACGGGGCTCCGGCCTCGGATCTGCTATTGAAGATCTTCTCGATTCTCTGCAGCGAACCGGAGGCACACCTCCTCTCCCAGTTGCCTCTTCGACCCTTTTCCGCCGCCAAAGCCGCGCGCATCTGGAAGGTGCCGGAACACGCGGCACGAAACACGCTGGAAGCGTTGGCCTCCCGTGCCATGCTCCTCGATATCGAGCGTGAGGGGAAGACCGTATACTTTCTGCCACCGCCGATGGCGGGCTTCTTCGAGTTCTCCCTGATGAGGGTGCGCACCGATATCGACCAGAAGGAGCTTGCCAGCCTGTTTTTCCGGTATATCAACCTGGAGGACTCCTTCATCCGGGACCTTTTTGCCGGCGGTGCCACCCAGACCGGCAGGGTCCTGGTAAACGAGCCGGCGCTTTCCGCCGAAGCGAGCGCGCAGGTGCTCGATTACGAGCGCGCCAGCGAGGTGATCCGGACAGCGAGCGATATCGCCGTAGGCCTTTGCTACTGCCGCCACAAGATGGCCCACTTAGACTGCGCCTGCGATGCGCCGCCTGACAACTGCATGACGCTCAACGCCGCCGCCCAGTCGCTGATCCGGCACGGCAGCGCGCGCGGCATCGACCGAGCCGAAGGGCTGGACATCCTGCAGCAGGCCCGCTCCCTGAACCTCGTGCAGTGCGCCGACAACGTCCGGGAGGAAGTCAACTTCATCTGTCACTGCTGCGGTTGCTGCTGCGAGGCCCTGATCGCCACGCGCCGGCTTGCCATACCGGACGCCCTCTACACCACCAACTTCATGGCCAAAGCGGGCGAGCCACCCTGCAACGGCTGCGGCAACTGCGTCAGGAGATGCCCGATAGCGGCGATTGCGCTGGTGCCAAACGGCGCCGACGGCCAGACAAGGAAAAAGGCAGAGGTCAATGAGGCCCTCTGCCTTGGCTGCGGTGTCTGCGTGGGAAGCTGCCCCCTTGCCGCGATAAAGCTCCATGCCAGGCCCAAGCGAGTCATCACACCGGTCAATTCGGCGCACCGGTTGGTGCTCATGGCGATCGAGCGGGGCAAGCTGCAAAACCTCATCTTCGACAACCAGGCCCATCTGAGCCATCGCGCCATGGCCGCCGTTCTCGGCGCCATCCTGAGGCTTCCCCCCGTCAAGCGGCTGATGGCGAGCAGCCAGCTCAAATCGCGCTACCTGGAGCGCATCCTGGCCGGCGTCGACATCGCCAGCTTTTCCAAGTTCGAATGATCAACCCCGGAAAGCCCTCCCCCCTGCTGGGAGAGGTTAGGGAGCACTGCCATTAAGTTAAGCGGTGATTCCGTGAATCATGTAGGGTGGGCCGTGCCCACCATCAGGATGCGGTTGTGGTGGGCAAGGCCCACCCTACCTCTCATTCCCTTAACTTAATGGCAGTGCCCCCCACCCCTCCCATCACAGGAACAACAGACACCAGCCGCCTTTGGGTGAAGTCGCTGGGAGCCCTATCGGACAACCAGTTTCTCCGCAATGAGCTTCCCTCGCCGGACGATGAGTCTCCCCTTCAGGGCGGTGAACTCCTTGTTCAACGCATAGCTTGTGTCGTACCCTCCCTTGACCTTTACCGCTACATCCCGGTCCAGGACGATATTTCCCACGAGCTCGACCTTTCGTGCCTGTATGGTCTCCTTGCCGGCGCTGGGAATGTAATCGTAGGCCAACCGGATGGTGGAGAAATACCTGGCCATGCTGTCGACTATGCGAAGTGGCGCCACATGGGTGAAGGTACCGGTTGTCGACCTGTCATCGCCCATTACCAGAATGCAGCCGGCATTCCCGCTGCAGTTGCCGGTCCAGCCGGTGAAGACCGAATTGCCGTCGGGGGTGGCAAACAGGTTGACGGTCGTTCCGATCGGAAATGACGCAGTGCAGATCCCGGAGGTGCATGCCAAGCCGCTCGGGGTGCTGTTGACCGAGCCGCCGCCGCTGCCGCTGACGGTCGCGGAGAGGAGCGCGTTCACTTTTATCCCGGAGCCTGCCACCGGAACGCTGAGGACCGGGATCGTCGAGCCGGTTTTATGGATGGCAACGGCTGCGTTCCTGGCGCCGCCCGAAGTTGGAGAAAAGGTGACCTCGACCGTGCAGAAGTCGCCGGGGGAAACGGCCGCGCCGCACGGCTTGATCCCTCCCGCAGCGACCGCGAACATGGCGGCGTCGGCGCCGGTCATGGTTATCGAGCCAAGCTGCAAGGAGGCCGCCGTGTTGTTGGATATCACCAGCGTCTGGACGGCGGAAGTCGCGCCCGAGTTCTGGGTCCCGAAATCGAGAGTTGCCGGTGTCGAGGAGACCGCGCCGCTCGCCCCTCCCCGGACCGGCAGGAGATAATCGGTGCCGCCTTTCGTTCCCTTGATGACCTGGCCTTCCCAGAAACCGACGACATCGACCTGAGTTCCGAAGCTGGCCGAGGTCCAGTAATAGGAGCTGGTGGGGAATCCGGTCATCGGCAGCTTGGCCGTGTTGTCATACACTCCCAAGTCGATGAGGCTGGTCAGTTCCCTTACGTTCGGCAGCCGCCAGTCCCCGTACCCTAGATACTTCTCGCTATTGAGCTTCTTCAGGTAATCGAGCGCCCGCTGCCAGGTCACCTTGCCGTCGCCATCGGCATCGAAGGATGGGTCCCGGTGCGTGACGAGGTTCGCGTCCTTGGCCCAGACCAGCCCGGTGAGCAGGTCGGTGACCTCGTCGGCTTTGATGCTGAATCGCTGCGCCGGGGGAGCTTCCCCTTTCCTGAGCTCCCCGTCCTGGCCCGTACCTGAGCAGGAGATCTCCGCGCCGTCTTCCGTTATGCAGGAAACGACGCCGGTTGCCGCAAGCTTGATGGCCCCTCCGCCGCCGCCACGTACCGGCCAGACAGCCGGCGAGACGGAACCCGGATCAGAGCCGAGGGCGAAATTCCTTCCCGCCCCAAGGTCGACCAGCCAGATCCACCCCAGATTTACCGTTTCGTCCAGGGTGGCTCTTTTGGGACTTGAGCTCCAGTAAAAGGTCCGCACATTCTGGAATCCGCCGGCGCCAAGCCAAGCCTTGGAATCCTGCTGCGCCAGGTTTTGCAGGCTCTCCATCTCGTGCAGGTTCGGCAGGCGCCAATCGCCGTAGCCGAGGTATTTCTCAGCATTGAGCTTCCTGATGTAGGCGAGTGCCTGATCCCAGGAAACGACGCCGTCCCCCGGGGTCCAGTCGGTATCGAAGGAAGGATTGCGGGACGCCATCAGGTTGGCGTTTTCGGCCCAGACCAGCCCGGTGAGGAGGTCGGTGACCGTGCCGTTGCCGTTGGCCGCAAAGCGCGGGTTGGGCCAGGGGACCCCGGCCTGGTTGTCGCCGTCCTGCCCGGTCCCCCCGCAGGCGATCGCGGCTCCGCCGGCATCGCTGCAGGTGACCTGGCCGGTGCGCGGCGTCTTGGCGCTGCCGTTTTCGGATACGGTGGAGAAGCTCCAGGAATAATCCGCTCCCAGGGCATTTCCGGCCAGATCCTTCACGCTGCCGCTGACGGTGGCCTTGTAGGTGGTCGCCCGGGACAGAGTCGCCGTGGGGGTGAAGGTGATCGAATTCCCCTGCACGGTGACGGTCCCCTTCACTCCCTTGTCGAGGGTCACGGAGTTGCCGCTTACGGAGGCGGGATCGATCATCTCGCTGAACTCGACGACCAGGGAGCCGTTGCGGAATACATCGGTGCTATTGGAGACGGGAGTCGTTTTAGAGACCTGTGGCAAAGTGCTGTCGGGGTACTCGATGCGGAAGCTGTGGCTGGAGCCGGGCGTACCGCTCACCGCAAACAGGTAGCTGCCGCTGGAGGTGAAGGGGACCTGGAGCATGTCGGTACCGGTAAATTTGGTAAAGAGATTGACGGTACCCGTGCTGTCGTAAATCTGAACCCACTGCGCCGGACCGGTGAAATCAACCGAGAGGGTTCCCGGTGACGCTACCGTGAACTCGTACAAGTCCAGATCGCTGCTACCTTTGTCCTGCATGAACCCGAAGAAGGTCTCGTTGACATCCGCGTAAGTAGCAGTCGCGACCGTGTCGTTTAGCTCTTTCTCGAACCTGCTCCCCGCCATGAACTCCAGGTTCAGCGTGTAAGGGGAGGACGCGAGCGCTTCGAACTCGTCTAGGCCATATGGGTAATAGGGTACAACGGAGAGCCAATAGGTGCCGGCGACAAGCCCAATGCGGTGTACCGACTGTGCCGGAGCCCCTGTGATATCGCTTTGTAGATAGACAACCGTTCCCGTTGCATCGACGATGGAAACCCGCCAGTAGTAGGGTGCCTGGATGTTCTGACCGAAGGCGAGGCTCACCACACCGTCTGAAGGGGTCTCGAACCGGTACCAGTCATTGTCCGGCGTGGAGTAGCGGCGTTGGAGGACCCCGGTGTAAGGGGTATCCAGGGTGACTGCCGTTGCCGTCGCCTGACTATCGTTTGTTTCCTTCTCATAGCCGGTTCCGGGGGTGAAACCGACTGTGAGGGTGTAGGGAGTCGAGGAAAAAGAGGAGTGAAGGCTCACCATTACATAGTAGCTGCCGGCGGGAAGCCCGGCGTCGTAGACCAAATCCGCGCCATTGCCGGCTACCGGAAAATTCATGATCTGGGCAACCCCTACCGAGTCCAACAGCGTCACGTTCCAGTAGGCATAGCCGTCATTCAGGTTCTGGTGCTGAAAAGTCAGGGTTACCTTGCCGTCCTGTGGGAGCGTAACCTTGAAGTAGCTCGGCCGGTAATTCTCATCAAGGCTGTCCGTCACCGGGGTGCCAAGGGTAACAGGCGTGGCTGTTTCCAATGAATTGTTGGCCGCATGAGCCGGCATGGCTGCCAGAGCAACCATCCACACTAACAACAAAATCAAAAGCCTGCTCATACCGCCTCCTCACTTTCGATGATCCATCGCAAATTCAACGAGCAATTCAACACAGATTTTCCGCTATTAAACCGACTTTTAGGCAGTTGGGTGAGAAATGTCCGTCATCTTCGGCAGAGCGTTATAAAGGGCAGGAGCTAGTTTAGTAATGGAAGGAAATTCCGAGAGCTTTCTAAGGTGTAACCGCATTGAATCAAACCACGATAACGAGTTGTCAAGGCCCCCCGGGTGACGATAAAGCAACATCGAATAAGGCTAGATTTTGTCCACATAATATCAATCATAGCTGCAAGTCAATTTATATTATTTTAATATTAAGCAACTCTTGCACTGGCAAAAAAAGCGGTCTTCTCTATTGCACCACAAAGGAAGAAAATGGACGGGACTGGAGCTGGGGGGGGATGAACCGAGGGGGACGTAGGGGCGAATAAGCTTGGCAACGAGAAATTGTACGGGAAGCTCCGCTTCACTACGCTTCAAAGCTGGAGCTTTGCCGGCAATTACATTCCCAAGCTGGAGCTTGGGAACGAAAAACATCTCAGGTGGAGCTGACCGACTACCCCGTCAGCAAAATTTGCTTGCATGTACCGCCCACAAATAGCCATTATTTGAACGCAGTCCCCGGAGAAATCCTCTCCCGACCCTGAGTCGGTGACGATCCCGGGTTTTTTTATGCCCAAATTGTCGACCGTCAGTCCATGTCAGCCTAAGTTCAAGTTACTATGATATTTGCGGAAAGCGGCATCGGGTACCAATGCTGCCCAGCATGAGCTTGGCCTGTTCATTCTGAGATGATCATCGTTTGGCGGGAGCTTTCGGTTCTTCTCCAAAGACCAGGCGTATCGACCAGCCGTACTTCGGGTCGTTATGCAACTCCCCCTTGGCGTCGAACTTCGCCTTGTTCTCCTTCGTCGAAACCAGAGCGCGCAAAGGGACCGGCTTCCCCTTCAGGAGCCTGGCGGCAAGTGACGGGGTGATCGTCTTGCCCCACCTGGAAAGCCTGTCCTTCCAAAGGACAAAGCCGCAGCGGGCGCTGCAGGAATACCCCTTTTCCAGCTCACGTACCGGTTGACCGCAAGCGGGGCAGGCGCCGAGGCTCTCTGCGCCGGCCGCGCCGGCCGCTCCGGCAACCGCGTCGACCTTCCCCTTCCCCTTAGCCTCTGCAGCGCCGCCTGGCGAACCGTTCGCCGCACTCTGCTTCGGTGCCGGCTTATTGCCGACGATTCCGTCTATCCAGGCCGAGAGCTCCCGGCCGCTTTTGAGCACAGCCTCCGGAATGGTCAAACCGTCCTTTTGGGCAAGGGCGCTCGCGTAGCGGAGCTGCCCCTCGCTCGGCCCAGCACCGGCGCCCCGCTCCGGCGGCGCGGCAAATCCCATCTTGCCGTGCACCCCTTTGCAGAAACGCTGCCAGGTCTCCTTGTTATCCACCACCAGGTCGAGAAACCCCTCCATCCTGCGGGTCAGGTCGTAATCGATCACCCAGCCGTGCTTCTCCCGCAGGTAATCGATCAGGGTCTCACCCGGGACAAGCGGCACGACCTTCCCCTTCTCCTCGCGCACGTAGCCGCGGTCGGTGATGTTCTTGGTGATCGCCGCATAGGTCGAGGGGCGGCCGATCTCGAGCCTCTCCAGTTCCTTCACCAGCGAGCCGAAGCTGAAGCGGCCGGGAGGCTTGGTCTTTTTCTCGTCGAGATTCTCCCCCTTCTTCGGGACCATCTCGCCCGGCACGATCGGGGGGAGCACCTGCAGCGGTTCCTCCTCCTTGCGCTCCTTCTCTTCCTCCGCCTCGCTGTAGACGCGGAGAAAGCCATCGAACTTGAGCACCCGCCCTGTCGCCTTGAACTTTTCCCCCGCGACGTCGAAGAGCATCATGGTCGCGTCATAGACCGCCTGCGCCATCTGGCTCGCCACGGCGCGGCGGAAGATCAGGTCGTAGAGCCTCGCGTGTTCGGGGGTGAGCCGTTCCTTGGCGATCATCGCCTCAAGCTCCGCCAGGGAATGCATGTGGGTCGGCCGGATCCCCTCGTGCGCCTCTGCCTGGGAATTCTTCGACTTGTACTGGTGCGGCTTCGGGGGGAGATAGCGGGGGCCGAGCGCCTGGGTCAGGAAGCTGCGGATCTCGGCTACGAATTCGTCGGCCATGCGGACCGAGTCGGTGCGGTGATAGGTGATGAGACCGTGGTCGAAAAGCGCCTGGGCGAGCTTCATGGTCTGCTCCGGCGTGAACTTCAGCCGCGCCGCCGCCGCGGCCTGCAGGTCGACCGTGGTGAACGGGGGCTTGGGCGACTGCCGGGCCTCCTTCCGCTCGACCTTTTCGGCCAGGGCGTGACTCTCCGCCCTGATGGCGTCGATGATCGCCTGCGCGTCCGCCTGGAGCTCGAATTTGCCCCGGACGTGGCGCGCCAGGAACTCGGTGCCGTCCTTGTCGAGCCGGATGCTCAGGATCCAGTACGGGGTCGGCACGAAAGCCCGGATCTCCCGTTCCCGGTCCACCACGAGGCGCACCGCCGGGGACTGGACGCGGCCGACGCTGAACTTGCCGGAGAGGTCCCGGCTTGCCAGGGGTGACAGGATGTAACCCACCAGCCGGTCCCCGATCCTGCGCCCGAGGAAGGCGTGGTAGAGTCCCGCGTTGGTTTCCAGGAAAGGAATCGCCTTGGCGAGCGACTCCTTGAGCCCCTTCTCGGTGACCTCGAAGATCTCCATGCGCAGGCAGTTTTTGGCGACCGACTGCACCTCCTCGAAGATGTGGCTGCTGATGGCGTAGCCTTCGCGGTCCGGGTCGCCGGCGAGCATCACCGTCTCACCCTTGGCCGCCTCGCGCAGTTCGCGCGGCAGGTTCTTTTTCTTCTCGTGGTAGACGAAGGTCGGCTCGTAGGTTTTCAGATCCACGCCGATCGGCGATTCAGGGAGATCCTTGAAATGCCCGATGGTGGAGAGGGTCTTCACCTTGAGGATGGACTGTATTTTTCGCGCCTTGGTCGGCGACTCGACAATGATGAGCATGGGACTCCCCGAACTGCTATAAACCTTGGGCATTTCCCTCATATGCGGGACGGACAGTTTTTTTGTAGCACGACATAGGCTACGATGAAGCTACAGACGAGCAAGGAGGTAATTCAACATGGCAGAGACGGTCATCCGTTCACGAATAGATTCCGCCCTCAAATTAGAGGCGCAGGCCCTGCTGGAAAAGCTTGGCCTTTCCATGAGTGAAGCCATTCGTCTTTTTCTGCACCAAGTGGTAATCGAAAAAGGCCTTCCGTTTCAGGTTAAATTGCAAGGCGACGCGGCGCAAGCGCATGACAGCTGGTTTCGCAGCCAGATAGAGGCCGCTTTAAAAGAGGCTGATGATCCCACTACTGAACTCATCCCTCATGAAACGGTCCGATCCAACTGGACCGAGAAGAAGAAAACATTGGAAGCCCGTGCCGGCAAGGGTTGATTATCAGTTGGCTGCCAGCCGCTATGAATGATTTCGATTCAATAGTCGAATTCTTTGCTGCCGATCCCGCGATATCGTTTGTCGTTAACTGTGAAACAACTTGGTGCCGACTGGACTTCGTTTAGCGCCCCAGCCACCCTTCCAGGGTCTGCGGATTGAAGCCGCGCATCGTGTTTTGACCCACGACGATAAGCGGCACCCCTCTGCCGTTGAACCCTTCGAAACGCTGCTTTGCCTCGGAGTCCTTTTCGATGTCATAGGCATTATACGCGATGCCGTTTTGCTTTACATAGGCGAGCGCCGACTTGCAGGCGGGGCACCACGAGGTCATATAGATCTCCACGGGGCCGGTGAAGCGCGGTTTTTCCGCCCGGGCGCTCTTCCTGCTACTTTTTGTCGCCTGAATGGAGGGACCCGGATCCGTGTAGCTTACGCTGTTATCCTCGCCGGCGACCGTTGCCTTGCGGCGGTGCTTCTTCGGCACTTCATTGAGACTCTCCACGAAGCGCAGTGCCCCCTGATCGTCCACGTATTTGTACATTTCAGCCGAAACCTCCCCGGCCGCAAGCAGAAACGCCACCGCCAGCCAGACCACCTTGCCCATCTCTCCCCCTTTTATTCCCCGTCTGTTACTGGCAACTCTTGTAGTCCTTTCTGACTACGCTGTCAATTGTTGCCGATCAGCCTAGAGGGCTTACCGCTAATGCTCTCAAAGGAAACAATGTCCCTTCCAGATTAACGGCAATCTTCCGCTGTTCAGGTCCCTCCCCCTTCAGCCTTCGCCAAGGCTACGGCTGACACGTCAAGGGGGAGGTCAGGAGAGGGATGGGGGGTGTTTGCGCCGGTACTGCCCCATCCCCACCCCCGCCCTCCCCTAGAAGGGGAGGGAGTTTTTCAGCGGAAGATTGACGCTCTTAAGTAACTTGGAGCTAACCTGCTGATTTTGTATCCAGGAGTCCCCTCCCCCGGAGGGGAGGGTTAGGGAGGGGAAGCCCAGCCAGTTCTTCCTAGAAGCCAGCTGTCTTCCCCCCTCCCGACCTCCCCCCTCCGGGGGGAGGAGCAAGTGGTGGACTGCTTGCGGAAGTAGTTGTTACTTTCTGATACAGGGCCGCCCCCGGCGGCGTGGGCGGCTTCTGAGAAAGTTACACAACAGTCTGATCTGACACATATTGTCCCCTCCCCCGGAGGGCACTGCCATTAAGTTAAGGGCATGAGAGGTAGGGTGGGCCGTGCCCACCACAACCGCATCCTGATGGTGGGCACGGCCCACCCTACATGATTCACG
>Ga0154470_1111_pt1 | contig 37004 bp, 22 predicted proteins | sample RifGroC2_FD_115949 | JGI IMG/M metagenome (GOLD analysis project Ga0154470, IMG submission 115949) | Geobacteraceae bacterium GWC2_58_44 | reverse complement strand
AGGCAAATCGTGTTCTTTGCTGGCTTGGTCATGTCATTTCTCCTTTGTGATTAGACACCCGACGCCGGAGTAAACGATGCGCTCGCAGTCGAAGGGTATTGGCTCGGCGGACAACGGTCGGGAGTTGACCTTCCGGATGTTCGGGCCGGTCCAACTTCCTGGTTGGGCATCCTAATTTTCTTCCACTCTGGCAGATGGAAATAGAGCCGACGGGCCTTCGTCGTAAAATTTTCCCAATAAGTGCGCTATAATACGTTTCCTAATCCAAGTCAAAGGGGCACCTGATCAGTGCTATCTTCCGCACGCTGCGCAAGCACCCCCTCCCCTTTGACGGGGGAGGGCTGGGGAGAGGGTGAAAAGCTGGCATGAGCCTCACCCTCCCCCCGGCCCCACTGCCATTAAGTTAAGCGATGATTCCGTGAATCATGTAGGGTGGGCCGTGCCCACCATCAGGATGCGGGTGTGGTGGGCACGGCCCACCCTACCTCTCATTCCCTCCTCCCTTAATGGCAGTGCCCCCCGGCCCCTCCCATCAAGGGAGGAGGGAGTTTCAACCAGCAGAAGATTGACGCTAATCACCCCATGCCTTTGGAGCCAGACGGCCTTAAAAACCCCAGTCAGTTGAACTCCAGCTTGTAGTAGAGATCCAAACCGCTCTCGCTGCCGCTTTGCGTTTCCAGCTGCCAGCGCCGGCTGATGTCGTAGCGCAGCATGAACAGGTTCCCCCCGGTGATCAGGGAGCGCCCGTAGCTCAGATAAAGCTGCGGCGTCAGGTATTTCCCCACGGTCAACAGGGATTCTGCGGCAGCAGGCCTTGCCTGCGCCTCCCCCGTCGGGGTGACCGGGATTTCCTTGTATCCCATCAGGCCCACGCCGGCGGTATCCACCGTCTCGACGCCGAGCACGCTCAGCCCGAGCCGATCCTTGATCTGTTCCTGCACCGAGCTCGATTCCCCCAGGGAGAAGAGCGAGGTGGCAGCCATGGCCACCATGTTTCCCTGCTCGCTGCTGGCGCCAAGCGGATGCCCCAGCACCATGTAGGCCAGGATGTCGACCTCCGGCATGGGTGGCTCGGAGTAAAGCTTCACGATCGGCGCCTTGAGAAATCCTGCTACCGTCACGCCGGCACGCACATCGCCCACCTTGCGCAGCGCCAGGATGTCCAGGGTCGGCTGGTCCACCGGGTCGTCGACGTAGTACACGCGCCCGCGCACGATCTCCAGGTCCATGCCGTAGGCCCGGTAGCGCCCCTTCACCACCCGGATCTCACCGCTGCTCGTGATGCTATCGACCCCCTGCAGCACGAGATCCATGCTCCCCCCGAGCTGGGCATCGATACCGGAGGCCTTCACCTCGACCTTTTCACCCAGCACCACCCGGATCCTGCCGTCCAGGGCCAGCGGAAACGGCTTCCCCTCGGAGGCCGGCGGCGCCCCCTCCATGATCACGTCCCCGCTCGGGGTGACGATCTGGCGCACCGGCGGCCCGGAAACGAGCATCTCGGGGACGCGGAGCTCCCCCCGCAAGGTGACGCTGTCGCCCCCGCCCTTGAAACTCAGCTGCGGGGAGGTCACCATCTGGAGTTCGGGGAGGTAGACGGTCTGGAAGCGCTCGCCGCTCAGGGTGCCGCTGTACTCCGCCACCTGCCACCCTTCCAGCCGCGCCTCCAGGTTCCCCTCGATGTGCCCCGCCCCGGAAACCGCCCGGAAGTTGTCGATGCGGACCTGGTCCCCTTCCAGACGCGCCATGAGCTGCACGTCGGAGACGCGGATTCCCGCGGTCGGCAGGTAGGCCCCGGCCTTGGAGAGCTGGAGGCTCCCCGCGATCCGGGGATCGCTCCAGGTTCCGGCCAGCTTGAGATCCAGGTCGAGATCCCCGTGGCTCTCCTGCACCAGGCCGGGGAGGAACGCGGTGAGGAAGCCGCGTTCCTGGACCCGGCCTGCCAGCGCCCCCTGCAGCGCCCCGTTCCGGTCGGGGAGCAGCGGGAGGCGGGCCGGGATCGGCAGGACGAAGCTCCCCCGGGCCTGGCCGTATTCGGCGAGCGCCAGGGAAAGGGCGCCGGAGAGCGTCTCGCCACGCCAGTTCCAGGAGAGGTTGGCGGAGCGCAGATTGGCGCTCACCTCGCCGTTTTCCCCCTGCCACTTGGCCCTTCCCTGGGAAAATTCCGCCTGGCCCGCCATTTCCAGGCGCTTGCCGGGCAAAAGCCTGCCGCTCGCCTCTCCGGCAAACTCTCCCTGCAGGTCGAGGGTGCCCGGAAGCCAAGGCTTCAGGAGCGCCGGATCGATACCGCCCCACTCCATGGCGAGATCCCCGGTTTCCGGGATGCCGAGGGAGGCAGGGGAATCGGAGGATAGGTCAACCCTTAGCGCCCCTCCCTCCTCGAGCGTCAGGTCGAGGCCGGCACGGCTCCCCTGCTCGTCCGCATCGGCGCGAAGCGTGCCGCGGATCAGGGCGATGCGCTGTCCCTTCGACGTGTAGAGACCGGTTGCAGCGGCCCGGGCATTAAGCGTCAGGAGTCCCGCGCCCCCTTTGCCGGCCCCCTGAGTCCCGCCGCGCCAGCTGAAGGAGAGCTCGGCGCTGTCGATTGAGGCATCTAATTCATCGCCCTCGGCGCGCCAGTTGAGGTGCCCCTGGTCCAGGGCCGCATTCCCCCTCAGCTCCAGTTTGCTACCGGGAAGAAGTTTCCCCCTGACGAGCCCCGCCGAACGCCCGTCAACAATGAGCCCGGCGGGGGTAACGGGACGCAAGAGCGCCAGGTCGAACTCCGACCAGTTGAGCGTCAGATCGCCCCGTTTGGGGAGTGCAAGGGAGGCCGGGTCCGTTGAGGTGAAGAGGAGATGCGCCTCACCGTCGCCCCCGGCAAGAGTGAGGTCGACGGCCGCCCGCAGACCGCCCGCGTCCCCCTGAAGGGTCGCCGCCAGCCGCTCCAGATCGACGCGCTGCCCGTCCGCCACCAGGGTGCCCTTGGCTTCGGCGCGCCCGGTCAAAATGAGCCGCTCACCCGGCAGAAGGCGCAGGCTCAGATCCCCCGAGCTGGCGCCGGCCAGTTGCACCCCGTCCAGCCAGGCGTTGGCGCGGGCCAAGTTGAGACCGCCCCAGGCGCCGCGAACGGCACCCGAGAGCGGCTGCCGTTCCAGCTCACCTGCGACCTCGACCCTCTCCCCGGGAAGGCCGTTGATCACCAGGGGGGCTATCCGCATCCTTTGTGCGCTCAGCATCAGGGGGGTCGGGGCCGCCAGGCTCCAGGGGCCCACGCCGTCCCGGCCGGAGAATCTCGTCAGTTCGCCTCTCCAGACCCCGTCGCGGTACCCGCCGGAAAGCGCCACCCGAAGCTCCGCCAGAGTTTTAGCGGAGGCGGAAGCTTCAGCGAAGGCGGACGAGTCCGCCGGAGCTTCAGCGAAGGAGGAAGAGCTGAGCTTCGCGGTGAGGGTGTGGCTGGCCGGGGTTCCCTGCAGCGTGAGGAGAGCGCTATCCGCCTGGAACCGTCCGACCCGCAGCCGGTTCAAGGAAGCGTCGAGGTACACGGGAGGGCTCTTCCCCTCGCCGAGGCGGGCGTCCAGCCGCAGCGCCGCGGCGCTCACCCCGGCCGCGGCGAGGTTAGCCCCCTGCCCGCTCGCCGCACCGGAGAAAAGCCCGTCACGCCAGCGCACCCAGCCGTCCGCCTGCAGCTGCCCCGCCGCCCCCGGCACCAGCCCGGAGAGATCGCTCACCCTTGCCGCCAGGTTGAGCCGCCGGTCGAGTTCCCCCGCTCCCTGCAGGTTGAACCCTCTCCCCCTGAGCAAGAGGCGGTCGATGCGCAGGCGCTCCCCGGCAAAGGCCGCCACAAGCTCTCCCTGCAGATCCCGGCCGTGCAGCCGGCTCTCCAGGAGTTTGCCGCGCAGTTCGCCCCGAGCTACCCCCTGTTCGGGCATTTCGAGCTTCCCTGCCAGATCGAGATTGACCAGCCCCGGCCACTGCGCGGCGAGCCTGCCGGGGTTGAGTCCCCGGCCGGCGAGGTTGCCGCTGATCCTGAGGCCCTCACTCCAGGCGACCTCGAGCGCGCCGCGCAGGCGCCCGTCCAGGAGCTTGCCGGTCAAGGGGGCCAGTTTCACTCCGGTGGGTCCTCCCCGGTATTGCGCCGCCAAAGACGCAGTTTGCCAGCCGGGGCCGCTGTTTGCCAGGTCAAAGCTCCCCAGGAAATTTGAGAGGCTCCCGGAGAAGGTGACTGTCCCGGAAAGCCGGGTCGGCAGCTGCAGCTTAAGCTCCTTTGCCAGATCGAGATCCGTCGCCCTCAGGGCCAGAGAGAAGAGCGGCTCCGGCTTGCTGAGCAACATGCTGACATCGCCGGTCAGGGTGCCGCGGCTCCCGGGTCTGGAGAGTTTCAACCTGCGCAGGTTCAAGGCGTTCACGGCGATGCCGAGCTCGCCCGTCAACTCCAGGCGCCGGGCTCCTCCGCTCCTGCCTGCGACGACGATCCCGCCGGCCAGCTGTTCCGGGAGCCGCCCCGGTAAAAGCCGGGCCTGCAGTGAGAAAAAGTCCAGCTCCTGCACCGGCTGCGCCGGCACCACGGCCAGGTCGAGCCTCAGAGAGGGGTGCCAAAGGCCCGCGGCGATCTCCCCGGAAACGCGTCCGTCGGGGGAGAGCAGGGAGAGCTGGGACGCGGAGAGGAGGCCGTCCTTGAAATGAAGCGAGCCGGTGAGCTCGGTCACCAGCAGCGGCGCCGCTTCCAGGTGCCGGTAGCTCAAATCCTTCACCTTGAGACGCGAGAGCTGCGCGCTGAGACCACGCAGCGGCGCGCTCACCCGGGGCCAGCGCAGCTGCGGCGGCTCGGTGGTGGCAGGCCGGTCGTCCTGGACGCGCACCCCGGAGACGGCGAGCTCGTGAACCTGGAGGTGGCCGTTCCAAAGCTGCCGCGGCTCCCAGGCGAGATCGAGGCGGTCGATCTGCGCCCGGAGCTGCGGTTTGGAGACGCGCACACCGGTGAGATGCAGGCGATCGAGGAGCCGCCCCTCGACTCCCTGCATGGAGATGTTGAAGCCGGCCGCACCCGTGAGCGCCGTGACGGCGAAGCGGGCCCCCGCCGTGGTATCGAGGAGCCAGAAAAGCCCCAGCAGACAAAGGAGCAGCAGCCCGGCCAGGGCGCAGCCTATGTAGAGTGCCGCCCGCCTCATAGCTGGAACCCCACGCTGAAATGGATGCGGAAGCCGCGCCTGTTGGAGCCGATCGGCTTGGCCACGGAGAGGTTCAGCCCCCCCACCGGGGTGTAGTAGTGCAGGCCGACCCCCGCCGCCTGGAACAGCTCCATGTCCCCGTTGAAGTCATTGAAGGCGTTGCCGGCATCGTGGAAGATGGAGACTCCCCACTGCTTGAAGAGCGCCCGCTCCAGCTCCAGGCTGCCGAACAGGAGGTTTTTCCCCCCAACCACCCGCCCTTCGGCGTTGCGCGGCCCGAGGCCCTGGTAGGAATAGCCGCGCACGCTCTGGTCCCCGCCGGCGAAAAAGCGGATCGAGGGGGGAATGTCGGCCAGCGGGTCGTCGAGCAGGGTCATCCCCAGCTTGCTGCGGACCTGGAGCGAGAGGCGCCAGGGGAGCGGCAGCAGGGCGTTGCCGTCGGCGATGAACTGGATCAGGGCCGAGTCGGAGGCGAGTAGCGGGTGGGTGCCGCGCAGATCGAGCGTGTAGCGGAAGGCACGGGTGGGGCGTACCAGGTCGTCGAAACGCTCCTTGGAGAAGCGGTATCCCGGCAGCACCAGGGTCGAGCCGGAGCTTTGATCGGCGACGGTGAAATTTTCCTGCTGCAGCTTGACGTAGGCGGTGCCGAGCTCCCCCTTGCCGAAGCTGCGGTTTCGGGCCAGTTCGAGCGCCACGATCCGGCTCTGGTAGGTGGTGATGTCCTCCTGCTGGAGATTCAACTGGGCGGAGGTGGAGCTTTTCAGGTCGAGGGGGCTCGGCCGGGTGTAGCGGGCGGCAAAGCCCTGAAGGCGCTGGGCGAGGTACAGACTAAGGTCGAGGTCCTGCCCCTGGTGGAACAGGTTGAGGTCGCGAAAGCGCACCGAGAACCTCGGCCCGGTATCGGTTCCGTAGCCCACCCCGGTACGCACGGTGCGCCGCGCTGCGCTGGTGAGCTTGACCAGCACGGGAACCTGCAGATCCCTGGCCTGCTCCTTCTCCGGCGTGACCACGACCTCCTTGAAGCGCTCGGAATTGGCGAAGTTGAGCTGGGTTTCGCCGAGCTTGGCATAGGAGAAAACGTCCCCCTTCTTGAAGGCGAGGAAACGCTTCAGGTAGGGCTCCGGGTAATCGGCCGCCCCCTCGATGCGCACCTCGTCGAACAGATAGCGCGGCCCGGTTTCCAGGGTGAGCCCGATGCCGGCGGAGGTGGCGCCCCGGGCGATGCGTATCTCGTGCCTGGAGAAATCGGCATCCAGATAGCCAAGCGTCACCGCGCGCGATTTCAGCCCGCCTTTGGCGCGCTCGTACTCCGGTTGCAGCAGTACCTCCCCCCTGCCAAGCGGAAACGCCGCTGCCAGCCGGCGCAGCTGCGATTCACCGGCACCGGCGCCCGTCAACTCGACGGCCACCTCGCTAACCCGCACCGGCTCTCCGGGGGTGATGGCGACCAGCAGCCGGTAGGCGCCCGGCTTGGGCTCCTGCACGGTGGCGGAGACCTGCGCATTGTAGTAGCCGTAGGGCTGCAGGGCGAGCCGGGCCTTATCCGTCGCCTGTTTCGCGAAACGGTCCAGCCAGAGCCGGTCCACCTTGCCGTCCCGCACCAGGCCGTAGGGAAGCGCCAGCGCTTCCCGCACGTTTTTCAGGGGATCCCCTTCCACCCCGGTCACCTCGACCTCTACCGGGTCGGCGGCGAAAAGAGGGGCGGGATTCCACAGCAGCAGCACGAGGCAGGCAACCGAGGCATATAGAGGGAGTAACCTTGACATGCGAAGCCTTTAAGGGGGATGGGCAAAACGGGCGCCGCGGCCGACGCAGCGACAGCCGGCCCGCGAACCTAGAAATATTACCATCTATCCGGCACTATATATCCAAGGGCACAAAATAACTGAAAAAAGCAGGGATGCGCCGGTCTTCGGCAGGTCGGCAAACCATGGATCCCCCCAATTCCCCTCCCCCTTCGAACCCCGTCTAACCCTTAAGCGGTAATTCCGTAAATCGCGTAGGGTGGGCCGTGCCCACCATCAGGATGCGGGTGGTGGGCACAGCCCACCCTACTATCTTTGTTTTAATTAATCGGGTTAAGGAGAAGTGCTTCACGCCTCAAAAACTCCCCCTCCCTTGCGCTCTCTGCAGCAGCGTGCGCGGCATAGAGCGCGACCCGGATCAGCACCGGATTTTTCTCATGTGCTATAATGGCTCTCGGGACAATGCAGCAGTCACGAGGTACCGTATGTCAGAATCGCACACAAACGACGAGGAAGCGCCGCGCATCCGAGAGATGACCATCGACGACCTGCCGGAGGTTTTCCACATCGGCGAGGAACTGTTCACCGCCGAGTATTCCCAGAGCCTGTACCGCACCTGGGACGAGTACGAGATCACCACCCTCTACAATTCGGACAGCGAGCTCTGCATCGTTGCCGAGCAGGAACGGCGCATCCTGGGTTTTGCCCTGGGCACCACCGTCAAGAAACAGCACTCCCCCTGGAAGTACGGCTACCTGGTCTGGCTGGGGGTGCGCCGCGAGATCCAGAAACTGCAGGTGGGGGAGCGGCTTTTCAGGGAGCTCAAGCGGCGCTTCAAGGAGCAGGGGGTGCGCATGATCATCATCGACACCTCGGCAAACAACAAGCCGGCGATCCGCTTCTTCGAAAAGCACGGTTTCGGCAACATGCAGGAGCACGTCTACATGACTCTCAACCTGTCGCGAAGGCAGAAGAAGAAAACGGTGAAGAAGCCATGAGCGGCCGCCTGGAGAGGGTTCTGGCGGCCATCGACCCCGAGCGCCTGAAGAGGACCCTGCTGGATCTCCTGGACATCTATTCCCCCTCCGGGAAGGAGGAGGACATCCAGCTCTACCTGGAGGAGCGTCTGAGCCAGGCCGGATTTAGCGTGGAGCGGCAGGAGGTGGAAGAGGAGCGCTACAACCTGCGGGTCACCATGGGGGAGGGGGAGCCGCAGCTATACCTGGTGGGACACGTGGACACGGTCCCCGCCTGGGACCTTGAGGAGGTGGGTGCCAAGGAGGAGGACGGCTTCATCCATGGGCTGGGAAGTTCCGACATGAAGGGCGGCTGCGCGGCCATGGTCGAGAGCTGGCTCGCCCTGTCCCGGGCGCTTCAAGCCGGAGAGCGCCCCCCCGTCGGTCTGCTGCTCGTGGTCGGGGAGGAGGAGAACGGCGACGGCAGCGCGAGCTTTCTGGAGCAGTACCGGGCTCCCTGGGCGGTGATCGGGGAGCCGACCGGCCTGTCGGCCTGCTTCGCCCATTACGGCTATCTGGAGGCGGGATTCGTCACCCATGGGCTGAGGAGTCACTCATCGCTCCCCGAGTTGGGGCACAACGCGGTGGAATCGATGTTGAGGGTCCTTCTGCATCTGGGCAAGGATCCGCTTTTCAACCGCGAGCAGTCCGAGATCGTCTACTCGATCCGGGAGATGCGCTCCTCCCAGAAGGGGTTCGTGGTTCCCGACCGGTGCGAGGCGTGGATCGATCTGCATCTGCCGCCTGACCGGGATCCTGGTGCCATTGAAGAGGCTATCCGCCGCATCGTCTCCGGGGCGGGCCGCTACATTCCCGGGCTCGACCTGAGCGTCTCCTTCGAGTTCGCATCGGCAGGATACAGCCTGGGGCTCGACAACCCGATGGCGCGGATTCTCGAGCAGAGCTATCCACGGCTGGGGCTCCCCCTGAAATTCGACGCCTTCCGCTCGCACTCGGACGGCAACCTGTTCTTTGCGGCAGGGTGCCAACCGCTCATCCTCGGTCCGGGCGCACTGGAGATCTCCCATACCCCGGAGGAGCGGGTCGAGTTCGCGGAGGTTCTGGCTGCGGCCCGCATCTACGCGGCGCTCTGCCTGGGAATGGGGGAAAGGCCAGGGGCCAGGGGCCAGGGGCCAGGGGCCAGGGGCCAGGGGCCAGGGGCCAGGGGCCAGGGGCTAGGGGCTAGGGGCTAGGGGCTAGGGGCTGGGGGCTAGCCCCTGCTTCTACCTCAGTACCCCCGATTGCTCATCGACTTGTGGCAGCGTTTGCAGTCGTTCATGGGAAAAGCCACCTGCATGTGACAGGCTCCGCAGAAACTGCCATAGATGTTGCTGTCCATGCTGAAATCGGCCGTGGACCTCTTCTTGATATTGAAAATGTCGGGATGACAGCTGGAACAATCGAGTTCGGCGAAATGGTCTTCGTGGGAGAAACTGACATCGGAGCGGGGCGAGGCGGTTCCGAGTTTCAGCGGTTGCCTCAGTTTCTCCGGAAACGGAATGGTCGACGGGGATGGACGGATTGAGTTGACCGGCGCGATGGTGCCGTCCTTCAAGGCTGCCGCCCAATCTATGCCGTTGCCGAAACGCGCCATGGGGAGAAGTTCCGAGAACTCGGAGAAGCGCTCTTCCAGATGCGTCGTGCTTTCCATGTGGCATCTCTTGCACTGGGCCTGCGGTCCGTCCTTCACCGTAAAGGCATAGCTCCCGTTGTGGCAAGTCCCGCAGAATTTTCCCGACAGGTACTGGTTCCTGGTGATCCCGGAATCCCCCTGCCGCATGCTGAACCCCAGCTCCTGGTGGCAGACCCGGCAGGTGAAGCGCGTCCTGTGGCTCCAGTGGGCGAAGACCACCGGGGCCATCCCGGCCTGCCTCGACTTGCTGCGCATGACCACATTGCCGTACTTCCAGAAGGGACCGTTGGGGGGCATGGTCTTCAGTACCTTGGCCAGTTCGCCGTGGTCCATGGCGCTGCCGCCGGAGCTGACCAGCAAGACGATCAACAATGCGGGCACTCCCCGCAGCAAATACCTTCTGGTTTTCCACAATAGCGCCATCAGCGTCAGTCCCTTTTCCCAGTTCGCCGCCCTTTCAGCACGTCGTCGGTCCCTTTTCACCGGCCCGTCGTCCTTTCGGCACGTCGTCGGCCCCCTTCACCAGCCCGCCGTCTCTCCTTTTCAACGGCAGAGCTTCATTTGGACGCCTGTTCGTTCTTCTTGTACTCAAGGACGTAGCCATAGAGGTTCCTGCAAAGCTGCAACCTTTTCAGATAGACCTTGCGGACCGATTCCTCCTGGGTCTCGATGATCTTCTGCAAGGCGGCGCATTTTTCCAGCAGGGTGTTCAGCTCGGCCACCGATAGCGTCATGGCGTCGCCGGTCTTGGAGCAGGTTTGCTCGAAGCCGGCCCGCCACGGTTCCTCGCTGCGCGCCGTGGCCGGTAACAGGGCAACAAGCAGAAGCAGCGCAGTAACGATCCCGGTTTTGGCTTTTCCTACCGCTGTCGTCATCGCTTACCCCCCGACCGGTTTGGCATGGCAGCGCTTGCAGTCGGTCTGCGGAAAGGCGACCTTGTCATGGCAGACACCGCAGTACTGCCCGTTGAACAGCTCGATCATGGTGTATTTGGTGGCCCCTTTTTTGATGCCGACGAAAATATCGGGATGGCACAACTCGCAGCCGTTCCATACCGTGTGCTTGGCATGCGAGAAGATGATGTCCGGCATCCCCTCCACCTTCGACTTCAGGGCGAAGTTCCCCTCCACCTTCATGGAGGATTTCTTGAAGGAGACGCCGTCCACGTTGTCGACCAGCTTCAGCGAGCCCCCCTCTTCAGCCTTCTCCCAGTTGATGCCGTTTCCGAAAGTCTCACGCGGCATCTTTTCCAGGAACCGGTAGAACGCCTCTTCCCTGGCGGGGTCCTTCTCCACGGCGTGACATTTCACGCACCTCTTGTAGTCGTCCCGGGTATAGGTGGCGGCGCACGATTCGAATATCTTGACCTTCCTGAAGGTGGTCGAGCCGTTGTGGCAGGCGCCGCAGAAATAACCTTTGCCGTTATCGGCCGCGCGGATCTTGGTGGAGTTTGCCGTCATCCCGAAGCCGATGTCCACATGGCAGACCCTGCAGGTGTAGTTCTTGCGGTGCAACCAGTGGTCGAACAGCACAGGCGGCATCCCCGCCTGCTGCGAATAGTTGCTGATGGTAACGCTTCCGAACTCGTGCGGGAGAGGCTTTTTCTTCTTGGTGCCTGCGGCCCAAAGCACGCCGGACCCCCCGAGCAGGATCAGGCAAACGAGCATTATTCTTTTCATAAAAACCTCCCTCCAGGTCCCCGACAAGAACCGCCAATGATTATCGATGACAAATGTGGCTAATCTATTTGATTCCTTCTCATACTACAAGGCTTATTTTAGCAACACAGAGTAATTACCGATAAGGTCTTCGATCGGCATCAAAAGAACGCCGGTACATGAGCCCGTTCTCAGGGCACTGGCGCCATGCCCAAGGAGCTTCAATGCCGAAGTAACCCCTTGCATTAGCGTGGTTTTCAGGGTAACCTATTCCGGATTTTCAACGTTAACAAAGGCGGTCCCCCGTGCTTCAATGCATCATTGCCGTATCCCTCATGCTGCTCCTCTGCTCCCCCAACCCTTCGCGCGCCCACACCGTCAAGATCGGGGCCGTGATCCTGGACGACCAAGGTTTCCAGTCGCTCAAGGGGAAAAAATTCGCCCTGGTGACCAACCATTCGGCAACGGTGGGAGGCGTCCACCTGCTCGACCTGATGGAAAAAAAGGGGGTGCAGCCGGCGGTGATCTTCACCCCCGAGCACGGGCTCAAGGGGATTGCCGAGGACGGCGTGCATCTGCCGGACGACAGCGCCGCAGGCATACCGGTCAAGAGCCTGTACGGAGCCACCAAGAAGCCGCGCCAGGAGGATCTCAAGGGACTCGACCTGGTGCTGTTCGATATCCAGGACGCCGGGGTGCGCTTTTACACCTACATCTCCACCATGGGGCTCGCCATGCAGGCGGCAGCGCTAAGCGGCATCCCGTTCGTGGTGCTCGACCGCCCCAACCCGCTGGGCGGCAACTACGTCTCCGGGTTCGTGCGCCAGGAGCTGCCGGCGACCTTCACATCGCTCTATCCGATACCGGTTGCCCACGGCATGACGGTCGGCGAGCTGGCGGGGATGATCAAGGGGGAAGGGATGCTGCCGGGGCTGTCGCAGCTTGAGCTGAGCGTGGTCCGGATGCAGGGGTGGCAGCGCTCGATGCGCTGGCCCGATACGGGGCTCCCCTGGATCGCGACCAGTCCGAATATCGCCGTCTTCGAGTCGGCGCTCCTCTACCCGGGAACCGGATTGCTGGAGGCGACCGGCGCCTCCGAGGGGCGCGGCAGCGCGCAGCCGTTCCGGCTGGCGGGGTTGCCGGGGCTCGATGCGCAGGCCCTGGCGCAGAGGTTAAACGAAGAGGAGTTGGCCGGGCTCCGTTTCGAGCCGGTCCAGTTCACGCCGGTGAGCCTGCCGGGCTTTTCCAGCGTGCCCAAATACCGCAACCGGGAGCTTGGGGGGGTCAGGATCGAGATCACCGACTACCGGAGCGTGCTGCCGGTCGAGGCGGGGGTAGCCATCATCGGCGCGCTCTATGACGCACTCCCGGAACCGGGGCGCGCGGCGTTTTTCCGTTGGGGTTTCGACGACATGGCGGGTTCGGATGCGATGCGCAAGGGGGTGCAGGCGGGGGAGCCGCCCGGGATGATCGTGGCGCGCTGGAATGCGGAAGTAGAGGATTTCCTCGACCTGCGCAAAGGTTACCTGCTCTACGGCGATTGATCCCGCCCCGGAAAAGTGGGGCACGTGTTGCCGTCGCCGGCAACAGCGTGCCCGGGTAAAACCATCCGATATGCGGTATCGGCCGCGCACCAGATGCCATGGGGAGATCCGGAAACGGTGCCTTGGGAATGAGCCGCAATTCTCGCATCCCGGACCGGAGGCTCTTTGCCCGAAGCCCCGGCCTGTGGCGCTTCTGCGCCGTTCGCACTGTCTCCAGAAAACACATGTCAGCTAAGACAACTTATCGCCACGATCCGATTGAACTTGAGAAGATAATTTCCCTCTAATTGACTCAAAACGACACCCAACTTCCGATCTTCTCTATTTCCCCCGAAATATTTCCTTTCCCGCCTGCCCGCATCAAGCATCTTTCAAGAGATCGAACAGAAGATATTTCCTGAATTTATAACTAAACGTTGAAAGGGAGGTGCCGGTACTGTTACAGCGTAGACAACATCCTGAATCAGGTTTTATGCAATGAGGTCGGGCTCTAGCTTTCTTCGTGCATCGTTTTTATTCCCCCGCCCCCGGCCTCACTGCCATAAGGTTAAGCACCTACTGCTCGCTCCCCCTCCCTTGATGGGCTTGATGGGAGGGGGTGGGGGGGCACTGCCATTAAGTTAAGGGAATGAGAGGTAGGGTGGGCCGTGCCCACCACAACCGCAGCCTGATGGTGGGCACGGCCCACCCTACATGATTCACGGAATCACCGCTTAACTTAATGGCAGTGGGGTGGGGGGGAGGGTGAGGCTTATGCGAGCTTTTCACCCTCTCCCCAACCCTCTCCCGTCAGCCTTCGCCAAGGCTACGGCTGACAAGTCAAGGGAGAGGGGGTGTTTGAGCAGGTTGCGGAAGATTGCTGCTAATCAGGTAACTTAATGGCAGTGGCCCCCGGCCCCACTCTACAGCCGCCCGAAAATAGTTGGCACATCCGCCACTTGGTATACTATATTGTCAATATGACAACCTCAGATCCCGGACCTACCCTATGATCGCCTTCCAGGAACACGTGCCGCTGGCCCCCTTCACCTCCTTGAAAATCGGCGGACCGGCTCGCTTTTTCACGACTGCCGCAAGCGTGACGGAGCTGCGTGAGGCGCTGCTGTTCGCCCGCGAAAAGGGTCTCCCCTTCGGCATTCTCGGAGGGGGCAGCAACCTGCTGGTAAGCGACGACGGCTTCCGGGGGGTGATCATACGACTGCAGATGGAGGGGGTCAGGAGATCGGGATGCGAGATCGAAGCGGAAGCGGGTGTCGACCTGACCGGGCTTATATACCGCACGGCGGATTGGGGGCTGAGCGGGATGGAGTCGCTGGCGGGGATCCCGGGACTTCTGGGGGGGGCGGTACGGGGGAACGCCGGAGCCTACGGCAGCTGCATAGGCGAAGTCGCCGCGACGGTTTTCGCGCTGCACGCCGAAAGCCTGGCACTTCTCGCCCTGGAACGGGAGGATTGCGGTTTCTCCTACCGGAGCAGCCGTTTCAAGCTCGACCCGCGGCTCATCGTGGTTTCGGCGCTGCTGGTCCTGTCGAAAGGAGAGCCCGAGGCGGTCCGGCACAAGGTGGAGGGGACCATAGCCAAGCGGACCGCCAGGCACCTGCAGTGCGAAAAGAGCGTCGGCTCCTTCTTCATGAATCCGGTGGTGACCGATCCGGAGCTGATCCGCAGGTTCGAGACCGACCAGCAGCTCCGCTGCAGGGAGAGCAGGATCCCGGCGGGGTGGCTCATCGACCAGTCGGGGCTGCGCAATACCAGGGTCGGCGCCGCCATGGTGAGCGCGCTGCACGCGAACTACCTGATCAACACCGGGGAGGCGAGCGCCGACGAGATGATCCGTCTGGCCCGCCTGGTCAAGAGCAGGGTGCGCGACGCGATGGGGGTTCAGCTCCAGGAGGAGGTGAGCTGCCTCGGCTTCCCCGCGCCGGAACAGCAGGAAGTCCCCCGTTGAAAGAGTCCGCCGTCACCTTTCAGGCTATGGCGGCAAATCCCCCCCCAGCGTCGTCCGGTTGAAAAATGCATAGGTAGTTTCGACTCAACCCCACTGCTTTTCACCCTCCCCCAGCCCCTCCCATCAAGGGAGGGGGGCTTAAAAATCCCCTCTCCCCATCAAGGGAGGGGGGCTTAGAGTCCCCTCTCCCCTGGTGGGAGAGGGCTAGGGAGAGGGGGATTTTACAAGGGGGGGTCACAGCCGTACCCGGTCCGGAGCAACCTCCCTGAAGCGCACGAACGCCTGCTCCAGCTCCGCGTAGAGCCCGGGCAGGGCGGAGAGCGCCCCCCCACTCTTGGCCAATGCCTCCATCTGCTGCGCAATGCCGCGCATCGCCTCGGCACCGATGCTGGCGGCAGCCCCCTTTATGCTATGCGACTGCAGATGGATCGCGTCGCGGTTCTCCTCTCCGATAGCCCCCTTGAGTACCACCATCAGCTGGGTTGTGCTTTCGATGTATTTCCCCACGAATAAGGCGAGGAACTCCCGGTCGCCGATCCGCTCCAGAAGACCGTCCATGTCGAAGACGGCCTCACGGCTCGGCGGTTCCGGAGGCGCCGCGGCGCGCTCCGGCTCTCTCCCCGCATCCGTCGCCGACACCACTTTCCCCGGAAGCCAGCGCTGCAGGATGCCGCGCAGCTGCCCCAGGTCGAACGGCTTGCTGAGGTAGTCGTCCATCCCGACCGCCAGACAGCGCTCGCGGTCCCCGGTGATGGCATTGGCGGTAAGCGCCACGATGGGGAGGCGCCTGAGCCCGTTGTCGGCCTCATGGGTCCGGATCACCCTTGCGGCGGCAAAACCGTCCATCTGCGGCATCTGGCAGTCCATGAAGATGAGGTCATACCCCCCCCTGTTCGCCGCGGCAACGACATCGACGCCGTTTTCCGTGATCTCGACGCGGCAGCCCAGCATATGGAGCATGTGCCGGACCACGTCCTGGTTCACCGGGTTGTCCTCCGCTACCAGTACGGAGGCTTCAAAGGTCGCCCTGGCCCGGGGGGGCGCCGTCTGCGGGGAGGCGGGCGCGCCCCCCGGCTCGGCCATGACCTGCAGCAGACAGTCGTAGAGTCTGGCCGGGTGCACCGGTTTGTTCAGGTAGGGAACGCCGCCGGCCTCGATTGCCGCCCGGGCTCCCTCGTCCTTGCCGAACGAGGCAAGGATCACCAGGCGGAGCGCGGCGATCGCGGGATCCGCCTTGATGGCGCCGGCCAGCTCGATCCCGTTCATCCCCGGCATGCAGAAATCGAGCAGCGCCAGACGGTACGGCTCGCCCCCGGCACCCTGGCGCAGCAGCTCCAGGGCCTCCTCGCCGCTCGCGACGCAGTCGCCGCGCATCCCCCAGGAACCCACCAGGTGCTCCAGAACGGTCAGGTTGGTGGCGTTGTCGTCGACCAGCAGCACCTTCACCCCTTGCAGCCCGCTCCGCAAGGGGTGGGGCTGCAAGGCGTCGGCGGCCAGCCGCCCGAAGCGAGCGGTGAACCAGAATGTGGACCCTTTTCCCGGCTCGCTCTCCACGCCCAGTTCGCCTCCCATCAGCTCGGAGAGCTGGCGCGCGATGGCGAGACCGAGCCCGGTGCCGCCGTAGGTGCGGGTGGTTGAGTAGTCCGCCTGGGAGAAACTCTCGAAGACCCGCTTCAGCGCCTCGGGCTTGATGCCGATGCCGGTGTCGGCGACCTCGAAACGTATCACGGCAGCCTCGCTCCCCTCCTCGGCGAGGCTGACGCGCAGCAGCACCTCGCCCCGGCTGGTGAACTTCACCGCGTTGCCGACCAGGTTCACCAGGATCTGGCGCAGCCGGACCGGATCCCCCACCAGCTGCTGCGGCACCCCGTCCAGTATGGCGAGGGCAAGCTCCAGCCCCTTGCGCTGTGCGCCCGCCGCCAGCATCTCGGTCACCCCCGCCACCGTCTCGTGCAGGTCGAAGCGGATCAGCTCCAGCTCCATGCGTCCCGCCTCGATTTTCGAGAAGTCCAGGATGTCGTTGATGATGGAGAGGAGCGACTCGCCCGAGCCGCGCACCGCCTCGGCAAAGCTGCGCTGCTCGCCGGCGATCCCGCTTTCCAGCAGCAGGTCGACCATGCCGAGCACGCCGTTCATCGGGGTGCGGATCTCGTGGCTCATGTTGGCCAGGAACTGGGACTTGGCGAGGCTCGCCGCCTCGGCGGCCTCCTTGGAACTGCGCAGCTCTGCCACCTTGTGGCTCAGCTCGTCGTTGGCGGCGCTCAGCTCGGCGGTGCGGCTCAGCACCACCTCCTCGAGCTCATCGCGATGCGCCTCGAGCTTCTCGTCGCGCTCCTCGATCTGCACCAGCATCTCGTTGAAGCCGTCGATCAGCGTGCCGAGCTCGTCATCGCCCTCCCTCTGCGCCCGAAGGGAGTAGCTCTTGTCGGTGGAGACCGACTTCATGACCTGCACCAGGTGCATGATCGGGGCGGAGATGACGCGCTGCAGCTTTGAGGCGAGCAGGTAGACCAAAAGGAGCGCCCCCAGCATCACCCCCGCCACCACGACGAAAAAGCGCGCCAGCCGGTCCAGGAACTCGCGGGAGTCCGACTGGATGATCACGGTGCCGATCTGCTGCCCGTCCAGGATGATGGGGGATACCCCGTAGATGTCGACCCCGACGGCGAAGGGCGAATCGGAGCGGCGCAGCATCGCGGAGAGCTTGCCGCGGTCGATGCGCAGCTCGCCCCCTTCAGCCGCGGCAAACTGCAGCTTTGGCAGCTCGACCCCACGGGCGAGGTAGCTCGCCAGCACCGAGCCGTCCTTCAGCATGACGAAGGCCGCCAGGACGGCCGGCTTGGCCCGCAGGCCGGAGAGGGTCTCCGCGGCGGCGCTGCGGTCGTTGAAGGCGACGGCGGCCGAGCTGTTGTTGCCGAGGATGTCGGCCAGTGCCGCCAGTTCGCTGCGTATCTCGCCGCGGAACCCGGTCGCCTCGTTGACGACGAACGCCGCCGAGACCAGCGCCATCACGATGCCGTTGGTCAGAAGAAGAATGGCGATCAGCTTGCGCCTTATGGAAAGGTTGCGGAACAGGTTCATCATGTGCATGTCGCCTTTTTGCCTATTCGAACACGTTGCGCGCCAGTTTCAGCAGCTGGGAGCTGACCCGGAGCTTGGCGCGCGACGCCGCGGCGACGTTGACCTCGAAGCCGACCCGGTTTTTGATGAAGAGCAGGTTGATCATCCCTCCCGCCTCGCAGAAACCTTCCTGGTCGGCCACCGTGAGCATCCGGCTGTTGTTGGCGAGCTTCAGGATCTGGGAGAGGCGCCCCTTTTCGGAGGGGCAGATGAAGAGGATATCGCACCCCTTCACCTCTTCGACGCTGCGGAAATGGAGCACCACGACCTTGCGACCCTTGGCGAGCTTCCCCTTGAACTCATCGAGCGCGTCGTCGAAGGGGTCCCGGCCCAGGATGCCGAGGCAGATGGTCCCGGGCGTGGCGAGACCGTCGCTCGGCCACTCCACGAACTTCATGAAGTTGTAGAGAAAGGCCGCCTTCACCTGGTACTCGGAACTCGCCGGGGGCGACGCAGCCGCAGCCGAAACCGACCAGCAGCCGGTGCCTCCCCAAAGGGCAAAGAGCAGCATCAGGGCGCCCGCCAGCCTCTGCAGGCACGCCGGGCGGGGCAAAAGCTTATCCGTTGCAGAAGTTAAAGTCATCGACTCCTCTAGAAGCGATAGTCGAGTTTGGCGCGGAAGCTGCGGCCGTCCTGCCGGATCATGTCCTGAACGTGCTCGGCCGCCCCCGGGTCCCGGTAACGGTAGTCGAACAGGTTGTACCCCGACAGGGAGAGCTCCAGCCCGGGCAAGGCAGTGCGGCAGGAGAGCGTCGCATTGCTGAGGTAGGCGGCACCGGTCCGGTTGCCGGCAAGCGAGATCCTGGAGCTTTGATACTGCTCCTCGAAACCGAGAAAGAGCCGGTCCCGGAGCAGCGGCAGGACCAGGTTGAACTTGGCCAGGTGCCTGGGCGAATTGCTCAGGACGGCACCGGTGTCGGCATCGGTGGCCCGCTGATAGGTGTAGCTGAGGCGCCCCTTGAGACCGCCGTCCCAGGTTCCTTCCAGTTCCAGCTCCCCTCCCCTGGCTTCGACATCCTCCACGTTGGCGAACTGGATCAGACCGTCGCCGTCATCGATGCGCTGGCTGATCAGATCGTTGATCCGGTAGTAGAACCCCGACAGCGAGGAACGGTACTGCTTGAGGAAGTACTGCTCGTACACCATCTCGTAGGTCCGGATCTGCTCCGGCTTCAGGGCGGGGTTCGCCTTGGTGGTCTGTCCGCCGTCGCTGTAGTAGTACTCGAAGGCGCCGGGAGCACGGAAGGCCTGTCCGTAGAGGAGCTTGAAAACCGTCCCTTCCAGAGGTCGGTAGATCAGGGCCAGCCTGGGGTTGGTGGTGCCGCCGAAACTTTGGTACCGGTCATGGCGCAGCCCCGCGGAAAGTATCAGGCTGTCCGAGATCCGGATCTCGTCCTGCAGGTAGAGCGCCCAGTTGGCGGAACTCCGCTTGTCATCGAGATACTCGAAAAAGGGGTCGGCATCGTAGTTGCGCTGGTGCTGTCTGCTGTTGCTGCGATGCTCGACGCCCGCGGTCACCTTGTGCCGGTCGAAGAAGGTCCTGGTGACCTGCAGCTCGCCTCCCCACCAGTTGCCCCAGGCCTGATCCTTGTTCAGCACGAACGAGGGGGGGGCGTCGGGCTCGGTCCGGTCGTAGAGATAGCTGCCATCGTAGCGGTAGCTGTCGTAAAAGGCCCGGGCGGTAAGCTCGGTGTCGCTGTCGAAGCTGTGGGCGTACTTGAGATCAAGGAAGCCGTGGCCGTCCGTGGTGCGGGTCTGCGTGGTATCGAAGACCGTGTCGAAGGAAGCGGTCGGTATGCGCTTCTCCCGCGAAGCGAGGACGCCGGTGAGGCTGAAATCGCGGTAGGAGAGTTTGGCCAGGAGCTGGTAGTTCTGGTCGCCGTCGGCATGCCGGGCCGTGCCGCCGCTGCCGTCGTTGTCGAATTCGCTGTAGTAGAGCCGGTCCGCTCCCTCGCTCTGCATGACGGAGCCGGAGAGCAGGATGCCCAGGCCGTTGCCGAGTTCCTTCCCGAAGCTGGCCCTGCCGTTCCAGGTTTCGAAGCTGCCGGCCGCTGTCGCCAGCTGCACTCCATCCAGGGCGCCGGGGCGCTTGGTGATGACGTTGACCACCCCGAAGAAGGCGTTGGTTCCGTAGAGCGACGAACTCGGCCCGCGGATCACCTCGATGCGGTCGATCAGTTCCACGTCGACCGGGAACTCGGTGCCGATGGGCGCCGATTCGAAGATGTTGTCGTTGATCCTGTGCCCGTCCACCAGGAGCAGCACCCGGGTATTCAGGTCGCCCGGACGGTCGAAGCCGCGCACCCCGAGGTAGTTGTAGTTCCGGTCGTAGGTGACGTAGATCCCCCTGACACTGCGCAAGGCGTCGGCCAGGGTACGGTAGCCGTATTTCCTGATGTCGTCGGCGCTGACGATGCTGACCGAGGCGGGGGCTTCGGTCACCTGCTGTTCGAACTTCGATGCCCCGAACACGGTGGCGACCTCGACCCTCATCAGTTCCTCGACGCTCATCTCCATGAGGTCGGGCTTGACGTCCTGATCGGCCGCAGGGGTCTCTGCCCGGCACAGGGAGACCGGGATCAGTATCAAAAACGACGCCGCTAGCGTCCACAAAAAACGCAACATGCCTGCAAGCCTTTGCTGCATTCTGACACCTCCTGGATTGCTCAAATCCATAAAATCTTCCAATCCTTCTTAATTAAAGGCATACCTGCTTCTCGGCAGATCAGGGCGAAACTTGAGAACAATTAGGCACCTGCCCCGCGTTGGGCATCCGGCAGATGAAAAACCGGCTGCAAACCGCCGGCTGCTCCGATGAGCCTCCTTGCCCTGAGTTGCCAAAGCCTCTGCCGGGACTGCTCCTTTGCTCCGGCGGGAAGCGCCGGCGCAAGGTGGAGCGGAAAGCGGGAGTGTCGGTTTGGGAAACGCGAGCGCAACGATTGAGGCGGGGGGAGTGGATGGGGAGCCGCGGAAATTTCCTCGATCGACACAGGGAGCGGGATCGGGGGGGGGGCGGGGGGCACTGCCATTAAGTTACCCGATTAGCGTTGATCTTCCGCTGTTCAGGTCCCTCCCCCTTCAAGGGGGAGGTCAGGAGGGGGATGGGGATGACTGGAGCTTGGGGATCCGGAAGCGTACGGTCACAACCTTGCCATTTTCCACAACTCGGTTGCCTGCTCCTGCGACCGGAATTCGAACATCACCCCGATCCCCGGGATGCTGCGACAGGCGCCCCATTCGATGGACCAGCATACTACGGCCTTGATCGGCTCCGCATCCGGCAGCTCAAGGAAGCGCAGCCATACCGTCTGTCCCTTGACGAAGGAGTGCGTGGTATGCACAAAGGCGCCCCCCTGTGAGATGTTGACGGTAAAGGTTTTCAGGCTGGCGCCATCGGAGAAGTCGCAGCAAGTGGAGAGGAGGAGAGCCAGGGAGGTATCCTTTCTGTTGAACTTGCGCAAGGAGCGGGCGGTAAAGGGTCTGCACCTGCTTTCGATGAAGTAGTCGAGGGTCGCTTCGGTGTCCGCCGAAAAGGTCTGCTCCAGGGGGCTCAGATTCATGGTTTTCTGGCGTGCATCCCATTTGACCCGAAGCGAAGGGTAAAAGTTGAGGCAGTCATAGGCGATCAACTTTTCCTCTTTGCTGCTGCGGATCAGTGTCAAAATGTCGATGATGAGGCCGCTGTAGGCATTGTCGATCGACAGGCGCAGCACCTCGTCGAAGGAGCCGGCTATGTCGTAACTGACCCCGACCCTGCGCAGCGCCTCCTCGTAGGCGGCCCTTGCCTCAGCCTCTTTAACCACCATGAGTATCCTGGTATCTTGCATGTGACTCCTGCTGCTGCATCGTTAGTGGGCCTGACGGAAGGTGGCACAAGCGGCTTGCCGCCGTCACGGTCGGCTCGGCAACCGGTGCGGCTCCCGGTGGGAGCAGGCTCCCTCCGGCTCGTTGCGCTGACCATCCCTAACATAGTCGGGGTGTCGCAGGCAACCGATAAATCAACCTGTCTGCTGCAAATGGGCATGCCCGGGACGAGGTCCCGGGCATGCCATAGACGGCCCTGCATTTACCCCGACGGCAATGCTATTTCTGCTCCGAATATTGCATCAGAAGACCCTGCAACTTCTTGGTGCCCGGCGCTTTTTTGCCACCCTTGCCGGCCAGGACATCCGCAGAGGCGATCCCTTCCTTGCCGTAATAAGCGGCATTGGCGTCGTCGTCGACCAGGAGCGCCGCCCCTTCCAGGGAGACACCGGCGAACAGGCCGCGGCTGCGCGAGTACGACAGGATGCCCGACTGAAGCATCACGTCGGTCGCCGCGGATGCCTTGCGCCCCACCGGCCCGGCAGCAACCGCTGCATCAGCCCCCAGGGTGAACTTCCCTTTCAGCAACCCCTCGACGTCCTTCAGGTTCTTGAAGACAAGGATCAGGTCGGTTGAGGTTCCCCCGACCTGCCAGCCGACGCTGCCGCCGGTGATGCTGACGAATAGGGGATCGCTCCAACGCATGTCCTCACCGCGAACCAGGAGCACGCCGGTTCCGTGCCGGCCACCGACCACGAAAGCCCCCTTGAGGACTCTGGGGATGATGGCGACAGCTTTGGCATCCCTCAGCAAGACAGGCGGGATCCCCTTCTCAGGGATTTTCATGATCTCGCTTAGGACCTGCGCGGACTCCTTGACCTTTTTCGCCTCGTTTTTCGCCAGGGCAGTCGTGGCCCAGAACCCGACCAGCAACAGGGCGATCATTGCGAGTGAAATGCCTTTTCCGATCTTCATGGTGAAACCTCCTTTTACTATTGGTCCGGCCAATGGCACCGGTGTTATATCGGACGCAGCGGCTCGCCGGCAGGCTCGCCGCTTGCTCCGAACCGCTAGCGTCTTTGGTGCCGGCAACGCGGCCCCCCCCCCTGGTCCCCCCGGATGTAACCTGTCAAGGCACCCGCTGCGCCACCCACAACCGCTCCGACAGCGGGTCTTCCGCCGGAGATCCCGCCCAACAGGAGCTGCGTCATCTCCCGGGCCGCAAAAGCGGCGCTACCCCCCGGCGAGCCCTGCAAGAAGGGCCAGCAGGCAGCAGAATCTGGTTACCATGGATATGTTCATAGCTCCACCTCCACTTTTCAGATTATTTTAACCTAATTAGAGATACCATACACGCAAATCTTGTCAATGCGTCTCCCGGACCGGGTCCGCCCCGCCTAGGCCGGTAGATCAGAGATCAGAAGGGTGAAAAATCGAAAACGGTATAGAGACTGTTACTGTGGGGCCTGATTAGCGCTGCACCGTTGACAGGGACAGAAATGGCATGATTAGCGCTGGAGACCGGTTTCAAGGAGGGAAATCACTTCCACGCCGCCGGGCGGCGTTCGTCGGTGACCAAGCGCTCATCTTCGCCGGCACCTACTCACTCTCCTCCCCCCGGAGGGGGGAGGCCGGGAGGGGGGAAGCCTGTGGCTTCTAGTGAAGAACTGGCCGAGTTCCCCCTCCCTAGCCCTCCCCCTCCGGGGGAGGGGACAATCGGTTTGGGGGGGTGTCAGGTGAAACAGGTGCGGTATAACTAGGTAGTGGATTAAGCGGGGTGGAGAGCGGTTGAAGTCTGCGGAGAGCCGGGCGCCTCAGCTGTGTCCGAGTCGGGATAGGAGCATTGAAGCTCCCCGGGCTGGATGCAATCCGGATTTTGGGCAAAAAAAAAGCCCCGGATCGCTCCGGGACTTTTCTCAACTCTGACTAGAATCTATTACTAGACCCTGGTCACGTTCGCAGCCTGCAGACCTTTCGGTCCTTTGACCACGTCGAACGTTACCCTATCGCCTTCAACAAGGGATTTGAACCCGTCGCCGGTGATGGCGGAGAAGTGGCAAAAAACGTCTTCGCCGCTTTCCTGCTCAAGAAAACCAAAACCCTTGCTGTCGTTAAACCATTTTACTGTACCGTTTACCATTTAGTTACCTTCTCCTGATGTCTTTCTACTTTTTTTTGTCCGGGATCGTCCCGGAACTTCAAACACCTTAACAGCTTGATCTGTACAAAGCAAGCTATTTAAATTCAGAATATTTTTCACCGAAATATTAGCTCATGCAGTTGTTCACTGCGGCCACCTCACTAGAACTATGGCGCTGCTTTTTATTAACGCATCCAAACAATCAACCCGACGCGAACTCTATCTTCGGAATGGATCAAAAAGGTTATTGCGTGGTCAGAACAAAGGTTGAGCTGACGCCGTCGATGGTCAGTGTCGTGGTCACTACAGCTCCGGGAGTCGCGGAAGTGCGATTTCTCAAGACAAGCACCCGGCCATTCAAAATGGGTACAGTCTGAGTAATATTGGTAAAAAATTCAGTATTATCGAACGAGTAAAGGGCATTCGCGCTGTCGAGGTTGTCCTTGATACTTATGACGTGAGTACCCGGAATACCGTCAACGCTGCTGATGATGACGGGATCGGAATCTACTACACGCCCCGCGGGGGCCGTTTTGGGTGTAAAAACAGGAGGAGTAACGGTCTGAGTTGTACTGGAAAACCTGCCGTTGATGTTGCCAATGGTGAGAACGGAGGTGATCGTGATGCCGGCCGCATTTCCAGAGGTATGACTCACCGTCACCTTATCGCCGTTTTTGACCGTACCTGCCGCGTCAGTGGCAGCAGCAGTATTGATGGCATATTTGCTGTTGCTTCCGACGGGGCCCGTGATGCTTATCGGGCTGGAGTCGGCGGTAAGCCCGGCCACCGTGATCGGATCCGAGGTGACCGTTGTATTGAAGGCGACGCCAGTCTTGGCAGGGAAGGAGAATTCATCCGGTGTGGTCGGCAACCTCTCATATGCGGGAAACCACTCGACATCACCGCAGCCGGCCGACATCAGTACCATGACGACCACAAGGAGGTTTCTGATCAGCGGCACTTTTCGGCAGGCAGATTTCAAAAAGTATGAAAACGTGGGAGCAAGGGTTGGCCGCCTTCTGTCTGGAGTGCTATTCGCGTTTAGCTTTGTCATGACACCTATACCCGGTAAATATTTAACCCAAGAAAATCCGATACTATATCAATAGCACCTAATATTACAAGCTCATAAGCATGCGGAGTCGCCGGGAACATCTCTCCGACCAGGGACGATCGGGGCAGGAATGCCGCTCCTACGACCGACCGGGCTATTGGTCCGCCTTTCCGGCGTGATCTCCCAAGGAAGCGGCGTCCCAGCCGCCGCCCAGAGCTTCGATCAGGAGCACGCTCGCTACCAGGCGCCGCCCCAACAGGTCGACCGCGCTCCTTTCGTTGGCAAGGGCGGTATTCTGTGAGACGATGACGTTCAGATAGCTGACGATGCCGGCGCGGTACTGGTTCATGGTTACCGCCGACGACTCCCTGGAAGAGTTGACGGCATCCTGCAACGCCTCGGACTCCAGCTCAAGAATGCGCAGCGTCGCAAGGTTGTCTTCGACCTCCTGAAAGCCCGTCAGCACGGTCTGACGGTAGCTTGCGACCGTCGCGTCGTAGGCGGCCCGTGCCTCTTCGGTCTGGGCACGCCGCAATCCTCCCTCGAATACCGTTTGCGACACTGCAGATCCCAGTGCCCAGAAACGGCTGGGCCAGGAGATCCAGTCGGCAAGACGCAGCGCGTCCAGACCTGCCGATGCACTGAGAATCAGGCTCGGATAGTAGGCAGCCTGGGCAATGCCGATCTGGGCGTTGGCCGCAGCCATGCGCCTTTCAGCCGAGGCGATGTCCGGCCGGCGCTCCAGAAGCTGCGACGGCAGGCCGGCGGGGATCTCGGGAAAGACGGTGACCATGGGTGCTGGGGCAATGGAGAAGGAGGAAGCGGGCTTGCCGATCAGAAGCGCGATGGCATGTTCCAGTTGAGCCCGTTGCACGCCGAGGTCGATCGCCTGCGCCCGGGTGGTTTTCAGCTGGGTTTCCGCCTGGAGCAGGTCAGCCCTGGCGGCGACCCCGCCGGCATAACGGTTCCTGGTGAGTTCCAGCGCCTTCTGGTAGCTCGCCACCGTTTCGTCCAGGAGCCGTTTCTGGGCATCCTGGCTGCGGAGCAGGAAATAATTCTGGGCCAGCTCCGCCTGGGCGCTCAGCTGAGCCGCAGCCAGATCCGCCTCGCTCGCCTGCGCATTGTCCCTGCTAGCTTCCACGCTGCGGCGTATGCGGCCCCAGACATCGGCCTCCCAGGAAAGGTCGATCGGAAGGGAGAATGCCGTGACGCTCGCGGCCCCCCCTCCACTGCCGCTGCTGCCGGAGTCGCTGTTGTTGCCGGAGCTGAAGCTGCCTGATCGCCGCGAGCGGGTCACCGAGGCGCCGGTCGTAACCAGGGGGGAATATTCGGCACGAGCCTGCTGGACCAGCGCCCTTGCCTGGCGAAACTGCGCCTCGGCGGCCAGCACGTTCTGGTTCGAGATCACCACCTGCTCTTCGAGAGCCGACAGTACCGGGTCGTTGAAGAGTTTCCACCACCGCTGTCCGATCCTGGCGTCGTTTGGCCGGGCGATTTTCCACCCCACGCTCTCCTTGTAGGCGATCGGCACCGGAGCGGCAGGACGGACATATTCCGGGCCGACCGTGCAGGCGGCAAGGGCGAGCACTGCTGCCGCGCACGGGATATATTTTGCAAGGCTGTAGACGCACATGACTGAATCCTTATTTTTTGATTGACCGAAGAAGCACCCGACGCCGGGCGGGGTTGTTATCCCCATCCCCACCCTGGCCCTCCCCTTGAAGGGGAGGGGCCGCTCAGGCTCCTCCCTCAAGGGACGCTCACACTCCTCCCGCGAGGGGAGTTCAGGCTCCTCCCCCTTACATCTCGTTCCCAAGCTCCAGCTTGGGAACGCAACCTGCTCTAAGTTCCGCTAAATCAACCCGCTCGAAGCTCAGCTTCGCCAAGATGCAAAGCTGGAGCTTTGGGCCATGGCGTTCCCAAGCTGGAGCTTGGGAACGAGGAAATGCTGGAGCTTGGGAACGAGGAAATGCTGGAGCATGGGAACGAGGAAGGGAGTGCCGGCGCAGTACGAGGGTACCCTCGTAACATCATTCACAGCTCCGCCCTACCCTTCTCGTAAACCGTTCTCTCCTCGCTTCTGCCGCGCTTTCGATCGATCCAGCCCCTTAAACGATCCATGTACAGATACACCACCGGCGTCGTGTAGAGGGTGAGCATCTGGCTGAAGATCAGCCCTCCCACGATGGAGATCCCCAGCGGACGGCGCAACTCGCTCCCGACGCCGGTTCCCAGGGCAAGCGGCAGGGCACCTAGCAGCGCCGCCATGGTGGTCATCATGATCGGCCTGAACCGGAGCAGGCACGCCTCGAAGATCGCCTCCTCCGGAGTTTTCCCCTCCTTGCGCTGGGCCGCCAGCGCGAAGTCGACCATCAGGATGCCGTTCTTCTTGACGATCCCGATCAGAAGGATGACGCCGATGATGGCGATCAGGCTCAGCTCGGTCCTGAAGAGCATCAGCGCAAGCGCCGCCCCGACCCCCGCAGATGGGAGCGTCGACAGGATGGTCAGGGGATGCATGTAGCTCTCGTACAACACGCCGAGCACGATATAGACGGTGATCAGCGCCGCGAGGATCAGAAACGGCTCGTTCCTGAGCGACGCCTGGAAGGCCTGGGCGGTCCCGGAAAAATTCCCCCGTATCCCGGCGGGAAGCCCGGTCTCCCTGGTGGCGGTCCCGATCGCCTTCACCGCGTCGCCTAGCGCCACGCCGGGCGCCAGGTTGAAGGAGAGCGTGACGGAGGGGAACTGCCCCTGGTGGTTCACCGCAAGCGCCGACGCGGAGCGCTCGAAATGGCTGAAGGCCGATAGCGGCACCAGAGTTCCGCCGGCGGCGGGAACGTGGATATCCCTGAGCGTCTCGGGCCTCTGCCAAAAGACGGGATCCACCTCCATGACCACTCGGTACTGGTTCAAAAGCGTATAGCTGATGGCAACCTGGCGCTGGCCGAAGGCGTCGTACAGGGTGCTGTCGATGCTCTCCGTGGCTACCCCGAGACGCGACGCGGTCGGGCGGTCGATCACCAGGTTCGCCTCGCGCCCCTTGCTCTGCAGATCGCTGGAGACGTCCACGAGCTGCGGCACGCCCCTCAGCTTGGCAAGGAGCTTCTGGGAGGCGTCGTTCAGCTCGTCCAGGTTATCCCCCTGCAGCGTGTACTGGTAAAGGGCGCTGCCGATCCTCCCACCTACGCGCAGGTCCTGCACCGGCTGCAGGTAGGTGGGCGCTCCCGGGACCGAGGAGATCCTGCCGCGCAGCCTCCTGATGATCTGGGAGGCGCTCGCCTCGCGCGTGGCGAACGGCTTCAGCGCGATGAACATGCGTGCCGTGTTGGTGGTGCCTCCCCCGCCGGTGAAGGCGGTCACGTACTCCACATCGGGATCGGTCCTGATGATGGCGACGATCTGCCCCAGCTTCTCGCTCATCGCCTGGAACGAGATATCCTGCGCCGCCTGGATACTTCCCGAGATCCGGCCGGTATCCTGCTCGGGGAAGAACCCCTTCGGTATCAGATAAAACAGGACCACGTTGACCAGCACCGTCATCAGCATCACCACCAGCATGAGCCTGGAGTGCCTGAGCGCCCAGCGCAGCGTCCTCTCGTAGTTTTCGTGCATCCAGCCGAACATCCGCTCGCTCGCCCGGTAGAAGTAGCCGTGCTCGCGCGGCCTCTCCGGCTTCAGGAACAGGGCGCACATCATCGGGGTGAGCGTCAACGAGACCACCAGGGAGACCATGATCGCAGCCGAAAGGGTGACGGCGAACTCGCGAAAAAGCCGCCCCACCATCCCCTCCATGAGCAGGATCGGGATGAAAACGGCAACCAGCGACAGGCTCATCGAGAAGACGGTGAAGGCGATCTCGCGGCTTCCCAAGAGCGCCGCATCCAGGGGAGAGTGCCCCATCTCCCGGTAGCGCGTGGTGTTTTCCAGGACCACGATGGCGTCGTCCACCACGAAACCGGTGGCGATGGTAAGGGCCATCAGCGAGAGGTTGTCCAGCGAATAGCCGCAAAGGTACATGACGGCAAAGGTGCCGATGATGGAGACCGCCACCGCCAGGGCCGGTATCGCCGTGGCACGCGCGTTGCGCAGAAACCAGAACACCACCAGGATGACGAGCAGAGCCGAGATCACCAGGGTGAGCCCGACGTGCTGCAGCGAGCCGCGTATCGGCGGGGTGCGGTCCAGGACCACCGAGAGGTCGATCGCGCCGGGAAGCGCCGCCTTCAGTTGGGGGAGCAGGTCCCGGACCTTGTCCACCGTCTCGATGATGTTGGCTCCCGGCTGTCGGAACATGATCACCATGACCGCCGGCTTGCCGTTGACGATCCCCATGGTGCGGACGTCCTCCACCGAATTCTCCACCCGCGCCACGTCCGAAAGCCGGACCGCCGCGCCGGAGCGATAGGTGACCACGAGCGGCAGGTACTCCTCGGCCGTTCTGAGCTGGTCGTTGGTCCTCACCTCCCAGCTCCGCTCATCGGAGACCAGCGTCCCCTTGGGACGGTTCACGCTGGTCTCCGAGATCGCCCTGCGGACGCTGTCCAGGCTGATGCCGTAGCGGTTCAGCTGCAGCGGGTTCAGCTCGACGCGGACCGCCGGGAGCGAGCTGCCGCCCAGGACGACCTGTCCCACCCCCTCCACCTGGGAGAGCCTTTGCTGCAGGAGGCTGGAGGCGGCGTCGTAGATTGCCGGCTTGGCGATCGAGTCCGAGGTGAGCGCCAGGATCAGGATCGGGGCATCCGAGGGATTGATCTTGCGGTACCTGGGATTATTGGGGAGGTTCGCCGGCAGGAAGCCCCGTGCCGCGTTGATGGCCCCCTGTACATCCCTGGCCGCGCCGTCGATATCCCGGTCCAGCTCGAACTGCAGCGTGATGTTCGTCGAGCCGCGGGTGCTGGTCGAGGTCATCTCCGTGACCCCGGCGATGCGGCCGAACTGGCGTTCCAGGGGAGCCGCGACCGAAGTGGACATGGTCTGCGGGTCCGCCCCCGGAAGCGAGGCGCTGACCGATATGGTCGGGAAGTCCACCTGTGGCAGCGGCGACACCGGGAGCAGGTGGAAGGAGATGATTCCCGCCAGTACCACCGCCAGCGTCAGCAGCGAAGTGGCGACCGGCCGCGCTATGAAGATCGAGGATATGTTCATATGTTGCCGTTTATTGGAGCCCCCCGCCTCAGTCCCCCCCTTTGGCAAAAGGATCAATCATTAGGGTTCCCCCCTTTGACAAAGGGGGGTCAGGGGGGATTTAACCTGCTCCCGCAAACTCTGAACACTTCATCAACAACAGACTCCAACTCCAGCAGCACCTGCCTGTTGTCGAACCGGAGCACCATGATCCCACGCATCTTGAGAAAGCCATCCCGCTCCGCATCACGCAGCAGATGTCCATCCTCAAAATGCTGGCCTCCATCAACTTCTATAACCAGATTCACTGCCGCGGCGTGAAAATCCACGATGTATGGCCCGAGTGGTTTCTGTCGGTAAAACTGAATCCCCAGAATCTGCTTCCTGCGCAATCGGAACCAGAGCAGCTGCTCGGCATCGGTCATCTCCTTGCGCAATCTGCGTGATCGTCCCTTCAGGTTTTTGCGGTAATGGCGCATAAAGGCAAATCCCCCCTAACCCCCCTTTGTCAAAGGGGGGGACTGTGGACTCCCTCCCTTTGAACAGCACTCAGCCTGCTGTCGAACCGGAGCGGCCATGATCCCCTCACTCCCCCATTCTCGAAGGGGCGCCGCTAAAATCCCCCCCTTTGAAAAAGGGGGGTCAGGGGGGATTTAACCTACTCCCGCAAACTCTGAACACTTCATCAACAACAGACTCCAACTCCAGCAGCACCTGCCTGTCGGTAAAACTGGACCCCCAGAATCTGCTTCCTGCGCAATCGGAACCAGAGCAGCTGCTCGGCATCGGGCAGTCTCCTTGCGCAATCTGCGTGATGGTCCCTTCAGGTTTTTGCGGTAATGGCGCATAAAGGCAAATCCCCCCTAACCCCCCTTTGTCAAAGGGGGGACTGTGGACTCCCTCCCTTTGTCAAAGTTCAGGACTGTGGACTGCCCCCCTTTGAACTTCCCCCCTCTTTGATGGGAGTGGCGGGGAGGGTGAGACTTATGCGAGCTTTCCACCCTCTCCTCAACCCTCCCCTCTCCCCCTGCCTCTGCTCCAAACCTACCCTGCCTCTTCCACCTGCCCCTTCCTCCTTCTCCGCGCCAGCCGGTCGAAGGCTAGATAGATGACCGGTGTCGTGTAAAGTGTCAGGATCTGGCTGATGACGAGCCCGCCCACGATGGAGATCCCCAGGGGACGGCGCAGCTCGCTCCCCACGCCGTGAGCCAGGGCCAGCGGCAACGCCCCCAAAAGGGCTGCAAAGGTTGTCATCATGATGGGACGGAAGCGGAGCAGGCAGGCCTGGAAAATCGCCTCCTCGGGACTCTTCCCCTCGCGCCGCTCGGCATCGATGGCGAAATCGACCATCATGATGCCGTTCTTCTTCACGATCCCGATCAGCAGGATAATCCCGATGACGGCGATGACGCTAAGCTCGGTGCGGCAGACCATGAGCGAGAAGACGGCACCGGCGCCGGCGGACGGCAGGGTGGAGAGGATGGTGACCGGGTGGATGAAACTCTCGTACAAAACGCCCAGCACGATGTAGACGGTAATCAGCGCGGCGAGGATCAGGAGCGGCTGGTTGGTGAGCGATTCCTTGAAGGCCTGGGCGGTCCCCTGGAAACTGCCGCGTATGCTCTCGGGAAGCCCCATCTCCCTGGTCGCCTCCTCGATCGCCTCCACGGCCCCGCCCAGCGATACGCCGGGTGCCAGATTGAACGAGGTGGTGACAGCGGTGAACTGCCCCTGCCGGTTCACGACGAGCGGAGTGGTCGATTCGCTGGCGCGGGCGATGGAGGAAAGGGGTATGCTCCCTCCCCCCTCGCCGCGCAGGTAGATGGAGTCGAGACCGGCCGGCCCCTTCAGGAACTGCTCCTGCACCGAGAGGACCACCCGATACTGGTTCAGCTCGGTGAAAATGGTGGAGATCTGGCGCTGCCCGAAGGCGTCGTAAAGCGTTTCGTCGATCAGCTGCGGCGAGATCCCGAGCCGCGAGGCTGTGGTCCGGTCGATGTCGAGGGCCATCACGAGCCCCAGGTCCTGCTGGTCGCTGCTCACGTCGCGCAGCTCGGGGCGCGCCGAGAGCGCCTCCACCACCCGGGGAGCCCAGAGCTTCAACTCCTGCGTGTCGGGGTCCTCCAGGGTGTACTGGAACTGGGTCCGGCTCACCTTGGCGTCGACCGTCAGATCCTGCACCGGCTGCATGAAGAGCTGGATCCCGGGCACCTTGGCGAGCTCCGGCTGCAGCCTGCGGATCACCTCGCCGGCGGTCAGCTCCCGCTCCGAAAGCGGCTTCAGGTTGATCAGTATCCGTCCTGAATTGAGGGTCGGATTGGTCCCGTCCACGCCGATGAACGAGGTGAGGCTCTGCACCGCCGGATCCTGCAGAATCACCCGGGCGAGCTCCTGCTGCCTTTTCGCCATGGCCGGGAAGGAGATGGACTGGGAGGCCTCTGAGATCCCCTGGATGGCGCCGGTATCCTGGATCGGGAAGAACCCCTTCGGGATCAGTATATAGAGGAGCACCGTGACGACCAGGGTGGCGACGGCGACCAGCAGCGTCACACCCTGGTGCTTCAGCACGAAGGAGAGGGACCTGCCATAGCCATGGATGACGTCGTCCAGGAAGCGCCCCGAGGCGTGATAGAAGCGCCCCTGCTTCTCCTCGGGGACTTTCTTCAAAAGGCGCGCGCACATCATGGGGGTCAGGGTGAGCGAGACCACCCCCGAGATGAGGATGGTGACGCCGAGCGTGATGGCGAACTCTCGGAACAGCCGCCCGACCACGTCCCCCATGAAGAGCAGCGGTATCAGGACGGCGATCAGCGAGACGGTCAGCGATAGAATGGTGAACCCTATCTGCTCGGCCCCCTTCAGTGCCGCCTGCAGCGGCGACTCCCCCTTCTCCACGTAGCGCGAGATGTTCTCGATCATGACGATGGCGTCATCCACCACGAAACCGGTGGAGATGGTGAGCGCCATCAGGGAGAGGTTGTTCAGGCTGAAGCCGAGCAGGTACATGATCCCGAAGGTCCCCACCAGCGAGAGCGGCACCGCGACGCTCGGGATGGCGGTGGCCGAAACCGAGCGCAGGAACAGGAAGATGACCATGACCACGAGCACCACCGCGAGGAGCAGCTCGAACTGCACGTCCCTCACCGAGGCGCGGATCGTCGTGGTGCGGTCGGTGAGCAGATCCACCCGGACCGCGGCGGGAAGCGAGCTCTGCAACTGCGGCAGCAGCTCCTTGATGCGGTCCACCACCTCGATCACGTTGGCGCCGGGCTGGCGCTGGATGTTGACGATCACCGCCGGCGACTGGTTCACCCAGGCCGCCTGGTACAGGTTCTCCGCGTCGTCGGTCACCCGGGCCACGTCGGTGAGCATGACCGGTGCGCCGTTTCGGTAGGCGACCACGAGCTGCTGGAAATCCTTGCTGGAGTAGAGCTGGTCGTTGGCGCCGATGATGAAGGCCTGGCGCGGGCCGTCGAAGCCCCCCTTGGCCTGGTTCACGTTGGCGGCGGAGATGGAGCTGCGCAGATCCTCGAGGGTGAGTCCATAGGAGGCAAGAGCGGTCGGGTTGGCCTGGATGCGGATCGCAGGGCGCTGCCCTCCGCTGATGCTCACCAGCCCCACCCCGGGAAGCTGGGATATCTTCTGGGCCAGGCGGGTGTCCGCCAGGTCCTGTACCCGGGTCAGCGGCAGCGAAGCGGAGGAGAAGGCCAGCGTCAGGATCGGGGTGTCGGCGGGGTTCACCTTGCTGTAGACCGGCGGATTCGGCAGATCCCCGGGGAGGAAGTTGAAGCCCGCGTTGATGGCCGCCTGCACCTCCTGCTCGGCCACGTCCAGTGAGATATCCAGGCTGAACTGCATGGTGATGACCGAGCTGCCGTTGGAGCTTGTCGAGGTCATCTGGATCAGCCCCGGCATCTGGCCGAACTGCCGCTCAAGCGGTGCCGTCACCGAGGTCGCCATCACGTCCGGGCCTGCGCCGGGATAGAAGGTGCGCACCTGGATGATCGGGTAATCCACCTGGGGAAGCGCCGAGACCGGCAGCATCCGGTAGGCCGCGGCCCCCGCCAGGAGGATCGCGACCATCAAAAGCGTGGTCGCCACCGGCCGCAGGATGAAGGGGCGCGAGATGTTCATCTGCCCGGCCCCGACCGGGACGGAGGCTGTTTCAGATCCACCTTGCTTCCCTCCCGCAGCCGTTCCGCGCCGTCCACCACCACAAGCTCCCCTTCGGCAAGCCCGGACGCGATCGAGGTGTCGTCGCCCTGGACCACGCCGAGGGTGACCGGGCGCACCGTGACCGTGTGATCGCCCTGCACCAGGTAGACGAAGGTTCCCTGGGGGCCGCGCTGGATGGCGGCGCTGGGAACCAGGATCGCCCCGCGCCTGGTTTCCAGGAGCAGCCGGGCATTGACGAACTGGTTCGGAAACAGCTCGTTGTTCGTGTTCGGAAAGAGCGCCTTGAGCCTGACCGTCCCGGTCGTCGGGTCGATCTGGTTGTCGACCGTCAAAAGTTCTCCCTTGGCAAGCAGCTGCTTCTGCTCCCGGTCGAACGCCTCGACCGGCAACTTCTCCCCACTCCTCAACTTGGCAAGCAGCGGCGGCAGGTCACCCTCGGGGATGGGAAAGAGCAGCGCCGCCGGCTGCAGCTGGGTGATTACCACCAGACCGTTGGCGTCGGAGGCCTGGATGAAGTTCCCGACATCCACCTGGCGCAGCCCCACGCGCCCTCCCACCGGCGCCGTGATCCGGCTGTAGGTGAGCTGCAGCCGGGCGGCGTCGATCTGCCCCTGATCGATCTTGATTGCACCTTCGTACTGGTGCACCAGTGAGAGCTGGGTGTCCAGCTGCTGCTTAGGGATGGAATCCTGCGCCCAGAGCTGCCGGTAGCGCTCCAGGTCGACCCGTGCGTTCCTGAGCAATGCCGCGTCGCGGGCCATCTGCCCCTCGGCCTGGGTCAGTTCCACCTCGAAGGGTCGCGGGTCGATCACGGCAAGGAGATCGCCGCGCTGCACGGTCTGTCCCTCCCGGAAAAACACCTCCATGAGTTGTCCGTCAATCCGGGACTTCACCGTTACCGTATTGAGCGCGGTCACCGTTCCGAGCCCCTTCAGGTAGATCCCCACGTCCCCCTTTCGCGCCGGCAGCGCCAGCACCGGAGTGGGAGGCGTCGCCGGCTTAGCCCCGCGCTTGGCAGCAGGCCCGCCCGCACGCCCGGAAAGAACGTACCAGCCGGCGAGGAAAAGGGCGGCGGCCAGGAGCAGGAGCCACCAGCGGCGCCGCGACCGTCTGCCACGGGGCGTTCCGGGGATGTCACTATTCGCCTTATTTTCAAGCGGTGGAATAGTCATGGTGACCCACCAGGTAATTATAAATAGGCACTGCCCGTTAAGTTAAGGATGGTGCTCATCTTCAGCCAATGATGTGCCAGTTGAAAGCCTCCCCCTTTGCAAAGGGGGATTGAGGGGGATTTCAACTCTGTTGCGAGCTTGGGCTTTGTTGCAGCCAGGGCCAAATCCCCCCCTTTTGCAAAGGGGGGAGACAGGCAGGCGTCGCCTTAACTTAATGAGTAGTGTTATAAATGGGGGGTAGCCGGTTACTCCAACCGCCAAACGATCCCCCGTTTACCTCGTCATCTCGTTCCCGAGCTCCAGCTTGGGAACGCAAAACGTATAGGAAGCTCCGCTTCAACGCCTCAAAGCTGGAGCTTTGACAGCGATTGCATTCCCAAGCTGGAGCTTGGGAACGAGAAACTTCTCAGGTGGATCTGACCGACTACCTTTATAAATTTATACCCGTCTTACTGATACATGCAAGGTAGCAGGCAATTGCGGAGCAAATATGGAAGCAATGAGGAAAATGGTCCTTCCGTCTGTCTACTCTGACTTCCCCCTAAGTCTGCTTCGAAAAAATTTACTTGTGGCGAGACATCATATTAGTTTCTTGTAATATCCGTTTGACATACTATACTGCTTCAGGTGGAGGGGCTGGTCTCTCCCCTGAGTAAATTCACCCTTTATCCTCCACGTCCCCTCCCCTTCAAGGGGAGGGTCAGGGTGGGGATGGGGACAGTACGGTAATTTTACTCAGGGACAAAGCGCCGTCGCAGGCGAGGCCGTGGTGCTAATCAGAAATGCCCCGAAAGTCGCTTGAGCATGGCAACCTTTAATTTCAAGAGAAAGTCACTATGAGCTATTCAGAACGCCAAACCTTTCTGCTAGGTTCCAACAGACTGCAGCTTGAATTGATGTCCCTCTTCATTTCAGACAGAACAAATGTCTCCTGTAAAGTCATATCTGATTTGGCCGGAATTACCTGCTGCCTAGATAAGAAGCATCTTATCCTCTATGACTCAAAATGTTGGAAGGACAATCTAAAAGCTGAATTTGATTCCGATCTAAAAGTTCACCTCAGAGGCAGCTTTCTAGTTTTGATAAATGTGTCCAACAATACAGGTATTGAAAGTGAAGCTTTAAGGCAGGGGGTACGCGGTTTTATCTATGAACAGGATACCACGGACATTTTGCTGAAGATGATTCACGCGGTTCTCAGTTCGGAGCTCTGGGTATCGAGAAATGTAATGACAGACTACATTCAGGCTACTAATAAGAGAACTCCTCAACAGAACAACCTACTTGGTTTGACATCGCGGGAGATCGATGTTCTAACCTCGATAACGCTCGGACGCTCAAATGAAATGATCGCCGAAAAGCTGTGCATAAGCCCCCATACCGTCAAGACCCACATTTACCGAATTTTCAAGAAGATCAACGTCTCTTCCCGCCTACAGGCCGCCAACTGGTCGTCCCAGCACCTATATCTGTAGTCCCAATCCGTAGTCCCAATCCAAGAAATTTTCTGATTAGTTTTAATCTTCCGCACACTGCGTAAACACCCCCTCCCCCCGCCCCACCGCCGTTAAGTTAAGCTCCTGCTTCAGGCTCCCCCTCCCTTTATGGGAGGGGGCGGGGGGGCACTGCCATTAAGTTAAGGGGAAAGAATCATTTTTAGAAAATTATTTTTCTTCTTCGACGCAAAAAATTGATGATTTTGCCTTGTGTACTTTTT
>Ga0154470_1057_pt1 | contig 39510 bp, 38 predicted proteins | sample RifGroC2_FD_115949 | JGI IMG/M metagenome (GOLD analysis project Ga0154470, IMG submission 115949) | Geobacteraceae bacterium GWC2_58_44 | reverse complement strand
TTCTGTCCCGGCTTCAGGTGGCCATACGCCTTCATCTCCTTAAGCATGATTCCCTCTTCATCATCTATGGAATACTCTCCAGCTATATTCTCTTAGCGGATTTCAGGATCACGTCACCTAAACCCATACTGTACGAAGCCCTTATGGTGATTGGGGTTGATAGCGGCACCTCGGTTATGTACAGGAGCTTCGCTTCCTCTTCATCCTCATCCTCAGGGAAAAAGGGAGCGCCAGGTTCGGAATGCAGAAAAAAGTCTCCCGATAATACGCCGCATTCAGGGCAGGTGTTGGCGTAATATTTTTCTCCTTCTGTTTTGGAATGCTTTAGCTTGTAGGTCGGTACCCTTTTCTGAAGATACGAAGTCAGCTCATTCGGAAGATACCGGACATTCGACAATATACAGACTTCTTCCCCCATATCTTCCACACTTGGCGCTAACAATGTGACTACCGGCATTCTCGCACTACAGCGCCAGCAATGGATTTTTTTCCCGATCAAATACAGGGGCGGGCTTATCTTGAGTTCATCGGTCATTTGACTTGTCTCTTCAAAATTTTTGCATGGCAACTCGTAGATGACCGGACCTGTTCATCCCGCCGATTCGGGTGTTGTCAAGCTTATCTTTTCCACCCGCCTGGCCCCGCCTGGCCGCCTGTCGGGCACGGAGGTTGTGCCCCGCTTTCAGGGCGCAAGGTACCCTCGTCACCTCAATCGTCCCCGGATTTGCCGATAGATATAACACATTAGCTGCTGCTTTTCTTGTTTTTAATAAACCTCTATTTCTGCTCCGGAGCTATCCCCGCTTGCCCGCTTTAAGCGCCATCGGCTTTTCGGCAATACCTGTTGCAACATCCCAACGCGGCCTGGGGTGCGCTACTCTGCCAACGGACAAAGGAGGAAATTCAGGCGATGCTCTCGATGTCTCGGGCGATGTATCCGAACAAGCCGGCGGATATTTCGAGAAGGGTGCGCCGGGCGGGGGCCCCTGGACGCTCGCCCCGAGGACGGACCGGCTGCTCCTTGGCTCCCAGTTCCTGGAGCTGCCGGAGCCGGCTGGGTACCTGCTGACTCCCCAGCGCCAGCCGGCTTTGGTGGGGCTCGCCCCTGCGGAGGCGGATCGGCTGCCGGACCTGGCTCTCCCCTTCGTGCTGCGGGCGGGTTACGCCTGGAGGACCCGGCGGCGGGAGAGGTGAGGTGCGGAAAGCGCGAGCTGCGGTTGGGGATCCCCGGCGCTCCCGAGCGCTCCGGTGCGGCGCCCAGGGAGCCTTTGGCGGTTGAGCGTGCCCTGGACGAAAGATTGCTGTTCCAGGATGGCGGTGAAGCCTTTTGGTCAGGTTCGGATAGCCATCGGTGTCGGCTCCACCGGAGGCACAGCATGATGGGGGGCGGGAAGCTGATGACGGTCTACGGGGCGGATTTTGAGTTGTCCGGAGATTCCGTAGGGGGCGCGAGCTGCGGGAGACGGTCGCCGGGACCTGCGAAAAAGAGTGGACTGCAGATGGAGAGGCCGCAGAGATCAAACCGGGGGATCCCAGTCGAGTGGCTGCGGCCTGCATGGGCGGTTCAGCGCGGGGAGGCAAGTCAGGCGGCCTTACGTCCCTTTGGACTGTGCCACCATCTCCTTGCGCAGGATTGCGTTCAACCGGCTTTGATACCCTTTCCCGTCCTTCTTGAGCCAATGCAGCACGTCGGCGTCAAGGCGAACGGTTACGGCTTCCTTTATGGGGCGGTAAAACTTGCCTCTCACCGCCCCGCTCCAGTCGGTTATTTCCGGGATGTCCGAGGTGTCTATTTCGTCATCGGGCAGGGCCGCTAGGGCCTTCAGTTCGGCCTCTAGTTCGGGTGTAACCGTCCCGTCCGATTCCACTCTGACCATGCCGGCGTGCTTTTTATTCTCCGTCTTCATAGTGCCTCCTTTCATGACTTGTGGGGCGTCTGGCCGAAATGATTTCGATGACCTCCGTTAGTTGGCCCCTTAGGGGAGTCGCCCCCTGCCGGGGACCTCGGTGGTCAACGGAACATGTAGAGCAGCATAAGATAGCTCAAATAAAGCAAAATGACCGCCATCGAATCCCAAGCCAAAAACAGGAGCTTTTTCTCCGACCGGTAGGTAAGGCCTATGATCATGATCGAAGTCATGGCGATGGCAGCCAGAGAGGAAATGATGTGGTTGCTGTTGGCATAGGCAAGGATCGGCCCCTCAACGAAGAAGAGGTCGTCCACGGCCAATATGAAGATGTTGCAGATATTGCTTCCCAGCAGGTTGCCGATGGCCAGGTCTATCGCCCCGATTCTCACTGCGGCCAGGGAGACGACCACTTCCGGCAGCGAGGTGGCGGCGGCAATGAAGATATTCCCCAGGAAGCTCTGCCCGAGGCCCGTCATCTGTGCGATCCCTGCCCCTATTCCCCTGCGGCTATGTCGGGAAGGCCCTGGGTCACGGAGCTTATCCCGGTGACGAGTTCCGGAAGCGAGGTGACCGATGCCATGAGGAGCACCCCGATCCAGGTCCTCCCCATGCCGGTCTTTTCCGCGATGACGTCGCCGTACCGGGACAGCTTGGTCCCCGAGTAGACGATCGCAGCGGCGCTGGCCGTCAGACCGATCCAAAGAAGCATGGGACACCTTCCTTGCGCGACCTAAGCCGCTAACCCGGAAGACGTTAGTTCTACTTTGTCAGATTACAGCACAACGCCGTCATCCTCCCCCCATCCCCCTCCCAGCCTCCCCCTTGAAGGGGGAGGAGCCTTAAAATCCCCTCCCCTTCAAGGGGAGGGTTAGGGTGGGGATGGGGGCAAGGTGGTAATGTGACAAAGTAGAATTAGGGCCTGGCCCGGATGGTAGCGGCTGCCTCCTGCCTCCGATCACTTCATGCCGAGCCGTTGGGAGAATCCGCCGCCTGCCTGCTCAGGATCAGGTATCCGACGCTGCCCGCCAGAATTGAAGTGACCAGGATGCTGAGCTTGGAACTATCTATGATCTCGGCATTGCCGAAAGCCAGCAGGGTGATGAAAATCGACATGGTGAAGCCGATTCCTCCCAGAAAGCCGGCGCCCACGATGTGCCTCCAGCAGACCTCGTTGGGCAACCGGGACCAGCCCAGCCTTACCGCCAGATAGCTGAAAAGGGCTATTCCCAGCGGCTTGCCCACCAGCAGCCCCGCCAGGATCCCCAGGCTGTTTGCCGTCACCAACCCCTCCAGCCAGTTCCCGCTCAGGGCGATGCCGGTATTGGCCAGCGCGAAGAGCGGCATGATGAAAAAGGCCACCGGCTTGTGCAGGAAATGCTGCAACCTGTAGGAGGGCGAGTGGTCACCGAGGTTGCGAAACGGGATGGCGAAGGCGAGCAGGACCCCGGCGATGGTGGCATGGACGCCGGACTTCAGCATGAAGTACCACATGACGGCCCCGAGCGCGAGGTAGACGGAGAGCCGGTTCACGTTCAAACGATTCAGAACCAGCAGCAGCGAGAATATCCCCAGTGCCGAGGCGAAATAGAGCAGCGAGAAGTCGGAGACGTAAAAAAGGGCGATGACCACGATGGCCCCCAGGTCGTCCATGATGGCCAGCGCCGTAAGAAATATCTTCAGCGATATCGGTATCCTGCTTCCCAGAAGTGCCAGGACCCCAAGGGCAAAGGCTATATCCGTCGCCATCGGGATACCGGCACCGTCAACCGTCGCGGTGCCCCGGTTGAAGAGAAAGTGCAGCAGGGCGGGTGTCACCATGCCGCCGATGGCCGCAGCGATGGGGAGGGAGGCGTTTTTCGGGTCGGACAGCTCGCCGACATAAAGCTCCCTCTCGATTTCCAGCCCGATCAGCAGGAAGAAAATCGCCATCAGCCCGTCGTTGATCCAGTGCTGCAGGCTGTGGTTCAGCACCTGGGTATGCCATAGCTCCAGGTACTCAGCGCCGAAGAAGGAATTGGCGATGGCGATGGAAGCCACCGTGCAGACAATGAGGATGATCCCCGAGGCCTTTTCGCTGCGGGAAAATTCAGCGAAGAGATCGACGACCTCTTTGGTCTTTTTTTTCAGTCTGGTAACCACGAATCCTCGCTTCGCGCTTCAGGGCAGCGCCGTTTTTATTTCGGACAAGGAACTGGGACGGTAATGTGCCGAGGCTGTCCTGTCAAGTCACAGCCCGTATACCTCGTTGGTCGGCGCGGCTTTGAGGGGCGCGGCCTGGCCGTCTTGTCATCCCGGGGCAATGCGCCCCTCCCGCCCTTTCCTTGCACCGCGGAGTATCATGCAAGCCGGCGTTGTCGAGCTCGCGCAGATTTTTTCAAGTGTTCCCGTCCTGCGCTGCGCCCGCTTCGAAGAGAAACTTCCAGGCGAATCTCGGATCCTCCGGCAGCGCCTTGTGCCAGACGTTAACGCTTTCCAGGCCGCCGTAAGCTTTGATGTTGTTGGTGAGTGTGCCGCCAAAGCGGTAGCCGTTGCGGGCAAAGGTGAGGTTCATGCCGAACGAGTAGGCTCGGACGGTGCCGAACACGGAGCGGATGCCCAAGGTCACCAGATGCTCTTCCATCCGCTGCAGCAGGTGTTGGGCAAGCCCGTGACCGCGGTGCTCCGGCAGGATGGCGAAGTCTGCCATCTCGGCAGAGCTGGATGCAAAGTCGACGGCAGCGGAGGAGAGGGCGACCGCGCCCTCCCCCTCCCATACGCCGAAGAAGATGGTGCCCCCCTTCATGGCGGCGCGCAGCTGCTCCGGTTTTCGGAGTGCCGAATGCCCTCTGGCGCAGACCTCCGCGCAGAGCGCAGCCATCTGGTCGGCGTCACCTGCGCCTGCCCCCCTTACGGCAAAGCTCCCGGGCAGCGGCGGCTCGACTGCGCGCTGCTGGGCGTCGGCCGCGACCAAAACATCCCGCACCAGAAGCGGCTGGCGCTCCAGCTTTCTGTCGGCGCAGAAATACTTGGCCATGAAGCAGGCGGAGCCGCCTTCCGGGAAGAAGCCCGGTATAGCCGCCTCCAGCTGATACCCCGCTGAGACGAAGCGGCCCACCTCCCAGGCGGGGATCCTGGCGCAGATCTTGGAGTAGCCTTCGGAGCAGACCAGCTGCTCCAGGCAGTCGATGATCCGGGGGGCGTCGTCGGGGTGGAGCTTCTTCAGGTAGGCCCGGTCGTGCCCGGAGCCGTGCTGGACCAGTGAACTCCCCATGGCTTCGATAGCTTCACTCATAGTTCCTCCCTTTGATCCGGCGCCGGTTGTCCTGCAAGCGCCGGCAGTTAAACGCCCGACATGCTCTGGTTAACCCTCTTCAGGGTCCGACCCCTCGTCGCGCTGCGACTCCAGTGTCCCCACTATCGAGTTCAGCAGTCCCAGCATCTCCGACTGCCGGTTCAGGTAGCAGGTCGCGGCGCTTTGGTCGTCCCTGCCGACATGAACCCCGAACACCTCGTCCCGCTGCAGGCGGAACACCTCCTCATCCGTCTCGTCGTCCCCGAAATAGACGGCCCGGGCCGAGCCGAAAAGCTCCATGGCGGCCGCCAGTGCGTCTCCCTTGCCGAAGGCCCCCACGGGAATCACATTGACGACATACTTGCCGCCAAACCGCCTCGGTGCCGGCTCCAGCCGGTCGATGGCGGCATGGATCAGCGACAGCGCCAAGTCCGGGTCTTGAGCCTTGCGGTAATGCAAGGAGATGGACTCGCCCTTGAACTCTATCTCCACCCCCTGCACCTCGGACAGGCTCCCCTGCAACCGGTCCCTCCAGGTGAGGCAATGTTCCACGAGCTGCCAGTTCCGGTTCTCCTTGTCGGCCGGCCATTCGGCGCCGTGATTGCCGATCACCAGATGCGGCTCGAAGCCGAGGATGGAGAGGGCGTCCTTCCTGGACCTGCCGGTGATGACGGCCACCTTGGCCAGGCCGGCCAGCCGCTGCAGCGCGCCTCGGACCGGCTTGGCGATCCTTGCCGCGGCCCGCTCCTCCACGATCGGTGCCAGGGTTCCGTCCAAGTCAAAGGAGAACAGCGTGTCGGGTGCTACGTAGCGGGCGAGGGTGGCAAGCCCTTGTGAATGGAACAGGTACAAGGGCATCAGGCATCTCTCCCAATTCTGGCCGATAGTTTCTCCCGCTGGCGGACGCGGGCCGCGTCCAGGAGCATCCTTCCGGCCCAGCGGTAGACGTTGAAATCGCGCACCAGCGCCCGCATGCTGCGCATCCGTTCGCGCTGTTCGAAGTCGGGCATGCTCACCGCGCGATACAATGCGTCGGCTGTCTGCTCGATATGGTAAGGGTTGACGATGAGCGCCTCGTGCAGCTCATGGGCCGCACCGGTAAACTGGCTCAGCACGAGCACCCCCTGCTCATCGTCACGGGAAGCGACGAACTCCTTGGACACCAGGTTCATTCCGTCGTGCAGGCTGGTTACCATGCAGACGTCCGCCCCCCGGTAGAAGCGGTTCACCACCTCTGGTTCGTGGTGCTCAAGCTTGAGACGGATCGGCTGCCAGTTCCCCCGGGAGAAGCGCTGGTTGATGCGCAGCGCCAGGCTGTTGACCTGCGCCTCGAAGGCCTGGTAGTCGTCCAGGGCGGAGCGCGACGGCGCGGCGATCTGGATGAAGGTGAAGTTGCCCACCAGTTCCGGATGCAGTTCCAGAAGCTTCTCCACGGCACGAAAGCGCTCCAGTATCCCCTTGGTATAGTCGCACCGGTCCACGCCAATCCCGATTCTGTGCTCCTCCCCCACTCCCAGCGCCTTGCGCAGCTCGGCGCGGCATTGCGCGACGGTGGGCTGTGTGTCCTGCCAGGGGGGAGGCCACTGAATGGAGATCGGGTAGCTCTCGACCAAGGTCAGCTTGCCGTGGCGGGATATGGTGGACGACTCGTGCTCGATGCGCGTCTCCAGGTATCGGTCCACCGTCTCCAGGAAGTTCTTGCGATGGAACGGGGTATGGAATCCGAGGATCGTGGAGCCGAGCATTCCCCGCAGCAGTTCCTCCCGCCAGGGGCAGATGCCGAAGGACTCGGGGTTGGGCCAGGGGATGTGCCAGAAGGTGATGATGGTCGCCTTGGGGAGCTCCTTGCGAATCATGCCCGGCAGCAGCGCGAAATGGTAATCCTGCACCAGCACCACCGGGTCGTCGCTGTCCGCCTCCTTGACCACCGCGTCGGCAAAGCGCTGGTTGATGGCCACGTACTGCTTCCAGTCGCTGGAGCGGAAGATTGGGCGCACGTGGGCTATGTGGCAAAGGGGCCAGAGCCCCTCGTTGGCAAAGCCGTAGTAGTAGCCGTTTTCCTCCTCCTTGGTGAGCCAGATGCGCCTGAGGGTGTAGTCGGGATGCTCGGGAGGGACCCGGACCCGGTCCTGGCGGTCCACGGTCTCCCGGTCGGCGGTGCCGCTGCCGTGGGCGATCCAGGTGCCGGAGCAGGCACGCATCACCGGCTCCACAGCCGTCACCAGGCCGCTGGCCGGGCGGTGCACCTCGATGCGGTCACCCTTCTTGTTGTGGATGTACGGCTCGCGGTTGGAGACCACGATGATCCTCTCCCCGGTCAGCTGCTTGTGCAAAAGGGAGCGCAGGGAATCCGGGCTCCAGTTGATGGTGGCGTCGTCGGCGAAGCGCCGCTCCGTGTCAAGGGTGCGCAAAAGCGTGCGCAGGTCCCCTACCAGCGGCTGCAGCTCCGAGGCGACCGCGGGCTGGGAGAAGGGTTTCAAGATCCCTTCGCCGCGCAGCATGGCGCGCACCCCTTCCATCCATCCCCGCCAGCTCAGGTGCGCCACCAGTACCGTGATGATGGAAATGACCAGCCCCAAAAGGGCAAAAAGCGCGATGATGTACTTGCGGGTGTCGGCGCTGCGGCGCTCGACGAAGCTCATGTCGTGCACCAGGATCAGCGAGCCGCTTACCCCTTCAGCCTCTTCCATGGGGTGGATGGCTACGTGAACCGCCCCCTGGGGGAGCTGGTGCAGCGGGTTTTCCTCCTGATCCGGTGCGGCCGAGGAGCAGCTAAGTGATGCAGGGAAGGTGGGTGTCCGGTAGAGCAGCTTACCTTTGCCGTCGCAAAATCCCAGGGCCAGGAGCCGTTCGTCCTGGATTGCCCTCAGCAAAAGGGCGTTGATCCTGGACCGGTTCTCCTGCTGGAGCAGCTCTGTCAGCGGCTCGTGCAGTGTATTGGCGATCAGTCGCGACCTGATATCCATGTCGCGCACGAACCAGCGCAGGGTGAGGCTGTCCACCAGCGGCACGACGCCCACGGCCAAAAGCCCCAGTGCCAGGGCCAGTGGGAGCACGAAACGAAGGGAGAGGCTCAAGGATTTCAATGATGAACCGAACCTGGTGTGCTTCATGGAAACTCCTCAATTCTGTGCCGGGTTTTTCCTGGCCGCTCTTTTGTCGAGGGTCAAAACGCCGCATCCCAGCGTTTGCTCAACCTGATGGCTGCGTTGATCAGCCCGACCATGCTGTAGGTCTGCACGAAGTTGCCCCACTGCTCGCCGCTCGCCACGTCGACGTGCTCGGCCATCAGTCCGTGGCGGTTGTGGCGCGCCAGCAGGTTCTCGAAGAGCCGGCGGGCCTCGTCGCTTCTGCCTAGAGCCACCAGGGCGTAGATGTACCAGTAGGTGCAGACGATGAAGGCGTTCTCGGGGGCGCCGAAATCGTCCTTCTCGACGTAGCGGAAGATGTAATCCCCCTGGCGCAGCTCGCGCTCGATGGCCGCCACCGTGGAGGCGAAGCGCGGGTCGTCGGCGGCCAGGAAGCCCACGTCGTGCATGAGCAGCATGCTGGCGTCCAGGGTGTCCCCCTCGAAGGCGGCGGTGAAGGACTTTTTCCCTTCGTTCCAGCCCCGGCTGCAGACGGTGGCGTGGATCCGCTGCGCCTGGGCACTCCAGTAGGCAGCCCGCTCGCCGAGTCCCAGCCGGGCGGCGATCTTGGAGAGACGGTCGCAGGCGGCCCAGCACATGATGCCGGAGAAGGTGTGCACCCGCCTGCTCCCCCTGAGCTCCCACAGGCCGGCATCGGGCTGGTCATGCACCAGGATCGCCTTCTCGCCCAGCGGCTCCAGCCGATGGAAGAGGGGCGCATCGCCTAGCTGCATGAGCCGCTGGTCAAAGAAGACATGGGTCACCGCGAGGATCGCCGAGCCGTACACGTCGTGCTGGATCTGCTGGTAGGCCTGGTTTCCCACCCGCACCGGGCCCATGCCGCGATACCCCGCCAGCGTGGTCAGCTCCAGCTCCTCCAGATTGGACTTGCCGTCGATGCCGTAGACCGGCTGCAGGCTGCCGCCGTCGCAGCCCGCCACCACATTGATCAGGTAGCTTAGGTAGCGCTCCATGGTGCGGGTGGCGCCCAGGCGGTTCAGGGCGTTGACCACGAAGTAGGCGTCGCGCAGCCAGCAGTGGCGGTAGTCCCAGTTCCTGCCGGAATCGGGCGACTCCGGGATCGAGGTGGTCATGGCGGCGACAATGGCGCCGGTGTCGTCAAAGGCGTTCAGCTTCAGGGTGATGGCGGCGCGGATCACCTCGTCCTGCCACTCGAAGGGGATGCCCAGGTCGCGCACCCACTCATGCCAGTAGGCCAGGGTCTCGTCCTTGAAGCGGCGGGCCAGCTCGGCGATGTTCTCCTGGATGGTCTCGTCGGGGCCGAAAACGAGGTTCAACTCGTCTTGCACGATGAAGGGAAGCTCCTGCAGGATGCCGGTGATGGAGGCATCGGTGCTGAGCCTGAGCACCATGTAGGGTGAGACGTAGCGGATGTGGTGGCTGCCGTAGGTGGACTCGCCCCGTTCGCTGCCGTAGTTGCGCGCCGGCCGGATACGCAGGATGATTCTGGGGCTGCCGTTCAGCCGGCGCAGCTGCCGGACCAGCATCATCGGGGTGAACATCCGGCCGTGCTGCCTGAAGCGCGGGGCGAAGTCCGTTATCTCCAGCACCGCTCCGCTCTTGTCGGTCATCCGGGTCACGAGCAGCGCCGAATTGGGGAGGTAGCGCTGTTCGCAGGCGACCCGGTCCATGAGCTCGATGGCGCAGTAGCCGGTCCCGGAGCCGGTTTCGTGCTCCTGCAGCAGGGAGCAAAACGCCGGGTCGCCGTCAAGGCGCGGCAGGCAGTACCAGACGATTTCCGCGTCGGGGTCGATCAGGGCGCCGACCTGGCAGTTCCCGATCAGGGCGAGGTCAAGAGAGTTTTTCATCTGTCGTCTCCTTCTGCACCGATTTTACCATGCTCAATGTCAGCTGCGCAGCGGCTGCGGGGTTATCTGCTCTGCTCCCAGGATCCGCACCATCTGCTGCATCCCGTTATGAACCTCGTGGAACTCCCGGTCCGGCAACGCTGCCAGCCCCTTTAACAGCATGACCTGGGCAACCTCGGGCGCCTTGGCCACCACCTCGCGCCCCAGGTCGGAGAGCTCCAGGTCGACCGCCCTGCGGTCCTCCCTGCTGCGGTTACGGGTGGTCAGCCCTTTGGCTTCCAGACGGTCCAGGATGCCCACTACCGTGGCCGGACGCAGGAACATCTGCCGTGCCAGGTCGGAAACCCTCATGGGTGCGGCCTGGGCCAGGATCTTCAGCGCCCACAGCTGCGGGCCGGTCAATCCGGTCTCTCTCTCGGCGGATTTGGCATATTCGTTGATAGCCTGAAAAATTCTCCTCAAATCATCGATTATCCGTGGAATTGCCTCTTCTTTCCCGCTCATGTTTGCTCCAAAGCTGCCTTGACAAAACGGTTAGGGTTGCGAATAGTTAGCGCAACGAATCATATCAACATCTCATGAACCCGTCAAGCCGATTAGGCAGGACATCCCGGGTCGCCCTCCCCGGCAAAGGAGGCAGAAATGAAGAAGCAGGCCGTGGAACTATTGCTCGTGTTCACTTGCTTCGCGCTGTTTGCCGGCGGCTGCGCCAAAAAGGAGCCGGTGAAGATCGACCCGCCATTAGCGCCCGGCGCCGATGTTGAAACGGAAAATACATGAGTTCGGCGGGAGAGTGACGGGGAAGGAACTGGACGTGCTCAATAGTGCGCCTGAGAGCGCAGCGAGGCCTCGACCGCTGTCGAGCTTGGTTGGGATTTCTTTCCTTCAGGCTTTGTACTGCAACTTTGCAACTTTGCAAGCCTGCCTTGTTATTGCTAAAGTTCCCTCCCTGTAAATGCAAAGAATCGATTGATAACTTCCCTGGCTTTGCCGATTATCGCTTTAACCCGTTGTCTGCCGACATCTTCAGATACGACATTGTCGGGAGACCATATTTGTTTAACTGTGTTAAGAGCAACATTTTTCCGCAAGCTTACCAGGTCGTAATTATCTGTAATTCCACAACAGAGAGCTCTGCTCCATTCAGCGTTGCTCTTTGATTTCCATTTGCTTTTGTACTCGACAAATGATAACTCGTCGCCAAAATTCATTTCACTCACATCTATTGCTGTTGCTTCTCCATGCTGGTTGCGTTGAACTTTTTCAACATAAGCAACATGCCAATAGTTTTTAATGGCGAATACTGCGACATCCCCTTCTGTAACATCAGCAATGTCAGTATTTTTAAGGCCTGTCATTTCGTCTTTATTTAGAGAGATTGGAAATGTCGAGATTCTTGTATTGATATAATCACCACAATACCCGCCTTTTTCCATCCAATCATCACAGTTACAGCGTGCAGCATGGCAGTAAGTGTGGAAGCATGAAATTATAATTGTTACTATAATCACTGAAATATGTTTCATGTCGGTTTCCATAAAGCTAACGGAACTATCTACCAAACAAAGGTACTGGTGAAAAATGGGGCCTTCCCCCTTTAGCAAAGGGGGATCGAGGGGGATTTAGTCAGCTCAGGTGGGCAAAATACCCCCTTGCCCCCCTTTGCAAAGGGGGGTAAAGGCACAGCCTTTGTTTTGGATATAGTTCCGAAAGCTAACTGGCGTCGATTTTATTTGGAGCCGGTACTGCTCCTTATGCTACTGTTATGGATTTAATAAGCATACTCTAGCCACGCCAGGAATATTTCGAAGTGGGGGCAACACGGGGAGGATGTTGCACATCGAAGATTCATTACGGTACATATAACGGCATAAACGAAAAAGAGCTTACAGTGGTTAGCTGTAAGCTCTGGTTTCAGTTGGCTCCCCATCGCGGACTCGAACCACGGACATGGTGATTAACAGTCACCCGCTCTACCGACTGAGCTAATGGGGAATAATTGTTCCGCGAGTTGTTAACCTCGCGTCTCTTGGGACTATAAACCTAGGAATCCTGCCTTGTTTGCCGGCTGTTCCTCGGGCAGCGCGAAGAGAATAGTTGTATAGCATAGCGGTTTTTGACTGTCAACAGGAAATCTGCCACGGTGTGCGGTTGATCGTTTTTTTTGGCGGCTAGCGCCCCGTACCTTTACCCGCGGCAAGCAGTGGCAGCGCCCTTGACCGGCCGTCTCAGCGCAGCCTGGCGAATTTGGAGCCGGCTCTGGACCAGGGGCGCTCCAGGGGGAATGCGCCGACGCCGCAGCAGCAGGTGATGAGCGGTACCTGGGCGTGCAGGTAGGTGGCGTAACGCAGGAAGTCCTCGTGGTACCAGACCTCGGTGATCGTCTCCGCAGGATGGCTGGTCGCTTCCCTGCCGCAGATGGGGCAGGGAAGGGGGCTCCCATGCGCGTACTCGATGCTGAGATCGAGACGGTTCGATTCCTTGGCAAAGGTGGCCGCTGTGACCTGCCAGGGCGGGGAAAGGCCGAGAGTCGCGGAAAATATTGCCATCTGCTCCTTCATAATCGTATCCTATGACTCTTCCTGTTAAACGATAGGCTCACTGTCGAAATGCGACAGTGCCGTTGCCCACTCCATTTAGCATTAAACATGCCCATGCTTCCGTACTCTCCGGAACGACTGATTTGCAACGTTTTTTGCCGCGGACCCCGACTTCTGCCGGCCGGGCAAGGGTGCCAAAATTTTTCTCGCGTACAGCAGGCGTGTAGAAAAAATGGCTAAATTACGGCTCATTGCCGGATGTTAATGGAGGAGGGCTTGCCATGTCCGCAGATTTTTTACCCCTTTTGGGCGACCGGGAGAACGTTGACTTCATGCCTCTTGCCGGATATAGTCGGTTTCCCGGCGTCAAGACGGCGTCATATAAGGAGTGATGATGGAACTAACTGTCACCAGGGAAAAACTGTATCGCACGGCAACCGCGCTTGCCTTGATAACCGTAGCCTACAATCTGCTCGAGGGTGCCGTGTCGGCCTGGCTCGGCTTTGACGATGAATCGCTGGCGCTCTTCGGTTTCGGGCTTGATTCCTTCGTCGAGGTGGTCTCGGGTGCCGGGATCTGGCACATGGTGCGGCGCCAGCGGGTCAATCCCGTACAGGGTAACGACCTTTTCGAGCGCCGCGCGCTGAGGATCACCGGGGGCGGCTTCTATCTGCTCGCGGCAGGGCTCATCGTCTCCGGTATCTACGACGGCTACAGCGGCCACGAGCCGATAACCACGCTCTGGGGGATCGTCGTTGCCTGCGTCTCCATACTCACTATGTGGCTGTTGATACATTACAAGGTCAAGGTCGGCAAGGCGCTGGGATCGCAGGCGATGCTGGCCGATGCCGCCTGCACCAGGGTCTGCCTCTATCTTTCAGTCATACTGCTTGTCTCCAGCGCGGGCTACCAACTGACCGGCGTTGGCTGGCTTGACGCCGCCGGCGCCTTGGGGATCTCCTGGTTCTGCATCAAGGAGGGGCGCGAAGCGCTGGGCAAGGCACGCGGCATTCCCTGCGGCTGCAGCTGCAACTGCGGTTGAACAGGTAGGGGGCCATCGTGAAGAAGCACCAGTCCGCACAGTTCATTGTCGAGCGTTTCCTCCAGAAGAATTCCTAGCGAACCGTAGCGACCCGCCCGCAGCGGCAAGCGGTTTCCTCACGCCGATTCTTAGATAAAATTGAGATAAAATGTTGCGTCCCTTAGAAAGGCTGGTAGCCTTTCTCATGTGATTTCGCGGCCACGGACATGGGGGGCGCATATGCTAAAGGAGTTCAAGGAGTTCGCACTCAAAGGGAGCGTACTCGATCTCGCCGTGGCGGTGGTTCTTGGCGCTGCCTTCGGCAGGATTGTCAGCTCATTTGTTTCCGACATACTCACCCCCCCGATCGGCAAGCTGCTCGGAAACGTCGATTTTTCCTCTCTCTTCATCAACCTCTCCGACGGCACGTTCCAGTCGCTGGCCGAAGCGAAGCAGGCAGGAGCGCCGGTCATCGCCTACGGCCTGTTCCTTAACGCCGCACTCGATTTCATCATCATCGCCTTGGCGCTCTTTTACCTGGTGCGTCAGCTGATCCGCTTCAAGCCGGCAGCGCCGGCTGCACCCGCCACCAAACAGTGCCCGTACTGCTGCTCGACCATCGCCGTCCAGGCGTCACGCTGCCCCAACTGTACTTCAACTCAAAGCTGAAGACTTGAAAGGAGGCTCCATGATGAAAAAGTACCTGCTGCTTATGCTGGTTCCCGCCCTGCTGCTAACCATGCTGACCGGTGCAGACGCCGGGGTGACGGATGGAAGCTTCTCCATCTCTCCGTATCTCGGCGGGTACAGCTTCTTCGGGGAAGAGCACCTCAAGACGAGGTCTGTGATCGGGGTGCGCGCCGGCTACAACTTCACCAGCCATTTCGGCGTCGAGGCGGCTTCCGGCTACATCCGGACCGAAGAGAAAAGAGGCGGCGGTGATGTCGACGCCTTGAACTACCACCTCGACATGCTGTATCACTTCATGCCCGAGGGGCCTTTGGTCCCCTATCTGGCGGCGGGGTATGGCGGGCATTGGCGTGAGTATCCGGGCGGCAGGGATTTCAGCGACGGGGCCTTCAACTACGGAGCCGGGCTCAAGTATTTCCTCACCGAGGGGATGGCGCTCAGGGGAGATGTGCGGCATTTCGTCATGAAGGACGACGACGAGACCTTTCATAATCTCGAGTACAGCGTGGGAGTGGACTTCCTGTTCGGGCAGCAGAAGCCGGCTGTGGCGGCCGTCCGGGCGGAACAGCCCCAGGAGGAGGCTCCCGTCGAGGTCCCGGCGGCGGAACCCGCTCCCGGACACTACAAGTACTGCATCACCCTTCAGGGTGAGTTCGATATCGACAGGGCCACCATCAGGCCGGAAAACCGGGACGAGATCGCCCAGGTCGGCGAGTTCATGAAGAAGTATCCGACCACGACCGCCGTCATCGAGGGGCACACCGATAACGTGGGCGCCGCCGACTACAACATGGAGCTCTCCAGGCGGCGCGCCGAGGCCGTGGTTGACCACCTGGTGGAGAACTACGGCATTGACCGCTCCCGCCTGGCGGCACGCGGGTACGGCATGAGCCGGCCCATAGCCGACAACGCCACAGACGAGGGAAAACAGCTGAACCGGCGCATCGAGGCGATTATCGACTGCGTATTCGAGGTGAAGGAGATCCCGCCTCCGGACCGGCTCTGCGCGGCACTGATGGTGGAGTTCGACACCGGCAAGTCCGACATCAGGCCTCAGTACAGTGGCGAGATCGACAAGGTAGGCGAATACATGAAGAGGTATCCGACCACGACCGCAATCATCGAGGGGCACACCGACAACGTCGGTGCATACGATTACAACATGAAGCTCTCACTTGAGCGTGCCGAGAACGTGGTGAACTACCTGGTGCAGAACTTCGGCATCGACCGCAGCCGTCTGGCGGCCAAAGGGTACGGCTACACCCGGCGCATCGCCTACAACAGCACGGCAGAAGGTAGGGCGAAGAACCGCAGGATCAACGCGGTCATCGACTGCGTCGTCAAGAAGTAGGGAGAGGACCCGGAGATGGAAATAAAAAGGGGAAGCCGGATGGCTTCCCCTTTCACATATTTGAACTTCACCTTTCCCTGTCTTTACCTTTACCTTTCCCTGCCTTTCCCTGCCTCTAAGTTGTAACCTCCAGTTCCTTTGCGATGAAGCGCTGCACTCCGCGCAGCATGTCATCCACGTCCGCCGTCCGGTATTTCTCGCCGTGGCACTGGATGAAATCCTCCTTCATGTAGCCCCAGTCCTTTATCCTCTGCTGGGTCCCGACCTGGTACGCCTTGGCCTGGTAGAGGGCGTCGTTCATCAGCTCGACGCTCCCTTGGGCGATACCTTTTCTGCTGCAAAGATGCTGCAGCGCCTGCTCCAGGAGCACATATGCCATGATGCAGGCCGCTTCCTTCTCTCCCCTGCGCAGCAGTTCGGCAGTCTTTGCCGCCAGGAACTCGAGGACCGCGTGGTCAAGAAAGAGCTTCACTTCGGAGAGCCCACCCCCTTCGTACTCCTCCCGTGCGGCCTGCAGAATGGCCCGGCAGTTGTCGAAACTCTCCTTGTAGGCGATGTTGATGATCTTGGAATAGATGGCACTGAAATTACGGTAGTACAGGCTCTTCTCACCGAATACCTTCTGCAGGAGACTCAGCGCCGCCGTTGCCCAATCCTGGAACTTCTTGGAGTCCACAAACGCCGCGACGTCGGTCACCTGCTGCGAGGCATTGACCTTCTTCGCCTTCTCGGCCAGTTCGTCGAACTTTTTCACGATCATGGTGTCGAGCTTCAGCATGATGCGGTTACTCCTGATAATGCTGCAGGTCTTAAGTTCTTGTGAAAATATAGCATTTTCGTCAAAAGTCAAGGGTCGGGCGGGGAGATGCAGTTGCCACCGCTTGCCGGCGTATCAGGCGGGGCTTATGCAGATGCGGGGCGCCTGCAGGCGCCTGGCCACGATCGCCCTGTGGCGGGAGCGCAGTTCGGCCAGGTTCCCCTCCAGAAACGCCAGCGCCGAGCGCTCCGGGAGCCGCTCCAGGTAGGCGTCCACCAGCTTTCCCATCAGCGCGTTGTAGCTCTTCGTCGAGGAGCCGTGCGCGTAATTTCTGCCGGGGAAGCGCCGGATATCCCCGTCGCAGGCGGGGGAGATATGGTACAGCTCGTGGAAAATGGTAATGAGCTTTTCCCGGAACGGGAGCTCCAAGAAACGGGGGACCAGAAAGTAGACGACGTAGAGCATCTCCTCACCCTGGTGCATGATGGTCGGCATGGTGCAAAGGACGCTGCGCCGGCCGCGCCGGCTCTTCAGCGACTTCTCCCCCCCGGCAAAGCGCAACGGGTGAATCTTGGCGAGGCTGCCGCCTGCAGTGGGCCTTCCGGAGGAAACGCAGAGCAGCAGCCTTTCGGGCGCTATGTGCTCCAGCTCGGGGGTGCGGGCGGTGATGTCGCGGATCAGCCGCTCCAGTTCGCCGGTGAGGTTCAGCGTGTTCACACCCCTGCGAGTTTCAGCTTGTGGCAGAACAGGCAGCGCGACGGCCCTTCCTTTGGTTTCACCGGATGCTTGGCCGGGAAAGGGACGCCGCCCGGCTCGTAGTGACAGGCGGGACAACCCTTGTCCGCCTCCATCTTGCTCTGGGTCTTCTTGAACAGCTCGTAGGAGGGCTTGTGAATGTCGTCCAGGGGGACCCGGGTGGTCTTCTCCTCGCCGGAAATGAGGTAGAAAGTGCCAAAGACGGCTACTATGACGGCGATGAAGATCCAGTCCTTCTTGCTGATGCGCATTGGTGCCCCTCCGGGAAATAAAGCTACCGGCGAGGGTAAACGCGCGGCGCTGAAAATTCAAGGAAAATCTTGAAAGGAAAAACAGTTAGCCACGGAGCCACGGAGCCACGGAGCCACGGAGCCACGGAGACACGGAGACACGGAGAAACGGAGAAACGGAGAAACGGAGAAACGGAGAAACGGAGAAACATCTATAAGGTAAAACCAAAAGCAACAATCCACATCATCACACTGATTACAACTCTCCTCCCCCCGTGAGGGGGGAGGTTGGGAGGGGGGAAGAGTGGCGGCTTCTGCGAAGAACTGGCAGGATTCCCCCTCCCTAGCCCTCCCCCTCCGGGGGCACTGCTATTAAGTTAACGTTTTGCTGTTGTCTCCCCCTCCCTTGACGGGAGGGGGGACACGCTCACGTGGGTTTACGGCTTAACTTAACGGTAGTGCCCTCCGGGGGAGGGGACTGGTATGCTTTTCCCCCGGTTCAGTTTTTTGGATTTTCTCCGTGACCTCCGTGTCTCCGTGGCTAAACCGCTTCTAGCCGAGCCAGGCGCAGCCGATGGCACCGTTTTGCTGCGGGTGATCGGGGATGACGACGGCCATGCCGCAGTCGGCGCGCAGAAGCCGCACCATGGCGCCGTTCAATGCCACTCCGCCGGTTATCACCAGTGTCTGCGAGGGGAAGCGCTTCAGCATCGGCATGACCCTCTTCACCAGGGTCAGGTTCACCCCGGCACAAAGCCTCGAGAGCGGATGGCCGCGCAGGATCTGGCCGATCAGCTCGCTCTCCCCGAAGATGCCGCAGGTGGCATCGAGGGCGATGGGATCCTCGGCATGGGAGGAGAGCTCCTCCAGGGTAACCTCGAGGACGGCGGCCATGTTCTCCAGGTAGCGGCCGCTGGAGGCGGCACATTTGTCGTTCATGACGAAGTCGGTGAGCCTGCCGCCCGCCACATGGGCCACCTTGGTGTCCTGCCCCCCCATGTCGAGCAGGGTGAAATCGGCAAGCCCCGTCTGTGCGCGGGCGCCGGCCACGTGCGCCTTGATCTCGGAGATCACCCGGGCGCCGTGCAGGTTGATGCTGTTTCTGCCGTATCCGGTGACGGTGATCTCGGCCGCGGAGAGCTCCTCGGCCGTGAAAATGCCGCTCCCCAGCAGGTCGAGGGAGAGTTCGTCGTTCACGATACTGCCGAACTTCTTATAGAACGAGATGGTATCGAGGTCGGCCAGTCTCACGATCTCCGTCCCCTGCATCAGTGCGAACTTCGCCTTTCTGCTCCCGAGGTCGATTCCTATTTTCAGCTGATTCGGCACGTGAATTCATGCTCCTCTTGTTGGGGCCGGCCCGTGTCACCCCTTGCCACCCGACAGTGAAGGGCAGGGACGGCACCGAGAAGGCGAGCGGACTATTTCACCTGTGAAACTCCTGGCAACGCTTGCGAAACAGAGAACCCATTGTATATTTTGGTGACTGAAGGAGAGCCGGCAGAGAAAGTCACCGCACCCGTCACTATCGGGCCGTGATGCTGAGCTCGAAACGCGAAAGCGGAACCATCTTGTCAGATGCGCTCCTCCAGCAGTTCCAGAAACCCTTCCACCCGTATCTTTGTCCTGGCGTCGATAGCGCTCGGTTTGTCGCCTTCCAGCGTCAGGATGGGAAGCTTGATGCTTCTTCTCAGTACCATGTCCTCTATCTGCCGGAAGCAGAAGGACTGTACGTAGTGGATCACGCCGTCCACCCTGCGCGCCTCGATCTCGCGGGAGATGTCCTCGATCCGGTGAAAGATGTCGTAGGGGTAGGTGTAGGCGCGGTACTGCTCGACCAGATCCGAGATGCCGTACGGCATGGAAAACTGCCTCTGGGTCTCGTTGAAGACCACCCGGGCGCCCAGCCCCTCAAGGAAGCCGTAAAGTCCTGAAACGATGGGGGGGACGCCGAGGTAAGCGATCCGCATCTGCTCCTTGCGGCAAGGGCGCGAAGCCGCCTCGGCGACAAAGGCGTCGACCTCCGCCTCGAAAAGCTCCGGATCGCCGTTCATGTCGGAGGTGCAGACCTGGAAGTAGTGGTTCTCCTCGCCGCTGACCAGGTCCTGCTGCCAGGTGAGCCGGTCGATCTCATGGACCTTGCCGCGGATCCGGTCCAGGCGAGCCTTGGCCTGATTCACCTCGTCCCAGCCGACCTCGAAATGCGCCATCAGCTTTTCTATCTCGACCCGGAGCGCATGGCTGTCGCGCCCCGCCGGGTAGGCGAACGGGTAGACGCGCACGCCGTTTAGGGAGAGCACCTCCATGAGCGCCTTGGTGTAGCTGCAATCCCCCTCGGTGACGGCGATCATCTCGGTGACGCCGCTCGCCACCACGGCACCGTAGATCCCCTTGATCCAGGCGCAGACGTTTCTCGGGAAGCCGGTCAGCTCCGCATCTTCGATAAGGGTGACGCTGTTCGGGTGGGTGATGAAGACGTTGTTCAGGTCGATGGGGACCGCTCCCGCCGCGATCAGCACTTCGAGCGGGATGGTTGTGGTGAAGCCTACTCTGCGCAAATCTGTTACTCCGTCTTGATGAAATTCAGGTAGATGAGGACGGCGCCGATGGCGATGCCGCCGAAGGCGAAGGGGAGGGTGGATGCGGCCGAGAGGCTATCCCCCTCCGCCGGCATCGTGTATCGTATCAGGATCAGGAGCGATGCTGCCGTGAACAGGGCGGAGAGCACGAATTTCGAGCGGACCACGACGGCGTAGAAGGCGACGATCAGGAAGATCCCGACGAACCACGGGTTGGTGATGGCGTCCTTTACGGTCAGGTGTTGTAGGAACTGCACCATGTTGGCCGTCTCGAAAGGGGACAGCGTCTTGATTGTCTTCTGCAGGATGGCGTCCTTCTCCATGTCCTCCCCCTGATTAAGTATAGGATTATAGACATATCGGATAATTTGGCAAGAAGTTAAACAAACCCCGGTGAAAGGTGAAAGGTGAAAGGTGATCTGCGCCTCAGCTCAGAATGTTGTTTACAAAAGGACGATATTTTCATAAATTTGGCTGCCCTGTCGGCAAAGGAGGATATACACATGGAAGAACTCAAAGCCACCCCGCTGCGTGCCCATCACGAGGAGCTCAAGGCGCTGATGGCGCCCTTCGGCGGCTGGCTCATGCCGATCCAGTATGCCGGGATCATCGCGGAGCACAAGTGGTGCCGGGAGAAGGCGGCACTTTTCGATATCTGCCACATGGGGGAATTCCTCTTCAGGGGGGAGATCGAGGCGGACGGGTTGGAGAACGTCTTCACCTTTTCCGTCAAGGGGATCCCGGTCGGGCGCTCCCGCTACGGTTTCCTCCTCAACGAGGGGGGCGGGGTGATCGATGACCTGATCGTGTTCCGTCTGGCCGAGGACGAGGTGATGGTCGTGGTGAACGGGGCGACCATCGACAACGACTTCTCCGTGATCCGCTCGCGCCTCAAAGAGGGGGCACAGTTCACCGACATATCGGGGCAAATCGGTAAGCTCGACCTCCAGGGGCCGCTCTCCCGCGAACTGCTGGTGGAACTCTTCGGCTCCGAGATCGGGTCGATCCCCTTCTTCAAGTTCATCAGGACCCGCATCCTCGGGGTCGACGCCATCGTCAGCCGGACCGGCTACACCGGCGAGCTGGGGTACGAGATATTCCTCCCCTCGGACAAGGTGACCGAACTGTGGGAACTGCTGTTAAAGGATGCGCGGGTGGCCCCGGCGGGGCTTGGGAGCCGCGACCTGCTGCGGCTTGAGGTAGGGTACTCGCTCTACGGCAGCGATCTGGACGAGCAGACCACACCGCTTGCCGCGGGGCTCTCCTCCTTCGTGAAGCTGGACAAGGAGTTCGTCGGCAAGGCGGCGCTCCTTCAAGAACAGCAGGCGGGGGCGGCCCGGGTGAAGGTCGCCTTCCGGGTCAATTCCCGTCGCGCGCCGCGCCACCACTACGAGATCTTTCATGAAGGGGCGCAGGTCGGCGCTGTGACCAGCGGCGCCTTCTCTCCCATGCTAAGCTGCGGCATCGGCCTGGGCTACGTGAAGCCCGAGGCGGCGGCACTCGGTTCCAGGCTCGTCATCAGGCACGAGCGGGTCGAGATGGAGGCGGTCGTGGTCGAGCTCCCCTTCTACGCCGGCGGCTCGCTGCGGGCCTAGAAAACAGGAATGGGACGCTGATTTTCCTGAAAAGGCCTGATCCTGAAAGCCCTGGACTGATCGGATTTGATCAGGTAAATCAGCGTCCGATGTCTTTAATTTTTAACACTTTCAACTGGAGGTAATGGGAAATGGCAAAGTTCTTCACCAAAGAGCACGAGTGGGTAGAGATGGACGGGACGCAGGCAACGGTCGGGATCAGCGAGCATGCGGCGCACGAGCTGGGGGACATCACCTACGTCGAGCTGCCGCAGATGGGAAAGAGCGTCAAGCAGTTCGATACCCTGGCCGGGATCGAGTCGGTGAAGGCGGCAAGCGACATCTACGCGCCGGTCTCGGGCAAGGTGGTCCAGGTCAACGAGAAGCTTGAGGATGCCCCGGAACTGGTGAACGAGAGCGCCGAGGACGCCGGCTGGATCTGCAAGCTGGAGGCGGCCGATCCGGCCGAACTAGGGGCGCTGATGGATGCCGACGCCTACGCCGATTTCCTGAAAGGGCTGCAGTGATGGGATACTGCCCCAATACGCCGGAGGAAATCCGGGAGATGCTCGCGGTGATCGGTGCCGGGAGCGTGGAGGATCTGTTCGCCCCCATCCCGCAGGAGCTCAGGGCCAAGTCGTTCGAGCTTCCGGCCGGGATGTCGGAGTTCGAGCTCCTGGCTGTCATGCGATCGAAGGCCGCCGCGGGGGGGACCGATATCGTCCCCTTCATCGGCGGCGGCATTTACGACCACATCATTCCCGCAGCGGTCGGTCACCTCTCTTCCCGCGCCGAGTTCTACACCGCCTACACCCCGTATCAGCCGGAGTGCTCACAGGGGACCCTGCAGGCGCTCTACGAGTACCAAAGCGCCATCTGCAGGCTGACCGGGCTGGAGGCCTCCAACGGGTCGCTCTACGACGGCGGCACGGCGCTGGCCGAAGCGGCGCTGATGGCGCTCAGGGTGACGGGGCGAAACGCCATCGTGCTGGACGCGTCGGTGAACCCCCTGCACCGGGAGGTCGTTTGCGAATACCTGGGGAGCCTGTCGGCCCGGGTGGAGCAGGTGGAGCCGAAAGGGTGCGAGTCGGACCTGGAGCGGCTCATCGGCTCCATCACCGGGGAGACCGCCGCGGTGATGGTGCAGAACCCGAACTTCTTCGGCAGCGTCCACGATTTCACCGCGCTAGCCGCCAAGGTCCATGAACAGGGGGCGCTGCTGATCGTCTCCTGCTACCCGATCGCCCTCGGCCTGGTGAAGAGCCCGGGCGAGATGGGGGCTGACATCGCGGTGGGGGAAGGGCAGAGCCTTGGCAACACGCTCTCCTTTGGCGGCCCCTACTTCGGCTTCATCTCGACCAGGAAGCGCTTGATCAGGAACCTCCCCGGGCGCATCGTCGGTGAGACCGTCGACAAGGAGGGGAGGCGCGGTTACGTGCTGACCCTGCAGGCGCGCGAGCAGCACATCAAAAGGCACAAGGCGACCTCCAACATCTGCAGCAACCAGAGCCTCTGCGCGCTGCGCGGCCTGATGTTCGTGGCGGCCCTGGGAAAGAGGGGGTTCGAGGAGCTTGCCGGCCTCAACTTCGACAAGGCGCAGTACGCCAAGTCCCTCTTTTCCGGGATCAAGGGGGTGAGCGTCCTGAACGGGGAGGCGACCTTCAACGAATTCACCCTCTCGCTTCCCAAGGGGGCGGCCGGGGTGGTGCAGAGCCTGCTCAGCTCCGGTGTCGCGGCCGGGGTGCCGCTTGGCGCCTACTACGACGGCATGGACAACGCCCTGGTCGTGACGGTTACCGAGAAACGGACCAGGGCCGAGATCGACCGCCTTGCGACCCTTCTGGAGGAAGCACTATGCAACTGATATACGAAAAATCCGTCGCCGGCCGCACCGGTGTGAGGATCCCGCTTTCCGACGTCCCCAAGGCCGACCCTTTTCCCGAAGAGCTCAGGCGACAGGAGGCGGCGGCCCTCCCCGAGGTGAGCGAGCTCGACCTGGTGCGTCACTACACCAACCTCTCGCGCAGGAACTTCTCCGTCGACACGAACTTCTACCCGCTTGGCTCCTGCACCATGAAGTACAACGCCAAGATCATGGAAGACGTGGCCGCGCTCTTTTCGGACTGCCACCCGATGCTGGCGCTGATCCCGGGCGGCGAGCAGCTGGTGCAGGGACCGCTGTCGCTGATCCACGGGCTGGAGCAGCAACTGGCCGAGATAACGGGGATGGACGAGGTGACCACCCAGCCTTTGGCCGGCGCCCACGGCGAGATGACGGGAATCATGGTGATCGCCGCCTACCACAAGGCGCGCGGCGAGAACCGCAAATACGTCATCGTTCCCGACTCCTCGCACGGCACCAATCCTGCGAGTGCCGCGATGGCCGGCTACGAGATCGTCACCATCCCGACCGCCCCCTACGGCGACATGGATCTCGACGCCTACCGTGCCGCCATGAACGGCGAGGTGGCGGCGGTCATGATGACCTGCCCCAACACCCTCGGCCTCTTCAACCCGTACGTGGCCGAGATCTGCGCCATCGCCCACGACGCCGGCGCGCTCACCTACTACGACGGCGCCAACCTGAACGCCATCATGGGGAAGGTGCGCCCGGGGGATGTCGGCTTCGACGTGATCCACGTCAACCTGCACAAGACCTTCGGCACCCCGCACGGCGGCGGCGGTCCGGGAAGCGGTCCGGTCGGCGTGAAAGCCGGGCTGATCCCCTACCTGCCGACCCCGCGCGTGGTCAAGAAGGACGACGGCAGCTTCAGCGTCGAGGCGCATCCCGAGGGAATCGGCAGGGTCTCCGACTTCTTCGGCAACTTCGGCATCATGGCGCGCGCCTTCGGCTACATCACCCTTCTCGGGGGCGAGGGGCTCATCGAGGTAAGCGAGCAGGCGGTGCTGAACGCGAACTACATGATGGCGAGACTGAAAAGCGAGTACGACCTCCCCTTCGACACCACCTGCATGCACGAGTGCGTCTTCTCGGCCAGCCGGCAGGTGAAGGACGGGGTCCACGCCATCGACATCGCCAAGTACCTGATCGACCGTGGCTTCCACCCGCCAACCGTGTACTTCCCGCTCAACGTCAAGGAAGCGATCATGATCGAGCCGACCGAGACCGAGAGCAAGGAGACCATGGATGCCTTCATAGCAGTCATGCTCGAGGCGGCGCAGGTGGCCAGGAGCAATCCGGCAGCGCTGCACGAGGCGCCGCTCAACATGCCGGTCGGCCGTCTGGACGAGACCAGGGCCGCCAGGGCGCAGCAGGTCTGCTGCGAGCAGTGACAAAAAAGGTCCCGGACCATACGATGATCCAGAAGAAGCATCCTGCCACGGTGACAGCTAGTCTCCCGTAAACTGCACAAGCATCCTCCCCCAGCCCCCTCTCCCTTGGCCCTCTCTCCCCCCTTTGGAAAAGGGGGGTCGGGGGGGATTTGGCCCCTCCCATCTAGGGAGGGGGGCTTAAAATCCCCTCCCACATCAAGGGAAGGGGGCCATAGTCCCCTCTCCCCTGGTGGGCACTGCCATTAAGTTACCCGACTAGCGTCAATCTTCCGCTGGTTAAAACTCCCCCCTCCCTTGATGGGAGGGGCGGGGGGAGGGTGAAGCTCATGCGCGCTTTTCACCCTCTCCCCAACCCTCTCCCATCAAGGGAGAGGGGGTGCTTGCGCAGTGTGCGGAAGATTAGCACTAATCAGGATAAGTTAAGCGGTGATTCCGTGAATCATGTAGGGTGGGCCGTGCCCACCATCAGGATGCGGTTGTGGTGGGCACGGCCCACCCTACCTCTCATTCCCTGGGGCATTCCCCGCTCTCCCTGGCCCGGAGGCCGGGCGAGGGCCCTTTCGCCTCTCTCCGTCCCCTCCGTGTCTTCGTGGCAAAAATTCCGCCTTTGCTGTACTATCCCTCCCGTCGCAGTCAAACCCGAGATCTGGAGGATGCCCCTGCCATGAAGAAAAGCGCGCCGCTATGGCGCCTGATAGATACGGGGTCCCTCGACGGCCCCTCAAACATGGCGCTGGACGAGGCGCTGCTCTGCTGCTTCGACCCGAAGCGCTCCCTGCCGGTGTTGAGGCTGTACGGCTGGGATCCGCCCGCGCTCTCGGTCGGCCGTTACCAGGACGCCCGGGCGGCGCTGAAAATCGATCTCTGCGCGGCTCACGGGGTACCGGTGGTGCGCCGGATGACCGGTGGCGGGATCATCCTCCACGCGCAGGAACTCACCTACAGCATCGTCTGCGCGCCGGAACATCTGGGCGAGGTGGCGGGGGTGAAGGACGGGTTCCGCAGGCTCTGCGGCTTCCTGCTCGGGACCTACCGCCGGCTCGGCCTCGAGCCGGGCTTTGCCACCGATTTGAACCCGGCCGGGGAGCGCCTGGGCGAGCGCACCGCCTTCTGCTTTGCCGGCAAGGAAGAGTTCGACGTACTGGTGAACGGCCGGAAGATCGGCGGCAACGCCCAGCGCAGGATGCGTGGGGCGATCCTGCAGCACGGCTCGATTCCACTGGTGAACCGGGTGCAGGATGCAGTACAATATCTCATGAGCGCAGCACCGGGAGCGGCAGGGGCGGTGAGTCTGGCCGAACTGGGGCTTACTCCGGAGCTTTGCCGACTCAAGGGAGCGCTGATCGAGTCGTTCCAAGAGTGCCTCGGCGTACGGTTGGTTCCAGATGCTGTGAGCGAGGAGGAGAAGTTCGCGGCGGTACAGCTTGAGGAAAAGAAGTACCGCAGCGACGGCTGGAATCTTGAGGGCGCGCTGCAATAGGGTGAACATCCGCGGCGTGCGGATCTTGTAATGAATGTAATGAAAGAGGGGGTGGCTCAAAAGGCCGCTCCCTTTTTCGTTGCGGCGGCTATTATATACCCTGCAGCGGCCGTCATCTGCAGGTCGCGGCGGGTTTTAATGTGTGTTGCAATGGCTAATTATGAACCTATAATCTAAGATTCATGATGAAATGTAAAAGCGCCGACCGATTGAAAGGAAGGGTTATTGTCAACTCCCTCCCCTCGGAGAGGGAGCGAGCAGCGTGCGGGAAAATAGCATTGAGCTTAACTTAAACCGATTAGCGCGGATCTTCAGTAACGTTGGGCGCGGCTGAAAGTCCCCCTTTGAAAAAGGGGGATTTGGGGGGATTTGCAGTTAGTTGCAAAGCTGCACTCTGTGGCGCCTTGGGCGAAATCCCCCCCGACCCCCCTTTTCCAAAGGGGGGAGCGAGTATCGAGCCTCCTACTGAAGATTGACGCTAACCGGGTAACTTAATGGCTGTGGGGTTGGGGAGGGGGTGAAGGGAGGGGGAGCCAACTGGAGCGTTAATAGTAGTGGGGCCAGTAGTGGGGCAGGGTCGATCATTTATTCGAATAAGGGAGGCTGGCGATGAACCGGCTCTTCACGGTGCGTCTGGATCATCAACGTTATGCACTCCGGCTTCAGGACGTGGAGAGGGTGGTGCGCATGGTGGAGATAACGGCGCTCCCCGAGGCGCCGTCGGCCGTCCTCGGGCTGATCAACGTCCAGGGGCGGGTCCTGTCGGTCATCGACCTGCGCGGTTGCTTCAATCTGCCGCCGCGCGAGATAGATCCGGAGGACGTGCTGGTGATCGTGCACACGGCAGGGGGGATGGTGGCGCTCGCCGCCGACGCGGTCGAGGGGGTAAGCGAATGGCCGGAGCAGGCGACGGTCCCGGGAGAGGAGATACTCCCCGCCCCGGTGCATCTGGAGGGGGTGGTGAAGCTTGCCGACGGCCTGGTGCTCATCTGCGACCTGGACCGGCTCCTGGCCCGGCGGCAGGCGGCAACAGTGGGCAAAATGTCCCCTCCCCCGGAGGGGGAGGGCTAGGGAGGGGGAACTCGGCCTGTTCTTCGCCAGAAGCAGCGGGCTTCCCCCTCCCGACCTCCCCCCTCCGGGGGGCACTGCCATTAAGTTAAGGGAATGAGAGGTAGGGTGGGCCGTGCCCACCACAACCGCATCCTGATGGTGGGCACGGCCCACCCTACATGATTCACGGAATCACCGCTTAACTTAATGGCAGTGCCTCCGGGGAGAGGAGAGTGATTTGGCGCCGCCTCCCTTGGAGGGAGAGTGGCTTTGGCGCCGCCTCCCTCCCCTTCAAGGGGAGGGTCGGGGTGGGGATGGGGTTGGGGATGGGCCGATCCGGTGGGAGTAACCAAAGATGATGCGCAATGACCAAAGCGAAGCTGAACCTCAGGCTCTCGACCCGGCCCGGACGGAACAGGGGGAGCAACTGAGCCTGGCGCAGCGCGGCAAGCTCCTCAGGGAGAGGGCGCACCGGCTTGCCAGGGAGCCGGTAGCCGAGGAGAGCGGGGAGCGCTTGGAAGTGGTCGAATTCCTGCTCGGTTCCGAGCACTACGGCATCGAAACCTCCTTCGTTCGCGAGGTCCATCCCTTGCGGGAGGTGACCCATCTCCCCTGCACGCCACCCTTCGTCCTGGGGATCATGAATCTGCGCGGAGAAATCCTCTCGGTGATCGATCTCAGGAAGTTCTTCGATCTCGGCGAACCAGGGGCTGCCGAACTCAGCAAGGTGATCGTGCTGCGTTGCGCAACCATGGAATTCGGGATACTGGCCGATGCGGTGGTCGGGGTGCGCACCATCCTGGCCAGGGGGGTGCAAGGGGGGCTGACCACGGTGACCGGCATCCGGGCGGATTATCTGAAGGGGGTGACCCGGGAGCATCTGGTGCTTCTGGATGCCGGGAAGATGCTCGCCGACCGGAGGCTCGTGGTACACGAGGAAGTGTGAGTTCCGCGCTTGGTGGCTCTGCGGGACCCGAAGAGGCAATCGCCGGCAGTAAAAGGGATAGCAGTAGAGGGGGTATCTCATGGCATCGTTTTGGAGCCGGTTGGGTCGAAAGGAGGCAGGGGAACAGCAGGTGACCCGGTACGCCAGGGGTCTCATGGAGGCGAGCCTGGACCCGCTGCTCAACATTGGCGAGGATGGCAGGATACGCGACGCCAACGAGGCGGCGGCGAGGATCACCGGGGTGCCTCGGGAGCTGCTGATCGGCACCGATTTCGGCGACTATTTCTCCGAGCCTGAAAAGGCGCGCCAGGGGTATCGGCAGGTGCTCGAAAAGGGGAGCATCAGCGACTATCCCCTGACCATCCGGGGCAGGGACGAGAAGCTGACCGAGGTCCTGTACAACGGCTCGCTCTGCCGGGACGTCGATGGAACGACGCTTGGCGTCTTCGTGACGCTCCGGGATGTGACCGAGCATAAGAGAGCCCAGGAGAAGTTCGCTGCGCTTCTGGATAGCGCTCCCGATGCCATAGTCATCGTCGATGTCCAGGGGCGCATCGTCGTGGTCAACGCCCAGACCGAGAGACTGTTCGGCTACCAGCGGAGCGAACTTCTGGGGAAGAAGATCGAGATGCTGATCCCGGAGCGGTACCGGGAGCGCCATCCCGCGCTGCGCGCCGGCTATTTCGCCGATCCCAGGGTGCGCCCCATGGGGACGGGGCTGGAGCTGTTCAGCCTCAGGAAGGACGCCAGCGAGTTCCCGGTCGAGATCACCCTGAGTCCGATGCAGACGGCGGAGGGGATCCTGGTGAGCGCGGCGATCCGCGACATCACGGTGCGCAAGAAGGCCGAGGACAAGTTCCGGGGGCTTTTGGAGAGCGCACCGGATGCCATGGTGATAGTGAACCCCGACGGGGATATCGTCCTGGTCAACGCCCAGAGCGAGAGACTTTTCGGTTACCAGCGCAGCGAACTCCTGGGGAGGAAGATCGAGATGCTGATACCCGAGAGGTACCGGGAGCGGCATCCGGCGCACCGCTCCGGCTACTTCGCCGATCCCAAGGTGCGCCCCATGGGAGCGGGGCTGCAGCTTTACAGCGTGAGGAGGGACGGCACCGAGATCCCGGTCGAGATCAGCCTGAGCCCGCTGCAGACCGAGGAGGGGCGCCTGGTAATCGCGGCGGTTCGCGACATCAGCTATCAGAAGCAGGCGGCCCAGTATGCCAGGAGCCTCATCGAGGCGAGCCTCGACCCGCTGCTCACCATCAGTCCGGAAGGAAAGATCACCGACGTGAACGAGGCGACCGTCAAGGTCACAGGCGTCACCCGCGAGTTCCTGATCGGCTCCGATTTCTCCACCTACTTCAGCGAGCCGGAAAAGGCGCGGGAGGGGTACCAGCAGGTGTTCGACAAGGGATTTGTCACCGACTACGCCCTGACCATCCGGCACCGGGAGGGAAGGCTCACCGACGTCCTCTTCAACGCCTCGCTGTACAAGGATGTGCACGGCAAGGTGCTCGGCGCCTTCGCGGCGGCCCGGGACATCACCCAGAGAAAGCGGATCGACGAGGAACTCAAGGAGCTGAACCGGACCCTGGAGCAGCGGGTTGCCGAGAGGACCGAAAAGCTCGTCAAGCAGAATCAGCAGATCATGGAGGCGGCAGCGATCCTTGCCGCTTCGTCGGGGCAGATCATGACCTCCATGAGCCAGATCGCCTCCGGGGCGGCGGAGACGGCGGCGGCGGTGAGCGAAACCACCACGGTGGTCGAGCAGGTGAAGATGACCGGCCAGGTCTCCAGCCAGAAGGCGCGCAAGGTCTCAGAGGTGGCCCAGAAGGCGGTTGCGGTGGCGAAGACCGGGAGAAAGGCGGTCGACGAGTCGGTGACGGGGATGGGGCGGATCCAGGACCAGGTCGCCTCCATCGCGGAGAGCATCATGAGGCTCTCCGAGCAGAGCCAGACCATAGGCGAGATCATCGCCACCGTGAAGGACCTGGCGGAGCAGTCAAATCTGCTGGCGGTAAACGCCGCCATAGAGGCGGCCAAGGCCGGCGAGCAGGGAAAAGGGTTCGCCGTGGTGGCTCAGGAGGTGAAGAGCCTTGCCGAGCAGTCCAGGGAGGCGACCGCCCAGGTGCGCTCCATCCTGAACGACATCCAGAAGGCGACCAACGCGGCGGTGCTGGCGACCGAACAGGGAAACAAGGCAGTGGAGGTCGGGGTGCGGCAGTCCAAGGAGGCCGGTGAGGCGATACGTCAGATGGGTGAGAGCATCGAGGAGGCGGCCCAGGCGGCGGTGCAGATCGTCGCGTCCAGCCAGGAACAGCTGACCGGGATGGATCAGGTCGTGCTGGCGATGGGGAACATCAAGCAGGCCAGCGAGGAAAACGTTTCCGGCATGAAGCAGGTGGAGGTGACCATGCAGAACCTCCACGACCTCGGTCAGAAACTGAAACAGCTGGTGGAGCAGTATAAGGAGTGAGGCAGGAAAAGGAAAAGGAAAAGGAAAAGGAAAAGGAAAAGGAAAGGAAAAGGAAAAGGAAAAGGAAAAGGAAAAGGAAAGGAAAAGGAAAAGGAAAAGGAAAAGGAAAAGGAAAAGGAAAAGTGGTCTGACCTTTACCTTTTCCTTTACCTGCCTTTTACCTTTTACCTGCCTTTTGGCTTCTCAGAGGCGAGGAATGGGACAGGATGCCGAATTCCAGAAACGACTGCTGGCAACCTTCACGGTCGAGGCGCAGGAGCATCTGAAGGGAATCACAGATGCCCTGATCGCCCTGGAGCAGGGGGGAGTTCCGCAGCAGCAGGAGGAGATCGTCGAGGCGGTCTTCCGCGAGGCGCACAGCCTGAAAGGTGCGGCACGCGCGGTGAGCCGCACCGACATCGAGTCGGTGTGCCAGGCCTTGGAGGGGCTTTTCGCCGCCATGAAGCGCGGCGAGGTGACGCACTCCCCGGAGCTTTTCGACCTGATGCAGCGGGCGCGGGATTTTCTGTCCCAGTTGCTCCTCGCGCCAGAGGGGCACGAGGGGGGCGAGGGGGAGCCGTCACGGCACCAGATAATCGCGGCACTGGCAGAGGCGGTTCGAGACAGAGGTGCCGAGGCCAAGGGTACGGAGAGCGCGGGTGCTGTGATTACAGGTGCCGAGACGACGAAAGAGACAGCGGGTAAAGAGACGACGGCTAGAGAGACGACGGCTAGAGAGACGACGGCTAGAGAGACCACTGGCGGCGAGAGTGCGCCGAGAGCGGAGGCGGGGGCGGCCGTCCCGCAAGGGGAGCATGCTGCCCCTCCCGCCGCCCCACCCGTGTCGGTTCCCACATTGCCCGTGATGGAAGAGACGGTGCGGGTGGCCACGTCCAAGTTGGCATCCCTGCTGCTTTTGTCCGAGGAGATGGTCTCGGCGAAGCTCTCCGCAGCCCAGCACGTCGTGCAGATGCGGGAGCTCAGGTCGGCATACGGGATCTGGAGGAAACAGTGGGCCAGGGTCTTCCCAGGGATGCAGCGCGTCGGCGTCCCCATCAGGAGGCTTGCGGCGGGAGAAGGGGAGGAGCTGTCCGGGGAGGATGCCGGGTCTTTGCTGAAGATCCTGGAGTTTCTGGAATGGAATGCCACCTTCCTGAAAGCACTGGAAGGACGCTCCGCCGCCTACCTCAAGTCCGCCGAGCGCGACAGCCGGACCCTCGGCGGATTGGTTGATGGCCTCCTCGAGGAGGTGAAGAAGGTCATGATGTTCCCCTTCTCGATCCTGCTGGAGGCCTTTCCCAAGATCGTCAGGGATCTATCGAAGGATTACGGCAAGGAGGTCGATCTGGTGCTACGGGGGGAGGAACTGGAGATCGACCGGCGCATCCTCGAGGAGATGAAAGACCCGTTGCTCCACCTGGTGCGAAACTGCATCTCTCACGGGATCGAGCTCCCGCTGGAGCGGGAGCGCAAGCACAAGCCGCGGCGCGGGAAGCTTTCCATCAGCATCACGCCGAGGGAGGGGAGGGCGGAGGTCATAGTAAGCGACGACGGGGCGGGAATCGACGCGGAACTGCTCCGGTCCACGTTGATCAAGCTCGGCATGATCAAGGCAGAAAAGGCGGCGGAGATGAGCGACGCGGAAATGCTCCCCTTTGTCTTCCAGTCGGGTGTCTCCACGAGCCCGATCATCACCGAGATTTCCGGACGCGGGCTGGGACTCGCCATTGTCCGGGAGAAGGTGGAGAAACTAGGCGGCAGCATCTCCTTTGAGAGCGAGCCGCAGCGGGGAACCCTGTTCCGGATCGTGCTGCCGCTTAGCGTGGCCACCTTCCGCGGCATCCTGGTCCGGGTGGCGGATCGGCTCTTCGTGCTACCCGCCATTCATGTGGAGCGGGCGGTGCGGGCGAAACGTGAGGAGGTGGCGACGGTCCAGAACAGGGAGATCATCGACCTGAACGGCAGGAGCGTCGCACTTGCCAGACTCGGGACCGTGCTGGAGCTTGACGGTGAGGCAACCCTGCCGGAGCAACTTCAGGCGGTGGTTGTGACGGTAGGGGAGCAGAGCGTTGCCTTTGTCGTCGATGAGGTGCTGAACGAGAGGGAGGTCCTCATGAAGAGAATGGGTCCGCAACTGTCGCGGGTCCGCAATATTGCGGGAGCCACGCTGCTTGGCAGCGGCAAGGTTGTGCCGATCCTGAACGTCCCCGACCTGATAAAATCCGCCACGCGCGGGCTCGCCACCGCCAGGCCGCTCCCGGCAGCCGCAGCGGAACTGGCGCCGCAGGAGAAGGCACGTCGCATCCTGGTGGTGGAGGACTCCATCACCTCCAGAACCTTGATGAAGAATATCCTGGAATCGGCGGGTTACACCGTGGTCACAGCCGTCGACGGGGTGGATGGCCTGATACAGCTGAAGAACGGCAGGTTCGACCTCGTGGTGTCGGATGTGGACATGCCGAGGCTGAACGGATTTGACCTCACCGCGAAGATCCGGGCCGACCGGGATTTGGCGGAACTGCCGGTGGTGCTGGTGACTGCCCTCGGATCGCGGGAGGACCGTGAGCGGGGGATAGATGTCGGCGCCAGCGCCTATATCGTCAAGGGGAGCTTTGACCAGAGCGACCTCTTGAGAACCGTTCAGCGGCTCTGCTGAAGGCGTTTCATGAGTTTGCCCGCTTTCATCAACTGAGAATCTCCCCTTTCGTCAACTGGAGAATCTCCCCCCTCTCCCTCCGGGAGAGGGTCGGGGTGAGGGAGCTTCGGTTCACTGGTCCAGCCAGGCACAGGCTTGGTTCCGGACTCAGAGTGTTTGCGGATCAACGCTGAGGCGCCGCCCTCACCCCTGCCCCTCTCCCGGAGGGCGAGGGGATTATGGTATTGCCGTCACTGGCTGCGCTGTGTTATATGATCACCCCGGATGGCGCAACCTGGAGCCCGAATAGAAAGTCTCCCCCGAACAGAAAGTCCCCCTTTGGCAAAGGGGGATTTAGGGGGATTTGATCTTGGCTGCTACCTGCGCTCTGTAGCAGCTTGGGCAAAATCCCCCCCGACCCCCCTTTTTCAAGAGTTGGGACTTGCTGGAGTAGTCGACATCAATTTAGATACTTTGGATGGCACAAACATGGACCCTACCCGAAAGCCCGCTTGGCTGCAGAAGAAGATCGTCCCCTCCGCTCACGGCGAGATGGAAGGGTTGCTGAGGGAGTTGCGCCTGAACACGGTCTGCCAGCAGGCTCGCTGCCCTAACATCACGGAGTGCTTCAGCAAACGGCAGGCTACGTTCCTGATCCTCGGACGCATCTGCACGCGCCTCTGCTCTTTTTGCAGTGTCTCAAAGGAGACGCCGGTTCCCCTTGACCCGAACGAGCCGGCAAGCGTCGCGGAAGCCGTGTGCCGGCTCGGGCTCTCGCATGTGGTGGTGACGAGCCCTACCCGCGACGACCTCCCAGACGGCGGGGCGGCTGCATATGCAGAGACAGTGGCGCGCATCAGAAGCTCAGCGCCGCAGACCAAGGTGGAACTTCTGATTCCCGATTTCATGGGCGATGGCGCGGCGCTTGCGACCGTAGTGGCGAGTGCTCCCGACATCCTCGGGCACAACCTGGAGACCGTACCGCGATTGTACGGGATCAGGTCGGGTGCCGATTACCGGAGATCCTTGGATCTGCTGGCCGAGGCCCATCGGCTTGATCCGGCGCTTAAGACCAAGTCAGGACTCATGCTGGGGCTGGGCGAGGAGGAGGGAGAGCTGTTCGGCGTGCTGGAGGATCTGCTGAAGACGGGATGCTCCTATCTGAGTCTGGGGCAGTATCTGGCACCAAGCAGGCTTCATTACCCGGTGCAGCGCTACATGGAGCCGGAGTTGTTCGAGCGATACAAGAGTAGAGCTCTGGAGATGGGGTTTTTGCATGTGGAAAGCGGGCCCTATGTGCGCAGCTCCTACCATGCCGAGCAGTATGGGGGGTAACCCCCTCTCCCTGACCCCACTGCCATTAAGTTAAGCGGTGATTCCGTGAATCATGTAGGGTGGGCCGTGCCCACCATCAGGATGCGGTTGTGGTGGGCACGGCCCACCCTACCTCTCATTCCCTTAACTTAATGGCAGTGCTCCCTCTCCCCTCTCCCACGAGGGGAGAGGGGACTCTTTGCCTCTGTCACAGGGATAGGTGTGCTTCCGCCCTTGATTTTAGCTCCCCTCCCTTGATGGGAGGGGCTGGGGGCACTGCCGTTCGTTAACTTAATGGCAGTGGGGGCTGGGGGAGGGTGGCAGCCCTCAGCGTAAAAAAGAAACCCCGCTGAGCTAAATGCGCAACGGGGTCGTATCAATCCAAAAGGTGTAAAACCGAAAACTGAAAACCGTGTCTCTACTCCGCGAGCAGCCTCTTGATGGCTTCCTCCATCGCTTTGCCGGTCTGGTCGGAATAACCCTGATACTTTTCTGCAACCATCCCTTTCTTGTTGATCACGTAGACGGTCGGTATCGAGCGCAGCCCGTATTCGGTCTGCATATCCTCTCCCGCCACCGCGACCGGATAGCCGATCTTGCGTTCGGTGATAAAACTCTTCACCTCCCGATCGCTACCCTCATCAACGCTGACCCCCAGGATCTGCAGACCCTGTTTGCCGTACTTCCTGTTCAGCGAGTTCATGTGCGGTATCGATTCCCTGCACGGAATACACCAAGTGGCGAAGAAATCCATGACCAGCACATATCCCCTGTAATTGGCTAGGGTTATCGGCTGCCCGGAGGTGGTCACCAGCTTTATCGCCGGGGCCTTGTCGCCCTTCTGCAGAATGGCGTCAGCTGGCTGCGTGGAGAGCAGTACTGCGGCAACTGCGAGAAGAACGGTTTTGACTGCGAGCTTCTGGAACGGGATCAGCTTCTTCATGTTAGAGAGCCTTCTTGATCAGAGCCTCCAGCTGTGATTTCGGAATTGCGCCGACCACCTGGTCCAGCACTTTGCCGTCTTTCAGCAGGATCACCGTCGGAATGCCGCGCACCCCGTATTTGCCGGGGGTAGCCGGGTTGTCGTCAACATTGACCTTGCCTACTTTTACCCGTCCTTCATACTCGGACGCCATGGTATCGATGAGCGGGGCGATTGCTTTGCAGGGGGCACACCAGGTGGCCCAGAAGTCTACCAGCACCGGGATGTCAGACTGGAGTACTTCCTTTTCAAAGTTGTCGTCCGTGAATGTGTGTACGTTTTCGCTGGCCATTGAACCATCTCCTTTAATAAAAAAAGTGATTATTACTATAAATGAGCAGATGAAAAAAGCAAGGGCTTAATTCCTCCGCGGCCGGAGGCGCGCTGCGAGCCCTCTTGCACTGCTCCCCCCTCCCTTTATCTGAGGGAGGGGCGGGGGGGCACTGCCGTTAAGTTATAAGTTGCCTGATTAGCAATGATCTTCCGCTGTAGGTCCCTCCCCTTTCAAGGGGGAGGACAGGAGGGGGATGGGGGGGTGCTCTGGGTCAGACTCTACCCCATCCCCACCCCGACCCTCCCCTTGAAGGGGAGGGAGAGTTGTTGATAGCGGAAGATTGTTGCTAATCATGTTAAGTTAAGCCCCTAGCTGCGCTCCCCCCCCTCCCTTGATGGGAGGGATGGGGGCTGGGCTGGAACGGAACCTCGATTGGCTGTTGACAGGCGCTCGGCTCTGGGGGATATTGGCGCAAATCCGGAACAACGGAGGAGAGTTTGCGTTACTACCCGGTAAATCTCGATCTGCACGACCAACTGGTGGTGATCATCGGAGGCGGTGCGGTTGCGGCCCGCAAGGCGAGACGGCTGGTATCGGCCGGCGCCAGGCTCCGGGTGGTCGCGCCGCGACTGGACGACAGGCTCGCAGCACTCGCGGCTGACGCAAGCCTCACCCATGTGGCGAGGGGCTATCTTCCCGGCGACCTGGAGGGGGCGCTGCTCGCTTTTGCCGCCACCGATGATGCTGCGCTCAACCTGGCGGTCGCCGCCGAGGCCAAGGAGCGCGGCATCCTGATCGACATCGTCGACGCTCCCCGGCAAAGCGGTTTCACCACACCCGCCCTGCTCGAAAGGGGCGATCTGCTGATAACTGCCTCCACCGCAGGGGCGAGCCCCGCACTGTCGCGGCGCATCATAGGCGAGCTGGAACCGCTCTTTGGTGAGGAATATGCCGAAGCTGTAACCCTTTTAGGTGCCGTTCGTGAAAAGATATTGACTGAAAAGGGGGGGAGCGCATACAATGAGCGGGTTTTTGCCGAGCTTGCAGCGCTTGACCTCCCCGCGCTGATCAAAAACGGACAGAGGGATGCAATAGACCAGATACTCCTGAAGCTCTCTGCTTCCGGGTCCCCGGGCCCGGATGGAGCTGAAAAAAAGGATCCGTCATGAACGCCTTGCTCTTCAACAGCACACTGGTCATCTACGCGGCCGCCACCACCTTCTACCTGGGCTACCTCGTCAAGCCCACAGATGTCCTCGGTAAACTCGGCCGCTGGTGCATCCGTATCGGCTTCCTGGTGCACTGCGGGTTCACCCTGAACCGCTATCTGGAGGCCGGACACACTCCGATCACCAATCTGCACGAATCGCTCTCCTTCTTCAGCCTGGCTGTGGTCGGCATCTTCATCGTGTTCGAGAGCCGTTACAAGTCCTTCATCCTGGGATCCTTCGTGGTGCCGCTTGCCCTGCTGATCCTGGCCACATCGGCCGCCTTCTCCTCCGTGATACCGCCGCTCAACCCGGCCCTGAAAAGCAAGTGGCTCGCCGTCCACACCGGCATGGCCTTCCTGGGCTACGCCGCCTTTGCCATTTCTTTCGGCGTGAGCATCATGTACCTGATCCAGTCGCATTTCCTGAAGAAGCGCAAGCTGGGCCCCATGTTCCAGAAGCTTCCGCCGCTCGACATGCTGGACGACATCAGCTATCGCTGCCTCACCATCGGCTTCCCGCTGCTCACCTTCGCCATCATCTCCGGCGCCATCTGGGCCGAGACCGCCTGGGGCACCTACTGGAGCTGGGACCCGAAAGAGACCTGGTCGCTCATCACCTGGTTCATCTACGCGGCACTTCTGCACGGCAGGCTCACCACCGGCTGGCGCGGCAGGAAGGCCGCCATGCTCTCCATCTTCGGCTTCTTCATCGTGATCTTCACCTTCCTCGGCGTGAATCTCCTGCTGGGGGGGCTGCACAGCTACAAATGAGGCGTATCGAGGCGGCAGCCGCGCTCGGTTGCGATTCTCAAGAAGGGGCAGGACTTTTATGAACATTATTGTGGTTGGGCTCTCGCACAAAACTGCCGCAGTTGAAATCCGGGAGAAGGTCGCCTTCGCCCCCACCCAGATGGAGAAGCCGCTCAGCGCCGTGGTGGCGCTCCCCGACATCACCGAGGCGGTGATCGTCTCCACCTGCAACAGGGTCGAGATCTACGCGACCACCCGTGACGTGGCGGGCGGCATGGCGAGGCTCAAGCGCTTTCTCGCCGACTATCACGGCCTTTCCCTCGAAATGCTCGACAGCCACCTCTACAGCTACCACGGCGAGGACGCGACGCGCCACGTCTTCCGGGTCGCCTCCAGCCTCGACTCCATGGTGGTCGGGGAGCCGCAGATACTGGGCCAGATCAAGACCTCCTACGGCTACGCCGCGGAATACAAGAGCTCCGGGATCATACTGAACCGCTTCCTGCACAAGGCGTTCTCGGTCGCCAAGCGGGTCAGGACCGAGACCAAGATCGCCTCCTCGGCCGTCTCGGTCGCCTTCGCCGCGGTCGAGCTTGCCAAGAAGATCTTCGGCGAGCTCTCGGACAAGACGGTGCTCCTGATCGGGGCGGGCGAGATGTGCGAGCTGGCCGCCAAGCATTTCATCAACACCGGCGTGCGCGGCGTCATGGTCACCAACCGTACCTTCGAGCGGGCCGAGAAGCTCGCTCAGGAATTCGACGCCAGGCCGATCAGATTCGAAAATCTCCTCGACGAGCTCCCCAAGGCGGACATCATCCTCTCCTCGACCGGCGCGCCCCACTTCATCATCCATGAGAAGGAGGTGGCGGAGGTGATTCGCCGCCGCAGGATGAAGCCGATGTTCTTCATCGACATCGCGGTCCCCCGGGATATCGATCCCAAGGTGAACGACGTGGAGAACGTCTATCTCTACACGGTGGACGATCTGAACGGCGTGGTGGCTACCAACCTGGAGCAGCGCAAGATCGAGGCGGCCAAGGCCGAGGCGATCGTGGAGCAGGAGATAGGGCAGTTCTTCAAGTGGCTCTCCTCGCTGGAGGTGACCCCGACCATCGTGGCGCTCAGGACCCGGTTCGACGAGATCCGCAAGGCCGAGCTCGCCAAGACGCTGTCAGGGTGGAAGAACCTGCCCCCCGACGCCGAGAAGAAGCTGGAAGCGCTGACCAACGCCTACATGAACAAGCTGCTGCACCAGCCGACCAGCGTGCTGAAGCGGTCCGAGCAGGGAAACCGCAACGATCTCTACGTGGATGCCCTGCGAAACCTCTTCGATCTCGAGGCGGGGGGGGCACAGGAGAACATGGTGGATTTGGAGGAGTAAAGGCGGGGGCTAGGGGCTAGGTGACAAGTGCCACGACATCGTGGACAGATTTCTGTGCCATGACATCGTGGACACGCGGTGCCCTTAGCGTAATTTGTAGTCG
>Ga0154470_1024_pt2 | contig 39968 bp, 25 predicted proteins | sample RifGroC2_FD_115949 | JGI IMG/M metagenome (GOLD analysis project Ga0154470, IMG submission 115949) | Geobacteraceae bacterium GWC2_58_44 | reverse complement strand
ACCACAACCGCATCCTGATGGTGGGCACGGCCCACCCTACATGATTCACGGAATCACCGCTTAACTTAATGGCAGTGCCCTCCGGGGGAGGGGACAATATGTGTCGGATTAGCAATGCTGCTGGACACAGTACAGCCTTCACCCCACCTGCACCCGCCGTCGCGAACCGTCATTCGCCCGCTCCAAATTCCCTTTTGCCTGATGGGGGGCGAATAACGATCCGCCCCTACCCTCCCCTTGCCGCCGGATCCTCTTACCTCCTTCAGAAATTTCCGTCCCTTCATTGGAAACTTCCTCTGGCGTGTTATCCTTTGTCTCGTTGCGCTCCCCTGCAGGCGGACCGGACCAAGGCAACCTCCCCTCCCCTCCCCTCCCCTCCCCTGCCTGCCTGCCTGCCGGCGCCCGAGGCGAAAAAGCCCCAATTGAAGACAAAGGCCACCAGATGACAAGAAACGGATTGCCGCAACAGCAGGGTCTTTACGATCCCCGCGTTGAACACGACTCCTGCGGCGTCGGGTTTATCGTGAACATGAAGGGGGAGCGGTCCCACGGCATCGTGCGGCAGGCTCTCGATCTCCTGGTGAATCTGGACCACCGCGGCGGCTGCGGCTGCGAGCCCAACACCGGCGACGGCGCCGGGATAATGATGCAGATCCCGGACCCCTTTTTGCGCCGGGTCCTGGCCCCCCTGGGGCTGCAACTCCCGCCCCCCTCCCACTACGGCGTCGGCATGATCTTCACCTCGAAGGCTCCCGCCGAGCGCGACCGGGCGTTGCAGACGATCGAGGGGATCGTCGCCCGGGAGGGGCAGCGGGTGATCGGCTGGCGCGACATCCCGACCGAGAACGCGACCCTCGGCAGGACCGCCCTGGCCGGCGAGCCGTTCATGCGCCAGCTCTTCATCGAGCGCGGCGCGGACTGCCCGGACCAGCAGGCCTTTGAGCGCAAACTCTACCTGATCAGGAAGCGCTCTGTCGTGGAGATCAGACGCAGCGGCATGGATCCCTACTGGTACGTCCCGAGCCTCTCCAGCCGGACCATGGTCTACAAGGGGATGCTCACCACGGGCCAGCTGGAGCCGTACTACCCGGATCTGGGCGATCCCGCGCTGGAGAGCGCCCTGGCACTGGTGCATTCGCGTTTCTCCACCAATACCTTTCCCATCTGGGACCGGTCCCACCCCTACCGGCTGCTCGCCCATAACGGCGAGATCAACACGCTGCGCGGCAACATCAACTGGATGCACGCGCGCCAGAAGCGCCTGGCCTGCGCGCTCTTCGGGGCTGACTTCGAGAAGGTGCAGCCGATCATCAACACCAACGGCTCGGATTCGGCCATGTTCGACAACTTCCTGGAGCTGCTGGTCATGGCCGGCCGTCCGCTGCCGCACGCGATCATGATGATGATCCCGGAGCCCTGGGAGAACCACGAGTCGATGAGCCCGAAACTCAGGGCCTTCTATCAGTACCACGCCTGCCTGATGGAGCCCTGGGACGGCCCGGCCGCGCTCGCCTTCACGGACGGCCGCTACATCGGGGCGGTTTTGGACCGGAACGGCCTGCGGCCCCTGCGCTACTGCGTGACCTCGGACGGCCTGGTGATCATGGCCTCGGAGGCGGGGGTGCTCCCGGTCGAACCGGAGCGCATCCTTCAGAAGGGGCGCGTGCAGCCGGGGCGCATGTTCCTGGTCGATCTGGACCAGGGGCGCATCGTCCCCGATCACGAGATCAAGGAACAGCTCGCCTCGGAAAAGCCGTACGCCGAGTGGCTGGAGGATAACCAGCTGCCGCTTGCCGAGCTGCCGCAGCCGGCGGGGGAGCCGCTCAGGGAGCAGACCCCGCTGATCCAGCGCCAGCAGGCCCTGGGCTACAGCTTCGAGGATCTGCGGGTGATACTGGAACCGATGGCGCGAGACGGCGTGCAGCCGCTCGGCTCCATGGGGAGCGACACGCCGCTGGCCGTGCTCTCGGACCGGCCGCAGCTTCTCTACAACTACTTCAAGCAGCTCTTCGCGCAGGTGACCAACCCCCCCATCGACCCGATCCGCGAGGAGCTGATCACCTCGACCACGACGCTGCTCGGGAGCGAGGAGAACCTGCTGGAGCCGACCCCGCAAAGCGCCAGGCTGGTCCGCCTGGAACAGCCGTTTCTGACCGACAGCGAGCTGGAAAAGCTGCGCGGCATCGACTGGTCGGGCTTCAGCTCGCAGACCCTCTCCCTGCTCTTTCCGGCCGGGGGCGGCCCGGGGTCCCTGGAAAAGGCGCTGGATCTCCTCTTCAAGGCGGCCGACGCGGCGGTGGCCAAGGGGCACAACATCCTGATCCTATCCGACCGCGGCATCTCACGGCAAAACGCCGCCATCCCGGCACTGCTCGCCCTTTCGGGGCTGCACCACCACCTGATCCGCAAGGGAAGCCGCACCCGCGTGGGACTCGTGGTCGAGTCGGGCGAGCCGCGCGAGGTGCATCACTTCGCGACCCTGATCGGCTACGGGGCGAACGCCATCAACCCCTATCTCGCCTACGAGACCCTGGACGACATGATCGGCCAGGGGATGCTTGCCGGCATTGACCCTGCCACGGCACAGCAGCATTTCATCAAGGCGTGCGTCAAGGGGGTGGTGAAGACCATGGCCAAGATGGGGATCTCCACCATCCAGAGCTACCGCGGCGCCCAGATCTTCGAGGCGGTAGGTCTGCACAACTCGGTGATCGAGCGCTACTTCACCTGGACCGCGTCCCGCATCGAAGGGATGACCCTGGAAGGGATCGAGACGGAGCTCATGAACCGTCACAGCCGCGCCTTCCCGCTGCGCGCCCCCCGGAGGCCTACCCTCGACCCGGGAGGCTCCTACCAGTGGAGAAAAGAGGGCGAGGAGCACCTGTTCAATCCGCTTTCGATCCACGCTCTGCAAAAGGCCGCGCGCGGCAACGACTACGCCCAGTTCAAGGTTTTTTCCTCGCTGATCAACGATCAGGCGGTGAAGCACTGCACGCTGCGCGGCATGCTGGCATTCCGGCAGGCCGAGGCGATCCCGATCGACGAGGTGGAGCCGGTCGAAAAGATCGTGCGGCGCTTCAAGACCGGGGCGATGTCCTACGGCTCGATCAGCAAGGAGGTGCACGAGACGCTCGCCATCGCCATGAACCGGATCGGGGGGATGTCCAACACCGGCGAGGGGGGCGAGGACCCGGAGCGCTACAGCTGGACCAACGAGGCCGGCGACTCGAAGAACAGCGCCATCAAGCAGGTCGCCTCGGCGCGCTTCGGAGTGACCAGCCTCTACCTGACCAGCGCCCGTGAACTCCAGATCAAGATGGCACAGGGGGCCAAGCCCGGCGAGGGGGGGGAGCTCCCCGGCCTCAAGGTGCACCCCTGGATCGCCCGCACGCGCCACACGACCCCCGGGGTGGGACTGATCTCGCCGCCGCCCCACCACGACATCTACTCGATAGAGGATCTCGCCGAGCTGATCCACGACCTGAAAAACGCCAACCGACGCGCGCGCATCAGCGTCAAGCTGGTCTCCGAGGCGGGGGTCGGGACGGTAGCCGCGGGGGTCGCCAAGGCCCATGCGGACGTGGTGCTGATAAGCGGCTACGACGGCGGCACCGGCGCCTCGCCGCTTTCCTCCATCCGACATGCGGGACTTCCCTGGGAGCTGGGGCTGGCGGAGACCCACCAGACCCTGATGCTGAACGGGCTCAGAAGCAGGATCGCCGTGGAGACCGACGGCCAGCTGAAGACCGGTCGGGACGTGGCGATCGCCGCCCTATTGGGGGCGGAGGAATTCGGCTTTGCCACAGCACCGCTGGTGACGCTTGGCTGCCTGATGATGCGGGTCTGCCATCTCAACACCTGTCCGGTCGGCGTGGCTACCCAGGACCCGCGCCTGCGCGGGAACTTCACCGGCAGACCCGAGCACGTGGTCAATTTCATGAAGTTCGTGGCGCAGGAGCTGCGCGAGATCATGGCGCAGCTGGGCTTCAGGGAGCTGAACCAGATGATCGGGCGCACCGATCTGCTTGAGCCGCGGGGGGCGATCGAGCATTGGAAGGCGAAGGGGCTCGATCTCTCCAGGCTGTTGTACCAGCCGCTGCAGGATCCCGAGGTGAACCGCTACTGCGTCCATGAGCAGGACCACAACCTGGAGTCCTCGCTCGACCACACCGTGCTCCTTGAACTGTGCGAGCCTGCCATCGAGCGGGGTGAACGGGTGAGCGCGGAGCTCGACATCAGGAACGTGCACCGGGTGGTCGGGACCATGGTGGGTAGCGAGATCACGCGCAGGCACGGGGCGGCGGGGCTGCCGGAGGACACCGTGCAGCTTCGTTTCAGGGGAAGCGCCGGGCAGAGCTTCGGCGCCTTCATCCCGAAGGGCGTCACGCTGGAGCTTGAAGGTGACGCCAACGACTACCTCGGCAAGGGGCTTTCCGGTGGCAAGATCGTGCTCTACCCGCCAAGGGAGGCGGGATTTGCGGCCCACGAAAACATCATCACCGGCAACGTCGCCTGTTACGGGGCGACCGGCGGCGAAATTTACATCCGGGGCATGGCGGGCGAGCGCTTCTGCGTGCGCAACTCCGGAGTCGCCGCCGTGGTCGAGGCGGTAGGCGATCACGGCTGCGAATACATGACCGGCGGGACCGTGGTGGTACTCGGGCCGACCGGGCGCAATTTCGCCGCCGGCATGAGCGGAGGGATCGCCTACGTGCTGGACGAGGCGGGGGATTTCCCATCGCGCTGCAACAAGCAGATGGTGTTCCTGGAAGAGCTGACCGAGGAGGACGCGAAGGTGCTGAAAGAGATGATCGAGCGGCACGCGGGGCTTACCGGAAGTGTCCGGGGGGCCGAGATCCTGGCCGACTGGGAGCGCTATCTCCCCGGATTCGTCAAGGTGATGCCCAAGGACTACAAGCGTGTGCTCAAGGCACTGGCGAAGGCAAGGGACGCAGGATTAAGCGGAGACGAGGCGATGGAGGCGGCATTCGAGGAGAATCTGCACGACGCCACGCGGGTCGGCGGAGGGTGATAGCCGGAGTTTCGCTTCAATGGAGAACTTCTAAGGCCTTGAGAAGACAATACGATCCTAGGAAAACCAACATGGGCAAGACAACCGGTTTCATGGAATATCCGCGCGAGCTCCCGGCTGACCGGCCTCATTGCGAGCGCGTTTCGGACTGGCAGGAATTCCACCTGCATATGTCGCAGGAAAAACTGCGCCAACAGGGGGCCCGCTGCATGGATTGCGGCACCCCCTTCTGCCACACCGGCATGCTGCTGAGCGGCATGGCCAGCGGCTGCCCGGTCTACAACCTGATCCCGGAGTGGAACGACCTGGTCTACCGGAACATGTGGCGTCAGGCGCTGGATCGCCTGCACCGCACCAACAATTTCCCCGAATTCACCGGACGCGTCTGCCCGGCCCCCTGCGAAGGCTCCTGCGTGCTAGGCGTCATCGACCCGCCGGTGACCATCAAGAATATCGAAGCCGCCATCGCCGAGCGCGGCTGGGAGGATGGCTGGATCGTCCCGGAACCGCCTGAACTTCGCACCGGGAAAACCGTCGCCGTCGTAGGCTCCGGCCCCGCCGGCCTCAGCGCTGCAGCGCAACTGAACCGCGCAGGCCACCAGGTTACCGTCTTCGAGCGCGCCGATCGCCCCGGCGGGTTGCTGATGTACGGCATCCCGAACATGAAGCTCGACAAGGAGCGGGTGGTGATGCGCCGCATCAACCAGATGAAGGCAGAGGGGGTGACCTTTGCCTGCAGCACCGAGGTCGGCAGGGAGTATTCCGCCGAAAAACTGCTCGCTGAATTTGACGCCGTCGTGCTCACAACCGGCGCGGCAAGAGCGCGCGATCTTCCCGTTGAGGGACGCGATCTGCAGGGGGTCCACTTCGCCATGGATTTCCTGGCCGCCAGCACAAAAGCGCTCCTGGATCACGGGGAGAGCGTCATTTCCGCCAAAGACAAGGACGTAGTGATCATCGGCGGGGGCGACACCGGAACCGACTGCGTCGCGACATCGCTTCGGCACGGCTGCCGCAACGTCACCCAGCTGGAAATCCTGCCCAAACCTCCGGTTGATCGTGCGCTCAGCAACCCGTGGCCGGAGTGGCCGGCAATCTACACCTTGGATTACGGGCAACAGGAGGCGGCAGCGCGGTTTGGCAGCGATCCGCGCCTTTATGAGACCTCCGCCCTGCGCTTTGAGGGGGATGCAAACGACAAGGTCACTGCAGTGCAGACAATCGGAGTCAAATGGGAGGGAGACGGTCAAGGCATCCTGATGCCGAAGCAGCAACCCGGGACCGAGAATTACCACTGCGCGCAGCTCGTGCTATTGGCCATGGGCTTTCTCGGGCCCGAACAGCAGCTGCTTGACGCGCTCGGCATCGCACGCAACCCGAACAGCACCATAGCCGCCGAGTTCAACAGATACCAGACCAGCATCCCCGGCGTCTTTGCGGCGGGCGACTGCCGTCGCGGCCAGAGCCTGGTCGTCTGGGCTTTCAACGAAGGTCGCGGCGCCGCCCGGGAGTGCGACCGCTACCTGATGGGAGAGACCAGTCTGCCGTAACTTACTCATTTAATACGATTCGACATTTTTCACCCCATCCCCCTCCCGACCTCCACTGCCATTAAGTTAAGCGGTGATTCCGTGAATCATGCAGGGTGGGCCGTGCCCACCATCAGGATGCGGTTGTGGTGGGCACGGCCCACCCTGCCTCTCATTCCCTTAACTTAATGGCAGTGCTCACGACCTCCCCTTCAAGGGGAGGGACAGGGTGGGGATGGGCGGCAACGCCCACCGGATCGCCATGTCCGTTCCGTCAGGGGCTGCCGTGGCTCCCCGATACGCCGATCACTTCGCGAAATGAGCCGCTACGATCCCTTGCGCCAGGTCCATCGACGAGGTGAACGCCGGGGAGATCGGATTGAGCACATGCAGCGACGTGCCTTCGGCCACGACCATGAAATCCATCACCATCTGCTTGGTCTCCCAGTCCACCAGCTGCGGACGGATGCCGACCTTCGTGGCGGGCACCAGGTCGCCTGGCGAGAGCTGTTTCACCAGGCGGGCCGCATCACGATAGAAACGCGAAGGTAGGTATTTGAGCGGCTCGCTCAGCGCTACGCTTCGAAATAGCGGGTTCGCCAGGAAAAGGACGAGATCCTGGAAAGCGATGGCGAATCCCTCCCTATCGATTCCCGCTATTATCCCGTAGTTTTCGCGTCCGAAGGCGGGGATGGCGGTAGGTCCCAGGTAGACATCACCGTGCACGCTCCGGGTGAAGTGCACGCCGAGGAAGGGGTTGCGTATGTCCGGCACGGGGTAGATGCTCGAATTCACCGTGAAGGGAGCGTCTTTGCTGAGCAGACGGTAGACCCCCTTGAACGGTATCAGCCGGTACTTGTCACCGACCCCGAACAGGCGGGAGACCTTGTCGCAATAAGCCCCCGCCGCATTGATGAAGCGTCTGAATTCGATCTCCCCCTTGCTCGTCGCAGCCCTGCCGCTCCCGCTCAACCCCGTCAGCCTGCAATTCATGTGGAACTTCACCTTCCCGCTCAGTTTCAGATCATGCTTCAGGCTCTTCAGCACCGCCTTCGGATCGACCACCGCGGTGTAGTGGGAGAAAAGCGCGCGCTCGACGGTCCTAGCATTCGGCTCGATCTCAGCCAACTGCTTCTCGTCGATCATCTCAACCTTGGCACCGTTGGCAGTCGCCCGGCGAAACAGTTCATCCAGCACCGGAAGTTCCTCGGCGGTCCGGGTCACAATCACCTTGCCGCTCTCCAATAGCGGCAGCCTCTTCTCCTTGCAATAGGCACGCATCAGGAAGTTGCCGTTCAGGCACGACTTGGCCTTCATGCTGTCCGGAGCGTAGTAGATCCCCGCGTGCAGGACACCGCTGTTTCGACCCGAGGCGTGCCGGCCGAGTTCCGGCTCCTTCTCGATGATCACGATGTCGCCATGGCCCGTCTTCACGAGCTCCCGTGCGATAGTCAGCCCGATTATGCCGGCGCCGACGACGAGTATATCCGCTTTGTCGAAAGACATTTGAAAAGTACTCCCTATGACCTCAACTGTAATGGCAGAAACACTATGACTTCGGAGCTGATCGATAGTCGCGGGGTGCCTTCAGGTTGGCGGCGCCCAAGGAACTTCAAGAATCGCAACTGATACATCATAGTCTGCCTGGCATATATTTCAACACACGCTTTTAAAGCCGGCGATTTATCAATTACAGCCACAGTCAAAGCATGCAGGATCTACCCACTGAACGGACCTTCCCCTTATCTTTTAAGTCGCCGTTGCGTCATGGCCCCATTGGTGCTACGATTAACGCTACAAAAGGAGGTACTTCCAATGGCAGCACCTATGATAGTTCCCATTTCTGACCTACGCCAAGATGCTACTAACATCGTGAAACGCGTCACCGCTTCCCGAGAGCCCATCTTCATAACCCAGCGTGGTCGTGCCGCCGCCGTGATGGTAAGTATGCAAACCTATGAGCAGACACAACAAGAATTAGAGATTTTACGGTTACTCGCACGGGGAGAAAAAGATATCGAAGCTGGTGTTGGAGTCGATATGGATGCCGTCTTTGCTGAAGCTGACAGGATCTTGGGCGAGATAAAGTCTTGAAGATCAAATTCACGCCAACGGCCCGCACTCAGTTTCTTGATGAGCTGGCGTATATTCACAAAGAGAATCCATCTGCGGCAGTTTCTCTTCGACGGAAATGCGAGGAGATGCTTTCAAGGCTGCGCGATTTTCCTGAGTCAGGCCGTATTCTACCTGAATTCCCTGATCTTCCTTTTCGTGATGTAATTGTTACTCCATACCGGTTTTTTTACAGAATAAAGGAAGATACGGTATGGGTTGTAGCAGTATGGCACGGTGCGCAACTCCCCAATGAACCAACGGATGTGTAGTCGACAACAAACTTGGCGGGAAGAATACAGCTTCAAGATCACGGCTATCGAAAACATCTCGGTTAAGTTTCAGCAATCGGCAGGCGGAGGTGACTCATGGTACAGGAGCTTTTGGACGGCAACGGCAGATTCGTAACCGAGGTATTCGACAAGGATAAGGAGTTTTTCTACAAGCTGGCCGGGGAGCAAAAGCCGACGGTTCTCTGGATCGGCTGCTCGGATTCCCGGGTGCCGGTCAACATGATCACCCAGACCAGACCGGGCGACATCTTCGTGCACCGTAACGTAGGCAACGTGGTCGCCACCAACGACTGGAATCTCTCTGCGGTCCTGGAGTTCTCCATCAACCACCTCTACATCCCCGACATCGTCATCTGCGGCCATTATGGCTGCGGCGGCATCCAGGCGCTGGAAGACGACAATCTGGAGGACAAGTACATTCCGGTCTGGCTGATCAACGCCCAGAAAGCCAAGGACCGGGTCGATGAAAAGATCAGGGCGCTGCACATCGAACTGGAACCCGAAAAAAGGATGCAACTCATCGTGGAGGAAAACGTGCGCCTCCAGTTGGAGCACCTTCAGGAATATCCCTTCATCCGCCGTGCCATGCAGCAGAAAACGCTCAACATACATGGTTGGGTCTATGACATGTTGACGGGAGCGATAAAGGTCATGAAGACTGAAAAGTCGCGGGGATAGCAGCTCGATCCAGCCCGATGGACCCACCTGAACCGATTGTCCCGATGATGGCCAATTTATTAGCGACAAGGAAGCGGTCCGGTATCCTCTCACTACAAGACAAGGTTGATATGGCCACACTTAAATCTTTCCGCAAACCGGCACTCTCCTTTGCCGTGGCATCGGCGTGGTTGTTACTGTCTGTCATGCTTGTTAACGCCGCAGAGATCGCCCAACCGAAGAAGGTCCTGATCATTAATTCCTACCATCGGGGCTATCAGGGATCCGACAATCTGGTCGAAGGTTTCCGGGAGACGCTCTTGAGGGCGCTTCCAAAGACCGAGATACAGATCGAATACCTGGATTCGATCCACTACAGCGGTAAGGAGTTTGACAGCAAGATCCTGGATCTGCTTCGCTTCAAGTACCAGCAGCGTCACTTCGATCTGGTTTTCTCCACCGACGACTATGCCTTCAATATCCTTGAAAAGTACCGGGACGGCATATTCGGCGCGACTCCGGTGATCTTCTGCGGCACCAACTCCTTCGACAGTTCCCGGCTGACGGGCAAGCAGGGCTTTAACGGTCTCGACGAGCGGCCAAGCTTTGGCGACACCCTCGATCTGATCTTTCGTCTGCACCCGGCAACCGGCGACGTGGTGGTGATACACGACACAGCTGTTACCGGACAGCGCAACAGCGAGGAGTTCCGCCGCCAAGCGGCGCCCTTTAGCAAGCGGGCCCGCTTCACCTACCTGGCCGGAGAGCGCCTGGAGGATCTCACCGGCAAAGTGAGAGAGCTGCAGCCCGGCAGCGTGATCGTCTATTTCGCGACATTTGTGCTGGACCAAAGCGGCGAACAGATTGCCACTGGCGAGGCTCAGCAGCGGCTCGCGGCGGTGAGCCAGGTGCCCATTTACGGCGGCTGGGAGTTCATGCTCGGCAAGGGAATCGTGGGGGGGCGGCTGCTGAACCTGCGGGAGCATGGTGCCGTCTCGGCACGGATGGCCGTCAAGGTGCTGAAAGGCGACTCTCCCGTGAGCCTCCCCAAGTTCTCCCCGAGCCCGAACCAGTTCATGTTCGATTACCATCAGATGAGCCGTTTCGATATTGCGGAGTCGCGACTGCCGGCCGGCAGCATCGTGATCGATAGGCCGCCCGGTTTCCTGCAGAGTTACCAGGTGGCGATTCTTTGGGCACTTTGCGGGGCACTTTTCCTGACACTGATCGCCATCTTTCTGAACCTGCTGAAGAGCCGCAAAGAGCTTTCAGCCTCTCTCGCGGAGCTGCAGGAGGCGCAGAGCGAGCTTTTGGCCACGGCGCGCAAGGCCGGGATGGCCGAAATCGCCATCAACGTGCTGCACAACGTGGGGAACGTGTTGAACAGCGTGAACATTTCAGCGGGGGTGCTGACCGGGAGGGTGCGCGATTCCAGGGCCGACGGCCTTTCCCAGACGGTCCGGCTTTTGAACGAGCACTCCGATGAGCTTGGCGAGTACCTGACACGGGATGAAAAGGGGAAGCTTTTGCCGAGCTACCTGAAGAAGCTGTCCGAGGCGTTTGTCACTGAACGGCAAGAGATGCTGGATGAGCTGTCCCAACTGACCAGAAGCGTGGATCACATCAAGGACATCGTGGCCACGCAGCAGTCCTACGCGGGTGCGGCCAGCATCATCGAGCCGGTTCTGGTAGCCGATCTTCTCAGGGACGCGCTGCGCATGAATGCGGAGGCGCTTGAGCGCCACAAGGTGACGGTGGTTGAGGAATTCGGCGAGATGCCGGTGCTGCCGTTGGACAAGGCGCGGGTGCTGCAGATCCTGGTGAACCTGATCAGTAACGCAAATCACGCCATGTACGGCAGGGACGGCGAGGTGCCGCGGCTGACGCTTGGCGCGGAGCTGACCGGCCAGAACCAGGTGCGCATCTCGGTTTCCGACCAGGGTGAGGGTATTGCGCAGGAAAATCTGGCGCGCATCTTCAACCACGGCTTTACCACCCGCAGGCGCGGGCACGGTTTCGGATTGCACAGCTGCGCCATGGCGGCCCGACAGATGGGCGGAACGCTGACGGCCTCAAGCCCCGGCCCGGGGAGAGGGGCGACCTTCGTCCTGGAACTGCCTGCCGGAGCCACAGCGTAAAAGACACTCCCGTCAGATAGGTTTACCTGTTAGCAATGATCTTCCGCTGTACGTCCCTCCCCCTTCAAGGGGGAGGACAGGAGGGGGATGGGGCCGACCCTCCCCTTGAAGGGGAGGGAGAGTTGTTGGTAGCGGAAGATTTTTGCTAATCAGCGTCCCACGCCGCCTTTGGCGGCCCCGTATCAAAAAGTTAAGTTACTTAGGAGGTAAGTTCAAGCTCCTGCTTCTGGCTCCCCCCTCCCTTGATGGGAGGGGGCGGGGGGGCACTGCCATTAAGTTAAGCGGTGATTCCGTGAATCATGTAGGGTGGGCCGTGCCCACCATCAGGATGCGGGTGTGGTGGGCACGGCCCACCCTACCTCTCATTCCCTTAACTTAATGGCAGTGGGGCGGGGGGGAGGGTGAGGCTTGTGCGGCGGAAGATTGGCAAGGACCACTGACTTAATGATGGTGCCCCGCCTTCCCTTTTTCAAATGGGGGACCCAAGAGGGAACCGCTTCCGCAGACCGGGCACCCCTGCATGGAGAGCGGCTTTTCCAGCCGGCACTCGGCCAGAAGCGCCTCGTTCCGAAAGATCTCCCGGGTAGGCCCGTCGGCCCTCACCTCTCCGCCGTCCAAAACGATGGTCCGCTCGCAGAGCTCCAGCACCATGTCCAGATCGTGGCTCGTGAAGATCTTCGTGTGATGAAACTCTCTTAAAAGTCCGATCAGCTGCCGGCGCGCGTACGGGTCGAGGCCGCTTGTCGGCTCGTCCATGACCAGGATGTCCGGCGACATGGCGAGCACGGTGGCGATCGCCACGCGCTTTTTCTCGCCTCCCGAGAGGTGATAAGGCGCTTTTTTCACCAGATGCCCCGCACCGACCCGCTCAAGTGCGGCCGTCACGCAGCTCTCCAGTTCCGCTCCCGATAGCCCCAGATTCACAGGCCCGAAGGCGACGTCATCGTACACTGTAGGCATGAAGAGCTGATCGTCCGGGTCCTGGAACACCATTCCCACCGTGCGCCGGATCTCCGGCAGCGTCCCCTGGTTCAAGGGAAGGTCCCCGATCCTGATCTCGCCGGCGCTGGGTGGGAGATAGCCGTTCAGATGCAGAAGCAGCGTCGATTTGCCCGCGCCATTGGCGCCGATGATCGCCACAGATTCCCCATGGGTGATCCGGAATGAGACCTCCCGAAGGGCGGCTGTGCCATCGGGATAGACGTGGCGGAGATTCTTGACCTCTACGATGTGGTGACTCATCGGAATAATCCTGTGACCTGCGACCCCAAAAGCTGGGCTGCGTTATGGAGCCGCAAGACGATGCAGAGCGTGGACCAGCTGAAAAGGAAAATCAGCTCGCGTGCCCCGAAGCGCGAGAGTTCGCGGGTGTGGAAGGCGCCGGTGAAGCCGCGCGCCAGCATGGCCATGTGGATGCGCTCGGCCCGCAGCCAGGTCCGCAGCAGAAGGTGCCCGAGCAGGGAGGCATAGCTCGCCATGCCGCGCCCGTTTTTTCCGAAGGAGCGCAGTTCCCGTGCCCTGGCGGCGCGTCCCCCCTCTTCGGTCAGCACGAAGATGTAGCGGTGGAGGAAGACGAGCTGCATGGCGAATGCCGCCGGCATGCCGAGACGCTCCATGGCCCGGCAGATAGCGGGAAAGCCGGTAACCGCCACCAGGATGATCGCTGCACTGACGGTGAGTGCTGCCCGCACCACGATGGAAGCGCAGGAGAACCAGCCGCCGCTGATGGCCAGTGGACCCAGTTGCAGCATCACGGCGCTGTCGAAGATCGGATTGAACATGCCGACCACGAGGGCAAAGGGACAAATAAGTGCGATCTTTCGGATTAGGTAGCCTGCAGGGAGGTCGCCCAGCCCGATGACGGCCGCAGGAAAGACGAAGAACGGGATCAGGGCGGAAAGCTCATATCTGCCGAAGGAGACGACCGAAACGATGAACACCAGGGTCGCCAGCACCTTGGCCCGGGGATCGAGCCGGTGCATTACCGTGTCCCCCGCAGCAAGCTGGTCCAGTCGCTTGAAATCGAGCAGTGCCCCGTCAATTGATGCCATTGGTTTGCTCGCAAAAAGAGGCGGGAGAGTGCCGGTTCTCCCAAGGTCATCAGTGCTAATTTCCCGCACGCTGCACAAGCCCCCTCTCCCTTGATGGGAGAGGGTTGGGGAGAGGGTGGAAAGCTCGCACAAGCCTCACCCTCCCCCCCACCCCCTCCCATCAAGGGAGGGGGAGCCACCGTTAGGGGCGCCGGAAAGGTTTGGCGGCTTAACTGGCGGTATGATTTTTTCTTTTCAGCAGCAAACCGATGAGGAAGGCAAGCAAAAGCGTCAAAAGCGTTCCCACGATCCCGGCCACGCTGGTGCCGGGATTGACCTTCCGATCATGCGCGTTGGAGCCGGGACTTGGCGCGGCAACCGCTTCGGCAGATTTCCGGAAATCGTAATCGGGGAACCAGGCGCTTTTCGCCTGCAGAGCAGCCAACGCTCCGTGCACCCCCTGCCCGTCCGACTTCAACTCTGCTTTCCCCGTCGCCCTGGCGATGGCCCACTCCAGACCGTCCGGCTCTTTCGAGGCAAACAAGGAAAAACCCGCCGCGCTAATGACTGCGCAAGCAAGGAAGGCGAGCAGCAGGTTACCCATCGTGCCGTTGCCGCTGTAAGGAGCCGTGCATCCGGCTTTAAGAATATCCGGGCGCGCCTTGTGAACAAAAGAGACAACGGCCACGGTGACGACTCCCTCGATCAGGCCGATGGCCAGGTGAATCGGCTGCATCAGCAAAGCAAAGGTGGAAAACGGCAGCGATGATATGCCGGAGCAGACGGTCTCCAGGACAACGGCGAACGGGCCGAGTTGCAGCCCGATGATGGCTGAGATAACGGTCACCGCCGTTAGACGCGACCGGCTCGGATCGGGACCGATCAGCTTGCTGTAGAAAAAGGGGAATACGACAAAGGCCGGGAAAAATCCCAGGTTGAAGATGTTGCAGCCCAGAGCGAGCAGGCCGCCATCGGCGAAAAAAAGCGCCTGCACGACGAGGACAGAGGCGATGGTGAGAAAGGCAGCGCAGGGGCCCAAAAGGATGGTCAGCAGCAGCCCGCCACTCAGATGCCCGCTGGAGCCGGTTCCAGGTATGGAGAAGTTGATCATTTGGGCGGCGAACAGGAAGGCCCCCAGGACCCCCATGAGCGGTACTTTGCGGTCGTCAAGTTCCTTGCCCAGCTTCGCCGAGCAATAGGCTATGGTCCCCGCCGAAGCGGCCCACATGGCCCCGCCGACCGGAGGCGACAGCAGCGCATCCGCCATGTGCATTTGCTTCTCCCCGACCCGAAATAACACGAATTTCATTTTAGTAACACCGGAACATATACAAGACGGTACCCGTGCTGTCAACGCAATTTCTTTCCTGATTGGCGCTGATCTTCCGCGGTTCAGATTCCTTCCCCTTCAAGGGGGAGGTCAGGAGGGGGAGGGGAGTCGGTCTCAGCTCAAAACCAGTCAGATTGGCCCTGGCACACCTGTTGCTATAAATGCAGGATATAACACGGCAAATCCGGTAAAACGATATGTACCAATGACTTTTGGCGCTATTTCCCGGGTGGAAAAGGTGCAAAAAAAACATCATCTGTCGTATTTTAATCCGCGAAGGCCTTTACCTTTACCTTTACCTTTACCTGTTTCTGTCAAGGAGAACTGCAATGAAAACCAGCCTACTGTTCCTGTCGCTATCGCTACTCTTCAGCTCAGCCTACGTCTATGCCGTTGATGGAGTAGAGGCGCCGAAATCCTGCAAACTGTGCGGCATGGACCGGACCATGTTCGCCCACAGCCGGATGGTCATCGTCTATGCCGACGGAAGCAGCATGGGAACCTGCAGCCTCCATTGTGCCACTGTGGATTTGAAGAGTAACCCCGGCAAGAAAATACAATCCCTGCAGGTAGCGGACTACAACACCAAATCTCTGGTGCCTGCCAAGAAGGCAACATGGGTAATCGGCGGCAAAAAGAGCGGCGTCATGACGTCGGTGGCGAAATGGGCCTTTGCCAACAAGAGTGATGCGGAGACATTCGCAAAAGGAAACGGTGGAAAAGTAGCAGGTTTTGAAGAGGCGATAGCTCTGGCTGGAAAAGAATAGGTTGATTCCACGTCATATGATCGTGTCCAGCTTTTGCGTCTCAACCGTAAACTTAGAACTTAGAACTTAGAACGGTTTAAGGAGATAACTATGAGAGTCGTGACTTATGAAGCTGATCTGGCAAATGATTGCATGACCATTTCTCAAGTTTATCAGGCAGCGTGGTGTATCGGCCACCCTCCCCTTCCCGGGACCGCCCTCCCTGCCGCCAGGTCGTGCGGAATTTGCGGCGCTGGAAACACGCTCCACTGCTCCCAAGGATGCCTTAATTCGGGGGGGGGCAATGCAGCGGCTTTTCGGCCGGCAGGATTGGAGCGCCATCACCGCCCATCGGGACGGCACCATAACCTATTTCTGGGCTAGCCGGCAAGCCATAGCCTCTCCCCCCTAATCCCTGACCTCCCCCTGGCTTGTCAGCCGTAGCCTTGGCGAAGGCTGAAAAAAACCTGATTAGCGTCAATCTTCCGCTGAACAACCCCCTCCCCTTCAAGGGGAGGGTTGGGGCGGGGATGGGGGGCAGCTCCGGTGCCAAAAACACCCCCATCCCCCTCCTGACCGCCCCCTTGAAGGGGGAGGGACCTGAACAGCGGAAGATCAGCGCTAATCAGGGAATATAAATGGGAGTGAGTTTCTTCAGTGGAAAGATTCGAAACCAGTAAGGTTCCCTGATCCGGCACTATGTTTTATCCTCAGTCGCATCGGTCGCCAATCTTATTCCCCCTCAACTATGCTTCGTGGTTCTCAAAACAAGATAGCTGTAATCCCGCGCTTTGCTTAGTCAACGCGTTCTGCTAGACTATGAGCTTGAACGCTTCAGGCTTGCATGGAGATACCGATGAAAACGATGATGATGGCTCTTTCAGCAATACTTATTTCCCTCGCCTTGGGGCTTGGACATGCCGCATGGGCCCAAAGCGAGCCGCAATATACTGATACATACGATCAAAGCGAGTCGGAGCTGCTCACGCCGGAGGAATTGGATGATCTACTGGCCCCCATCGCTCTATATCCAGATCCGCTGATTGCTCAAATACTCCCCGCCGCCACCTTCGTAGATCAGATTGACGAGGCGGCGGATTTCGTCAGACGATATGGCAAATCCTCGCGCATAGATGATCAACCTTGGGACGTGAGCGTCAAGGCGGTGGCTCACTATCCGGACGTGCTCAACATGATGCACGAGAGATACGAGTGGACCGTTTCTTTGGGACAGGCGTTCATCGACCAGCAGCAGGATGTGATGGACGCGATACAGAGGTTGCGCACTGAGGCGAAAGCCAACGGGAACCTATACTCCACACCCGAGCAGCAGGTTATCTATGAAGAGGATGTCGTTAGAATCGTGCCCGCCACGCCGGAATATGTATATGTGCCCGTGTACGATCCCCAGGTGGTGTATGTGGAGCGTTACAATCCCGCCTATCCCCTCATCACCTTCGGCGTCGGTCTTACCATCGGCGCCTGGCTAAACCGCGATTGCGACTGGCGTCAACGCCGCGTCTATTACCACGGATGGCGGGGAGACGGATGGGTACATCGGGCCCGGCCGCACGTTCGTGACCGACGAGGCGTCTATATCAGCAGACGTGCCTCCGTGGTCAACGTCAACAACAGGGTATTGCTGCACGACTCGCGTCGCTTCCGTCAGGAGCTGCGAAACGAAACCTGGAGGCGCCGCGAACAGCGCGGTTTGCCGGGACCTGCTCCGCGAGTCAGCCGGCCGGGTCCGGGAAGGATAGACCAGCCCCGTCCAGGCAGGATCGATCAGCCACGGCCGGGCAGAATAGAACAGCGGGGTCCGGGCAGAGGCGACCAGCCGCGTCCCGGCAGAATAGAACAGCCGCGTCCCGGCAGGGGCGATCAGCCGCGTCCGGGCAGGGGCGACCAGCAGCGGCGACAGGGATCCGACCAGCAGCCCATTCCCGGAGCGGGTCAGCAGCGTCCAGCCGAGGCCGGGCAGCCGCCGCCGGCAGGTCGAGGTGAACCTGCACGCGGGCAGCGCCCAACTGCAAGTGGACAGCGGGCTCCAACTGTAATCATCCAGCCTCCAGCTGCAACAGTCCAGCCTCCAGCTGCAACAGTCCAGCCTCCAGCTGCAACGATCAGACCTCCAGCTGCAACGATACAACCTCCCCCAACAACCGTAAGGCCCCCTGTGAGAACTGGACCGCCCGCTGGCAGATCTGGCCCGTCCCCTGCGGCAACGGTTCCGCAAACTCGTTCTGCAACCGACCCGCAGCATCAGCCGGCAAGCCGCAGACGCCCAGAAGCTCGACCAAATGCAGAGGGCGCCCGTCGGCGACCTGCGGAACGCCAGATCCCTGGACCTACTGTAATCACTGAGCCGATACCAGTGGTACCCCCTACTACCAGACCAGCTGTACCCCCTGCCGCCAGACCGGCGATACCCCCTACTACCAGACCGGCGATACCCCCTACTACCAGACCGGCGATACCCCCTATTTCGAGACCGGTGGTAACGCCTGCGCCTAGACCTACCGTTGTTCCTGCACCAAGTCCGGCACGCCAGATGATGGAGCGCCCGTCGTCGCCAAGACCTGCCGGCATACCAACCCAGCGACCGGCAGGGCCGGGCAGGAGACAGTTGCAGGAGCGTCAGTGAATTCGGCAGGCTTTCGAGACACGCCCCCTCTCCCTTGATGGGAGAGGGTTGGGGAGAGGGTAGGAGCTTAACTTAACCCTGATTAGCGCTGATCTTCCGCTGTTCAGGTCCCTCCCCCTTCAAGGGGAAGGTGAGGGGGATGGGGGTGTTTTTTGCCCCGGAGCTGCCCCATCCCCACCCCAACCCTCCCCTTGAAGGGGAGGGGGTTTTGCAACGGAAGATTGACGCTAATCGGGCAACTCAATGGCAGTGGGGCTAGGGATGGGGGAAGCAGGGATGATTTTTGCAGCGGAAGGAGGCCGGCACTAGCGCCAGCGGTCTCAACGGGCCAACAGGTCTAACACGGCAGCGCTCATCGCTTTTACCCCGCAGCGGATGGTCGGCTCGGGAAGCGGCGCGAAGAGAGGCGAGTGGTGCGAAGGTAGCGACACCCCTGTCAGCTGGCTCGCCCTGAACTGCACCGGGTCCGCTCCCCCCAGCCAGAACATGCAGGTGGGAATACGCCCCCCCAACCCCCAGGAGCCGAAGTCTTCGCTCACCATCACCGGTTCCGACCTGTTTACCCTTTCATCGCCAAGAGCCTGCTTCAGCGCTCGGGCCACGCGCTCCGTCAGATCCGGATCGTTGTAGTTTGCCTGGTGCGAAGCCTTGAGGGTGACAACGGGAGCACGATCTTCAGGGACGCCGGCTGTGAGTGCTACGCCTCTTGCTATGCGCTCGACAGAGGCGAGTATCCTGTCACGAAGCCTGTCGTCGTAGGTTCTGATGCTAAGCTGTAACTTCACCTCTTCGGGAATGATGTTGCTCGCCGTCCCGCCGTGAACGGATCCGACTGTTAATACTGCCGGATCGAATGCGCTTTTTTCACGGCTGACGATGCTCTGCAAAGCCAGGATCAGTTGGGCGGCCATCAGGATCGGGTCCTTGCCGAACTCAGGTGCCGATCCGTGAGCGCCGACGCCTCGCACGGTAACTTCCAGCTCGCTGAAACTCGCCATGAAGTTGCCGGGGACGTAGCCTATCGATCCCGCCTCCAGGCGCAGGGTGCTGTGCAGCGCCAGGGCGTAATCCGGCTGCGGGCAGAGCTCATAGGCACCATCGTTGAGCATCGCCTGCGCTCCGCCGCCCCCCTCCTCGCCCGGTTGTCCGATCAGCACGACGCTCCCCCGCCACGCCCCCTTCAATCGTGCCAAAAGGCGTGCTGTCCCAAGCAGCACCGCTACATGAACGTCATGCCCGCAGGCATGCATCACCGCGACCTCCTTTCCATCCCGGTTGATGCCGCGGAGCTGGCTCGCGTAAGGGAGACCGGTCTTCTCCTCGACCGGAAGCGCATCCATGTCGGCGCGTACCAGCACGGTGGGACCGGCGCCGTTTTGCAGCAGCGCCACGATGCCATAGCCGGGCCAGGAGTGGTGTTCGTATTTGCCGATACCTTCGGTCACGGCATAGCCCAGCGATCTGAATTCCTGCGCCAGAAGTGCCGAGGTTTTCTCCTCCTGGCCCGAGAGCTCGGGCATGGCATGAAGTTGCATATAAGTGGCTAGCAGCGAAGGTAGTTCAGCATCAATCAGGCTGTCGAGGGTTGAACCGGCATCGAAGCGCGTTCCATGACTGGTTTCGAGCAGCGGATCAGAGGTCGTGCTGGTCTCTTTCATGTTGGGTCTCTTCTTCGTTTTAGGGAGCCGGGCCGGTTATTTTTCTGCAGGGTACTATGGATGTTTTTAGTATTCAACAGCGATATTGCGATCCTGTCTTTTTTCAGGAGCCCGGGACCGATGCTGCAGTAAAACTGCTTCCTAGAAGTGCAAGCCTGGCTAATTAGTGGGCAGGAAGCGATACCGGCCGAAGGGACACGCTCATTAAGGGGGCTACTGAGGCGGTTCTACAGCACAGCCCGACACTGGCACGCTCCGTGTAACCGTTCCGTGGGAGTGGCCGTATGTGAACCCCGACATCGGTCGGGTTACGCGATCAGGCCGCTAACCCAACCTACGGAAGGAGGGAGAAGCTATGACTGTGGAAATCGACGGAATCGAGTATCTGCCCGCGGCAGCCGCAGCGGAGCAGTTGGCAACAACGGAAACCAGAATACTGATGCTGCTCAAGAAAGACGCCCTGTGCGGCGGATTGATCGACGGCTCCTGGTTCGTGACGACTGCATCCCTTGCCTGCTACGATCCGAAAGCCGTCGAGGAAAAAGAGCTGGCATGCCGCACCAACTGCAGCGGGTCTGGATCTGGCTGCGGCTGCCATTAGCCAGCGGAGGAATCTCATGGGACTCAGCATCAATGCATCGGATCTGAAATACAAGTATCCAAAGGTTGTCGAAACACGCTTCTACCCGAAATTCCAGGGAAAAAACGACTCCGAGCCGTTCAACCGGGACGACCTCTACGACATCATTCCGCTTCTGGAAGCTGTCATGGACGATCTGGGCCGCGACGACGCGCGCACCCTCCATTTCATAGAGGACCTCATGAATCGGGACCTGCCACGCTGCGTCAGTTGCCGCGGCGAGGTGTTCAGCTTCCTTTCTGGTTGCACCCGCGAAATGCTGGAGTATCGCTGACATCGAGGTCCCATTGTCACAAGGTAATGTGATAGGCAACATCTCAAAGGAGAGAGCACAGTGAAGAATTTTGCCTTGCATAGAGACGCAACTAGCAGCAGCCCGGCCAAAAGTCTTGATAGCGTCGGATTCAAAATCCAGGCCATCGACGGGCAGCCGCATAGTTATGAACTGGTAATCAAGGGCTTTCTGGCGCCGGGGTGGACCGGAAGGCTCACCGCTGCCCTGGCAAAGCACAGGATCGGAATCGTCCGGGGCGAGGCGGAAAAGGTCACGGCGAGCGCTTGGCATGCGCGCTTCGAGTTAAAAACGGCGCCGTTTGCCAAGGACCCCCTCAGCATCGACTACATCGCACTTGCCGGCACCGAACTCCCCTATGATCGCAACTCCGGCAAGATCGCGCTGCTTGATGTCGTTATGGAGCCATCGAGTCGACACGCCGGAAGCCTCTACATCGAGGTGACAGGCGTGGACAGGCTGGGATTTCTCGGCGACCTGCTGGACTACTTCAGCATGAGATGCCTCTTCCCGATAAAGATGAGCGTCGAAACCGTAGCGGACACGGCCGTCGACCGCTTCTGGCTTAGAGGTGTCGGTGCATCAATACCGTCAGAATCCATTACCGCAGCCATAAAGGAAAACCTGGAGCGGCTTCTGGTCGGCAATGCCTGATTTCCATATCCCCATCCCTCCCCCGTTCGGGGGAGAGAACAAACCTGCTCTTCACCTGCTGCCTTCAGGCAACTTCCTTATCCGACAACCTACTCCATATTTCTCGATCAGTTGACAATCAGCAAATCTCAGCGTTCTTTCAATTCAGGTTACAATTCAGCAAATATTTGCCAGTAAGCCTGAAAAGAGGAACAGTTTGGTTGCGAACATAGAGAAATTAGTTAAAGTAGTGGATACCTTCAGACAAGGATCTGTCATGATAATTCACGTGGTACGTCATGCCGAAGCAATTGAACGGACCCGGGAGGTCCCGGAAGAGCATCGTTACCTTACCCCCCGCGGCCGGAAGCGTTTCCGAAAGGTCGCCAAGGGTCTCGATAAACTGGGGACCGACCTCGATGTAATCCTCACCAGCCCCATGATACGGGCGGTGCAGACTGCGGATATCCTTGCAGAGAGGCTGCGCTACGACGGCGATCTGCAGGTCGCGGCCTTGCTTGGTCCCGGATTTAGGCCGGAATCCCTGGGTGAGCTTCTGGGCAGCCACACACAAGCAAAAGAGATCGCCATCGTAGGCCATGAGCCCGATCTGGGCGCACTGGCGCAAGCGCTGTTCTCGACCCAAGGCGCCTGTACCCTTCCCAAGGGCGCAGTAGTTTCCTTCAAGATAGCTGCCGCTGGTCAGGGCGAGGCTCAATTCCTACAGATGGTCACCGGAGGGGCCAATATCATCACCTCCCGGAAAAAGGCTTTGGCGCGATTGGAGGCCGAAAACACCTCAAAGTAAAAATCGGAGCGTACTAAAATGGTGCAAACGGCAGCAGATCTACAACAGTTAAGGGGAGTCGGCAGCATCCTGGCAAAACGCCTTTTCGATGCGGGTTTCGACAGTTTTGACAAGATTGCGCAGGCTGGCGAGGAAGGTCTGAAAAGAGTCCGCGGCATCAGCCCTCGCGCCGTCGGCTCCATCCTGGAGCAGGCCAATGAGCTTGCCCGTTCAGCGCAATCCGGACACCCCGGCCGCCAAGAGGCGATGAAAGAGCATCTGGCCGAGGTGAGGGAAAAAATGCACTCCCTGGCGCTATCCGCCCGTGATCGATTCCAGCAGGATCTGGCCGGAAAAAGCGGCAAGAAGCTGAGCTCCGACCTGATCCGGATTGAAGACGCCTTGCTGCAGATGGATGGCGTTGGCAGGAAACGCTTCAAGCGCGCAGGCAAGGCATTGATCAAGGCGGAAAAGCGCGTCACCGGACTTGAAGACGCCAGCCTCAAAAAGGTCCGCAAAGGGGTGAAGAGAGCGAGAAAGGCAGTGCTCAAGGGTCTTAAATGACGTGAAAGGTGAAAAAACCGTGAACGGTGAAAAGTGAATGGTGAAAAAAAACGAAAGCCGGTTTACAGTGATAAAGGGGTACTGCAGAAGATGGGTACTGCAGATCTAAGGTGACAGGAAGTCCGAAAACTTAGAGGGTGAAAGGGGTTGCCTGCCGGCAACCCTTCTTGATACCATCAACATGGTTCATCGATTGGAACAATGGCAGCAGGGCAGCTCATGGCAGCTCAGCTGGCCGCTCTCCTTGTTATCTCACAGCGTCCTACGCTGCCTGCAAATCAAAGAGACCCCCGTCTATTCCCCATCATGCACCTAAGACTTAAAGCATCGCTACAGAGGTCACAGAGTCACAAAGTAGAGAGTAAGAACCGTAAACTGAAAACCGTAAACTGAAAACTGTTTTTCCTCTGAAAACTTGTTTTTCGGGAGTTCCTTGTGAAACAAAACCGGCTTGCGGCCATCGACATCGGCACCAACTCAATACGCAGCATCGTCATCGAGCCTCTGACGGCGGGGAAATACCGCATCCTCGATGACGAAAAGGTACTGGTGAGGCTGGGCGAAGGGCTGAACCAGACGGGAATGATTGCGCCTGCCGCCTGGGAACGTGCCATGGAGGCGCTCTCGCGCCAGAAGAAGATCATCGACGGCTACAAGGTGCGCTCCATCGAGGCGGTCGCTACCAGCGCTGTCCGCAAGGCAGCGAACGGCGCGGATTTCGTCAGGGATATCAAGAGCCGGATCGGTCTCGATGTCGAGGTGATCAGCGGCGACGAGGAAGCGGAACTGGCAGCGCTCAGCGCCTTTCACAATTTCGACCTGGAAGGGGTGCGCCACCTGATCTTCGACATCGGCGGCGGCAGCCTGGAGCTGATCACCGCCCTGGGGACCCACATGGAGGAGGTCCTCTCCCTGGAGCTCGGCGCGGTATTCCTCACCGAGAATTTCCTCAAACAGGACCCGGTGAGCCCGGAAGAACTCCTGAAACTGCGCAAGTACATCCGCAAGAGCCTGAAGGGCTCCTACACCGGCGACCGTACCGGCATGCATTGCCTGGTCGGCTCCGGCGGCACCATCACCTCGATCGCGACCATGGTGACCGCGAGCCGGCGCGAGCGCTACGACTCGATCCACGGCTATGAACTGCTGCGCTCGGAAGTGGTACATCTGCTGGCGATGCTGCTTAGAAAGAGCGACAAGGAGCGCCGCTCGCTCCCCGGGCTCAACCCGGATCGCTCCGACATCATCATCGCCGGCGTGACGGTGGTCGACGAGCTGATGGAATTTTTCCAGGTGAACCTGCTCAGGGTGAACGAGCGGGGCATCCGCGAGGGGCTGATCCTGCGGGGGCTGCGCAGGCAGAGCCTGCTCCCCAAGGAGAAGCCGCCGCGCTCCTGGCGGGACTCCGCCCTGGAATTCGCCCATTCCTGCCATTTCGACGAGGGGCATTCGCTGCATGTCGCCAAGCTGGCACTGGAGATCTTCAAGGCGCTCGCAGTGCGGTTCCGGTTGACCGACAAGGAGAGGCGGCTTCTGGAAGCTGCGGCGCTCCTGCACGACATCGGCTATTTCATTAATTATTCGAGCCACCACAAGCACTCGTACCACCTGATCCGCCATGCCGACCTGTTCGGCTTCACCCCGCGAGAGCGCGAGCTGATCGCCAACATCGCCCGCTATCACAGGAAGTCGCTGCCGAAGAAAAAGCACGACCAGTTCGTCCGTCTGGCCGCAAACGACCAGGCCCTGGTCTCCAGGCTGGGGGGGATCCTGCGGCTTTGCGACGGGCTGGACCGGCGCCGCAACGGCGTGGTCGAGTCGCTGGAGTTCGCCCTTTCCCCGAGCGGCTTGCGTATCAAGTTGATAGGCCGGGACGACATGTCCGTGGAGGTATTCGGCGCCAAGGAAAAGAGCGACCTCTTCCAAGGAGCCTTCAAGCTGAAAGTGGTCATCGAGGCACCAGCGACTACCGGAAGCAAACCTTAAAAACATCCGGCCACGAAAAGGCACAAAAGGCACAAAAAGGGGATCCCGGGCAAAGCGCCCCGGTCCTCTTTCAGTTTCCTGCAGGCAGAGACAAAAAGGGGACCCGAGGCTAAGCGCCCGGGTCCCCTTTTCCGATTTCTTCGATCAAGCCGCTTTCGGCCTAGCCGTTCATGTCAGCAAAAGCGTCCTGCTCGTCGCTGGAAAACATGCGGTCCAGTTGCAGCATGAGCAGCAGTTGATCCGCGTGCTGTATCACGCCGCAGATGAAATCCTGGTCAACGCCGCCGGATACCATGCTGGGCGGAGTCTGAATCTCGCCGCTGGAGATGCGGATCACCTCCGATACACCATCCACGATGAAACCCATAAGCGTGCCCCCGATATCCATGACGATTATACGGGTGTGGTGGTCGCTGTCGGAACCGGGCATGCTGAACCTGTTCCTGAGCGAGACGATCGGAATCACCTTGCCGCGCAGATTGATGATCCCCTCCACGCTTGGCGGCGTATTCGGGATATGGGTGATCGAGGTCATACGGATGATTTCGCGCACCTTGAGCACCTCGACCGCATACTCCTCAGCTCCCAGGTTGAAGCTGACCAACTGGATCAATTCATGCTGCGATTCACCTTTTTTTGACGGTACCATGGCTGTAGACATCGATTCCTCCTGCTGCTTGCCGATATGATTTCAGCGAAACCCGGTAGGGGCTGAGGTCACCGCGCGATGATCGCGGCAGGAATGCCGCTCCCTACGCGGATCTGCTTTTGCTACACCATGAAACGTATCGGCAAAGCGAGGCGAATCTTTAATTCTACTTTGTCACATTACCTCGTGGCACCTCCCTCACCCCTGCCCCTCTCCCGGAGGGCGAGGGGTTCTCGGATTTCTGGGCCAGTTTCGGAAGTTCAATACCCCCTTTCTTTCATCTAGAATAAACTCGCCCTCTCCCTCCGGGAGAGGGCTGGGGTGAGGGAGGTTAAGGGGTAAATCTGACAAAGTAGAATTAAGGAGAAGCTTCATATCTGCGTGAACAGGGCACGAGTGCCCTCCCCTTGACTTGTCGGCCGCAGCCTTGGCGAAGGCTGATGGGGAGAGCGGGAGAGGGTGTAAAGCTCGCATGAGTCTCACCCTCCCCCCCCTGCCCCACTGCCATTAAGTTACCTGATTAGCGTCAATCTTCCGCTGAAAAACCCCCTCCCCTTCAAGGGGAAGGGTTGGGGTGGGGATGGGGCAGCTCCGGTGCCAAAAACACCCCCATCCCCCTCCTGACCTCCCCCTTGAAGGGGGAGGGAGCTGAACGGCGGAAGATCAGCGCTAGTCAGGTTAAGTTAAGCGGTGGTTACGTGGCTCATGTAGGGTGGGCCGTGCCCACCATCAGGATGCGGGTGTGGTGGGCACGGCCCACCCTACCTCCTGACAGGGAGAGCAGGAGCGGGTGTAAAGCTCGCATGAGTCTCACCCTCCCCCCTGCCCCCTCCCATAAAGGGAGGGGGGAGTTTCAACCAGCTCATGTAGGGTGGGCCGTGCCCACCATCAGGATGCGGGTGTGGTGGGCACGGCCCACCCTACATCCTCCCCTGGTGGGAGAGGGTTAGCTTATAGTCCCCTCTCCCCTGGTGGGAGAGGGTTAGGGAGAGGGGGGAAATGCGCCGCCTGCAGAAATGCGACCGGACCATGTGACCGGACACCCCTGGTTATACCGGAACCTGTTGCAGTTTCCAGATGCCGTTGTTGTACTCGGTGATGGTCCGGTCGGTCGAGAACTTGCCGCTTTTCGCGCTGTTGATGATGCTCATCCGCGTCCAGCTGTCACGGTCGCGATATGCCTCGGCCACGCGCCTTTGGGCATTAATGAAAGTGCGGAAATCGGCAGCCACCATCCAGGGGTCGTGAGGGTTGGTGATGGCGGCGATGATGGGATCGAAGATTCCGGTTTCGAACATGCTGAAGTGGCCGCTCCTCAAAAGCTGCATGACCCGATCGAGATCCGGGTCGGATGCTATGATGCCGGCCGGGTTATAACGGTGGCGCTCCGCCTCCACCTCGTCCGCCGTGAGCCCGAAGACGAAGAAGTTTTCGTCCCCGACCTCCTCGCGTATCTCGATGTTGGCACCGTCCAGGGTGCCGATGGTGATGGCGCCGTTCATCATGAATTTCATGTTTCCGGTGCCGGAGGCCTCCTTGCCGGCGGTGGAGATCTGCTCGGAAAGGTCGGTCCCAGGGCAGATCACCTCCATGGCGGTCACCCGGTAGTTGGGGAGGAAGGCGACCTTGAGCCGGTCCCCCACCTCGGCGTCGTCGTTCACCACCTTGGAGACGTTGCAGATCAGCTTGATGATCAATTTCGCCATGAAGTAGCCGGGGGCAGCCTTGCCGCCAATCAGCACGCAGCGGTCGGTCCAGTCGGCCGTGTCCCCCCGCTTGGCCCTGTCGTAGAGGTGGATCACGTGCAGTATGTTCAAAAGCTGGCGTTTGTATTCATGGATCCGTTTCACTTGCACGTCGAAGAGACCGGCCGTGTTGAAGGCGACCCCGCACTGCTCCTGGACCAGGGCGGCCAGGCGCTCCTTGTTGCCCTGCTTCACCGCATGCCACCGGCTGCGGAACTCGGGGTCGTCGGCGAAGCGGGCAATCTCCTTGATTTGGCCCAGATCCGCCACGAAGCCGTTCCCGATCTTCTCGGCGATCAGGCTCACCAGTCCGGGATTGCACCAGCCCAGCCAGCGGCGCGGAGTGACGCCGTTGGTCTTGTTGTTGAACTTCTCAGGCCAGAGTTCGTAGAAGTCGCGGAACAGCCCGTTGACCAGGAGCTGCGAGTGCAGCGCGGCGACCCCGTTTACCGAGAAGCTCCCGACGATGGCGAGATAGGCCATGCGCACCTGCGGCGTCTCCCCCTCCTCAACGATCGACATGTTGCGCAGGCGCTCGCTGTCGCCGGGCCAGCGGCTGGAGACCTCCGAGAGGAAACGCGCGTTGATCTCCAGGATGATCTCCAGGGTGCGCGGCAGGAGCTGACGGAACAGCGTCAGCGACCAGCGCTCCAGGGCCTCGGGAAGCAGCGTGTGGTTGGTGTAGGCCATGGTGCGGCTGGTGATCCCCCAGGCCTGCTCCCACCCCAACCCGTGCTGGTCCATGAGAAGGCGCATGAGTTCCGGCACCGCGCAGCTTGGGTGCGTGTCGTTCAACTGGAAGCAGTTCTTCTCGGCAAAGTTTTTGAAGTCCCTTCCATAGCGCGAGATCCAGCGGGCGATGACGTCCTGCAGACTCGCCGAGGCGAGGAAATACTGCTGGCGCAGTCGGAGCTCCTTGCCGTTTTCGCTGGCGTCGTTTGGGTAGAGCACCATGGTGATGTTTTCCGCCGCGTTCTTCATGGCGACCGACTCGGTATAGCTTCCCGCATTGAATTCGTCCAGGTCGAAGACATCGGTGGCGGCAGCCTTCCAGAGCCTGAGCGTATTGACGGTGCCGTTTCGGTAACCGGGAATCGGGAAGTCGTAGGGAACGGCCATGACGTCATGGGTGTCGACCCAGCGAAATGTCACCCCACCCTCGGCGCTGCGATACTGCTCGCAACGCCCGCCGAAGCGGATCAACTGGGTGTATTCCGGGCGCTCCAGCTCCCAGGGATTGCCGTCGCGCAGCCAGTGATCCGGTTCCTCCACCTGGCGGCCGTCCTCGATGCGCTGACGGAACATGCCGTACTCGTAGCGGATGCCGTATCCCATGACAGGCAACTGCAGCGAGGCGCAGCTGTCGAGGAAGCAGGCGGCCAGGCGCCCGAGGCCGCCGTTGCCCAGCCCGGCATCGATCTCCTCCTCGGTCAGCTCCTCCAGCGTGGCGCCGATCTGCTGCATCGCCTGCGTTGCGGCATCGGTCATGCCGAGGTTCAGCATGGCGTTGCCCAGCGCCCGTCCCATGAGGAACTCCAGGGAGAGGTAGTAGCCGGTCTTGCAGTTGGCGTCAATGTAGGCGTAGCGGGTATTGTTCCAGCGCTCCAGGAGCCGCTCGCGGACCGTGAACGCCAGCGCCTGATAATGGTAGCGCAGCGACCGGCAGTACTTGTCGCGCCCCAGGTGATGGGAGTAATGGTGTATGAAATCCCGGATCAGGTCGGGGGGCTCCATCGACAGAGGAGGGAGATCGGCGACTCCGGGGCAGTATATGTTCTTTTCGGATTTCCTCTGCATTATCAGCTGCTCCTTTTACCGGTTATGGCACCGGCTGGGTATAAGTTTTCCATTGTACCTACTTTGTTCCATTTCAAAACCATAAGAATTTCTAAGCTCCAGATCCTCGGCTGGGGGGATGGCTCTCCCATGAAGCCGGGAGGAGGTGGGGTCAATTAACATCTATCGGCGCTAATCAGATTTTATTTAATAGTAATGCGGCATGAGTTCCCCCTGCCTGCGGGAGCCCCCTCCTCAACCCTGCCCCTTGGGGGATCGGCCGGCTACAGCTTCGGCACTACCCTTGCCGGGCTCAAACAGCTTCGCTGCGGCCCTCAGTTGTTCCGGGGTCCCCAGCAGCAGCACGATATCGTCCTCCCGCAACTGCCATACCGGGTCGGGATTGGGAGTGATCTCCTCCCCTCTCTTGATGGCGACGGCGGTCGCCCCGGATCTCGCCCTCAGCATCCCTCCCCTCAAGGTCTCCCCCTTGACTGCGGAATCCTTATGCACCCTGAAGCTTCCGATCTCGGCCCCGGAAAGAAAGCCGGCGATTCCCACGGCATGGCTGTGCCGCCTGCTCACGGTGCGCAGCATCTCGTAGCCGTCCCGTCTCACATCGGCGATACAGCCTTCGATGACGTCCTGGGGCACCAGAAACCTCTTCAGCACCCTGGAAAGGATCTCCACGGAGGTCTCGAATTCTTCCGGTATCACCTCGTTCACCCCGAGCTTGAAGAGCGGCTCCATCTCCAGGAGGTACCTGGTGCGCACGATCACGTGGATCGACGGGTTCATCTGCCGGGCCAGGGCGGCAATGCGCCTGCTTGCTGCTGCATCGGAGATGGCGACCACTATGATGCGGGCCTCCTCGATGCGGGCGTGCGAGAGGAGTTCCGGCTTGGAGGCATCTCCAAAGATGATCTGCTCACCGGTACCCTTCTCCCCCCTGACGGTGAACGGGTTGGTTTCGATGACGATGCGCGGGATGTTCAGGGCCTTGAGCACCTTCGCCAAGTTCCTGCCGTTCACGCCGAAGCCGACGATGATCACGTGGTCCGAAAGGGTCACGCTCTCGCCAGCTTCGGCGAAGACCTTCCTCCCTCGGGTCCAGGCATTGGGCAGGACGCCGGTGACGAACTCCGCCACCGGACCGGATATCCTCATGCAGAGGGGGGTCAATCCCATGGTGGCAATGGATGCAGCGAGGAAGAGCTGGTAGGTTTCCCCGGTGAGCAGACCGTGGGACAGACCGGCCCTGGAAAGGACGAAGGAGAACTCGCCGACCTGTGCCAGCGACAGCCCGGCCAGCACGGCAATGCGCAGGGGAAGTCCCAACGCGACCCCCACGGCCGAGGTGAGCAACGCCTTGATCAGGATGATCGCTATCACCAGCGAAGCGAGCAACAGGGGGTATTTCATCAGGATGGACGGCTTCAGGAGCATGCCGACCGAGATGAAAAAGAGACTCAACAGCGCCTCGCGAAAGGGCATGATATCGCTCAACGCCTGGTGGCTGTACTCCGATTCGGAGATGGCAAGACCTGCGATGAAAGCGCCCAGCGCCAGCGACAGGCCGGCCTGGGAGGTGAGCCACGCCGTCCCCATGCCGATGAAGATGATGGTCAGTATGAAGAGTTCGCGGCTTCTGCTTTTCACCACCTGCTCGAAAATCCAGGGCACCAGGAACCTGGAACCGAAATGGGCGGCGAGGATGACGGCCGCGGCCTTGACCGAAACCAGCGCTATGTCCCGCAGCCCGTTCCCCCCTCCGGCCAGAAAGGGGGTGAAGAGCATGAGCGGCACGACGCAGAGGTCCTGGAAGATCAGAATACCAAGCGCCGTCTTGCCCTGCGGCGTATCCATCTCGCCGGCGTCCACCAGTAGCTTCATGAGGATCGCCGTGCTGGAGAGTGCCACCAGGAAACCGTAGAATACCGACTGCGAGAGTGAAAAGTCGAAAAGCATCCCGATGGCGGCCACTACCATGATGGTCAGGAAGAGCTGCAGTCCTCCTCCCAGGAGCACCATGTGCCGGATCCGTACCAGCTCCTTCAGGGAAAATTCGATGCCGATGGTGAAAAGTAGCAGCACCACTCCGTACTCGGCCATCTGCTCCACCAGGCGGGTGTTCTTGATGAGGCCCAGGGCATAGGGTCCCACCACCACACCGGTGGCGAGAAAGCCGATAATGGAGGGGAGTTTGAACCTCTGCAGCAGCAACACCGCAACCAGGGCGAGTCCGATCAGTATCTCGAAGTCCTTCAAGCCGTCAGGTTCCATGCGTTGGTCTCGCTGTTTACTTACTCCGTACTACTCACTGTTTTCAGTCCATCTTCCCGAACAGCCCGCGGCGCGCCAGCCACTTGGCCAGCTCCAGAACCGGGAATACCGTGAACGCCGCAACGACGATGACCGCCCAATCATCAGGCGGCAGGTGGAAGGTTCCAAACGGCTTCTGCAGGACGGGGAGATAGACGATCACGAGCAGCATGATCACCTCCCAAAGGATGGCGAGGTTCAGCCACCTGTTGGCGAAGGGGCGCCGGCACACGGAATGGCGGTCCGAGCGGAAGTTGTACGCCTTGAAGAACTGGATCAGCACGAGCGAGACGAAGGTCATCATCATGGCCTCCTGGTCGCTGCGCCCCGAGGCGCGCGCCCAGGCGAACAGGGAGAGATTTACCAGCGCCGACCAGACCCCGCCCACCATCATGAGCGTCACGACCGGGCGGGTGAAAATGCCCCGGGACGCGTCACGCGGCGGGCGGCGCATGATGTCGGGATCCGGCGGATCGACAGCCAGGGCCAGCGCGGGAAGGCCGTCGGTGGCGAGGTTCACGTAGAGGATCTGCACGGCGCTAAGCGGCAAGGGGAGTCCCAGCAGCAGTGCCCCGGCCATGAGCCCAATCTCGCCGACATTTGAGGATAGCAGATACATCAGGTACTTCTTGATGTTGTCGAAGATGCCGCGCCCCTCTTCCACGGCCGCCACGATGGACGCGAAGTTGTCGTCGGTGAGGGTCATGGCGGCAGCCTCCTTGCTGACAGCGGTGCCGGTGATCCCCATGGCGATGCCGATATCGGCTTTTTTGAGCGCCGGGGCATCGTTCACTCCGTCACCGGTCATGGCCACGACATGTCCCTTTTTCTGCAAGGCGGTAACGACCCGCAGCTTGTGGGCCGGCGAAACCCGCGCGTATACCTGGATCGATTCCACCTCGTTTTCGAACCGCGCCTCTTCCATCGCCTCCAGTTCGGACCCGGTGACGGAGCGACCGCCGGTGAGAAGCCCGAGTTCGCGGGCCACAGCCCGGGCGGTCAGCGGGTGGTCGCCTGTGATCATGATCGGCCTGATGCCGGCCTCGCCGCAGCTCCGGATCGCGGCCTGCGCCTCGGGGCGCGGCGGGTCGATCATCCCCACCAGCCCCAGGAAGGTCATCTGCCGTTCGGCGTCTTCCCGGGTCGCCCCCCTTTTGCAGGAAACCGCGAGCACCCGGAGCGCATGCTCCGCCATCCGGCGCGAGGCAACCATGATCCGCTCCCTGCCGGCTGCGTCGAGAGCTACTTCTCCCTCCCTGGCGATCAGGTTCACGCATGATTCCAGTATGATTTCCGGGGCGCCCTTGGCGTAGGCGACCACCGCCTCCCCGTCACGATGCAGGGTGGTCATCCGCTTGGTTTCGGAGGTGAAGGGGATTTCGTCCAGACGGGGGAAGCGCGCGTCGAGATCCTCCTTGTTGAGCCCGGCCTTTGCCGCGGCAACAACGAAGGCCCCCTCGGTGGCATCCCCCTTCACCCTCCAGCGCCCCTCGGCCTGGTCCTGGACGATGTGCGCATCGCTGGCGAGGGCGGCAGCCTGCAGCAGCAGGGTCAAAGGGCCGGAAGGCGCCACAGCCGCACCCTGCAGCAGGAATTCCCCCTCCGGCACATACCCCGCGCCGGTGACCTCGAAGAGCTCCCCCGAGACGAAGCAGCTGCGCACCGTCATCTGGTCCCTGGTGAGGGTGCCGGTCTTGTCGGAACAGATCACCGTGGTGCTGCCGAGGGTTTCCACCGCGGCCAGGCGGCGCATCAGGGCATGGCGCTTGACCATGCGCTGCACCCCCAGGGCGAGCGATATGGTGACCACGGCGGGGAGCGCTTCGGGGACGACGGCGACAGCGAGCGCGATGCCGAAGATGAGCATTTCGACAAAAGGCTCTCCCCTCATGAGTCCCAGGGCGACGATCACCGCCACACCGATCAATGCGGCCCGTGCCAGCAGACGGCCGACCCGGTCCAGGTTCTCCTGCAGCGGCGTCCTGCCGGTCTCAATCCCCGAGAGCATCCGGGCGATCTTGCCGAACTCGGTCTCCATGCCGGTCGCAACGACCACTCCCCTGCCCCGGCCGTAGGTGGCGGCGGTACCGGCGAAGGCCATGTTCCTGCGGTCGCCCAGGGCCAGATCCTGCTCCTCAAGGGGTGCCGCGCCCTTCTCCACGGCGAGCGATTCCCCGGTGAGCGCAGCCTCCTCGACCTGCAGGTTGACCGCCTCGACGAGCCTCAGGTCGGCGGGCACCCGGTCCCCCGTCCGCAGCAAAACGACGTCGCCCGGCACCAGGTCGCGCGCCGGAAGGCTCATTTCGGCGCCGTCCCTGAGCACGGCCGCCTCCGGGGCGGCCATCAGGCGCAACGCCTCCATGGCGCGCTCGGCCCGGTACTCCTGGACAAAGCCAAGGAGTGCCGCGAACAGCACGATGACGGCGATGGCGACAGCCTCGACGCCGTGGCCGAGGAAGCCGGATACCGCGGCGGCAACCAGCAGGATGATGATGAGGACGTTTTTGAACTGCTCGAGGAAAACGGTCCAGGGAGAGGTCCGCTGCACGGCCTGCAGCTCGTTGGGGCCATACGAGGCGAGCCGGTCCGAGGCTGTCGCTTGGGACAGACCTTCAGCAGTGGTATCCAGGTGGGAGCAGACCGCGTCGGCGGTCAGGGTGTGCCAGGCTTTGGGAGCATCGGAAGGAGCGGTATCCATGAGAGATTCTCCGATGTGGTGTGCCGAGGGTACAACTAAGGCTCTTGCTCGTGATTAGCATCAGCCCGCTCTGGCGGCGCATTGCTCGGAGAAAGGACTGAAAGTACCGGCTTTGCGCAGCTCCGACAAACACTCCTCCCCCCGGAGGGGGGAGGTCGGGAGGGGGGAAGCTGCGGCTTCTTGCGAAGAACTGGCCAGTTCCCCCTCCCTAGCCCTCCCCCTCCGGGGGAGGGGACTATTGGCTCCGAATCATATTGCCGCGACCTTCTCAAAAGCGCTGCTCTGCCGATGACGACTCCCCAGTTACAGGGCGGTCTCAAGACTCACTCCCCTTGCAGGGGGCAGAGAACGGCCGAATGGGCGAATGTCTGAATGCTAGCGCGCCATCCGCTGCAAAACCTGCTGCAGCTTGCGCAACTCCTCGCCGTAGCCTGCCCAATCCCCCTGGCGCTGCAGGTTGGTCGCCCGCTCGAAAATGGCCATCGCCTCCCTGGCGAGCTCGGCGGAGCCGGCCTTCGCCGCACTCGGCGCCCCCCCGGGCGCCGTCACTGGCATCCCTGGCGCCGCACCGGGGGCGGCAGCCGCAGTTAGCGCCGGTGCCGCCTTGCCTCCGAAGATCCTTTGCAGGGCAAGCTCCAGGGTCTGCTCCATGACCACCTCGTCACCGTAGGCCACTATCACGCGGCGCAGCTCGGGAAGCCCGGACTTGTCAGCGGCTAGATAGAGCGGCTGCACGTAGAGAAGCGATTTCTCTATCGGGATCACCAGCAGGCTGCCCCGGATGACCTCTGAGCCGCGCTGGCTCCAGAGCGTCAGCTGCTGCGAGATGAAGGCGTCCTGGTTGATGCGCGCATCGATCTGCTTCGGCCCGTAGACCAGCCGGTCCCGGGGAAAGGTGAAGGCCTGGACCTTTCCGTAGTTCGCTCCGTCGCAGCGGGCCGTGAGCCAGGCCGCAAGGTTGTCGCGCTTGGAGGGGGAGAAGGGAAGCAGCAGGATGTACTCCTCGCGCTCTTCCCCCGGAACCCTCATGACCGTGTAGTACGGCTCCATCGGCTGGTCGCCCAAGGCCGGCACCTCCCACAGGTTCTCCTTGTTGTAGAAGACCTTGGGATCGGTCATGTGGTAGGAGGCGTACACGGAGGCCTGGACCTGGAGGAACTGGTGCGAGTAGCGCACGTGCCGGCGCAGGTCCTCGGGCATGGCCGAGATCGGCTTGAAGAGCCCGGGATAGATCCGCGCATAGACCCTGGCCATGACGTCCCCCGGCTCGATCAGGTAGAAGGAGACGGAGCCGTCATAGGCGTCCACCGTCACCTTCACCGAGTTCCTCATGTAGTTGATCCCCCCCTTGAGCGGCTTCGAATAGGGGAGACGGTTCGACACCGTGTAGGCGTCGATGATCCAGGTGAGCCCGCCGGATTTGTTCACCACCAGGTAGGGATCGGCGTCGAAGCGCAGGAACGGGGCGAGCGTTCTGACCCGCTCGGCTATGTTGCGGTAGTACAGGATGCGGCTCTGGTCGGTGATGTCCGAGGAGAGCAGGATCTTGTCCGATCTGAAGCGTGCGGCGAAGAGCGCCTTGTCGGCCACGGAGCCGACGGGGACGCCCCCCTTCCCCGCGTAAGTGGTGTTGATGTTGCCCGAGGCGGTCGGATAGCTGAATTCCGGGACCTTGGTCCCGACGATGACATACTCGTTGGAGAGCTCGCCGTAATAGATTTCCGGCCGGGTGACCTTGATGTCGGCGAGGCTTACCGGCGGAATGTCCTTGACGAAGAACTCGGGAAGCCCCTCCTTGCTGATCCGGCTCACCGGGCCGAAGGTGATGCCGTTGCCGTGGGTGAAGATGAGCCGCTCGTTGATCCAGTTGCGGCTCGGCAGGTCGGCATAGGAGAGTTCGCGCGGCGAGAGCATGACCTGCGTGTACTGGCCGTTCACCATGTAGCGATCGTTGTCGACGTCGAAGAACTTGTAGTAGGTCCTGATCTGCTGCAGCTGGCTGTAGGTCTTCAGAAGGGGCTCGGTGTCCCAGAGCCGGATGTTCTTGATGGTCGCGTCGTTCCTGGCGATGTCCGCGGCTGTCAGGCTCAGGTTGACGTCGAAGGGGATGGTCTCGATCTTGTCGAGGTCGTAGCCGAAACGGGTGAACTTGATGTTGTTGGCGATGTAAGGGGTCTCGAGGTCGAGCTCGTTGGGTGCCACCTTGAACTTCTGCAGCAGGGCCGGATAGGCCACGATGCCTATGCCGTACACGGCGAAAAGCAGGATCGGCGCCAGCAGGGTTGTGCGCCACCCCCCCTTCCAGAGCGCCGCTGCAAAGACGGCCCCGGTGATCGGAGTCAGGAGGGCGAGCAGGCGGTAGGTCAGCAGCCGGGCGTTTACGTCGGTATAACCTGCGCCATGAAAGCTGCTGCTCCCGGAAAAGAGCAGCTGCAAACCGCCCAGATAGAAGCCTGCGGCGACCGACAGGGAGAAGAGTCCGACCAGGATGGCCAAGTGCTTTCGGAGCTTCGGGTCTATGATCGCGCCGCGCTCGGTCAAGGTGATGCCGCCGCGCAGGTAATAGAGCACAGCCACCATCAGCGCGGTTGTCAGCAGCACGAAACCGGCAAAACCGTTCAGCTGCTCCAGAAGCGGCATGCTGAAGAGGTAAAAGCCGATGTCGTGGCCCATGATCGGGTCGGGCATGCCGACGCTAAACCTGTTGATGAAGAGAAGGGCGTTCTGCCACTGCATGGCGCCCCAGTTGCCGGCGAGAACGGCAAGCACCAGAGTTACCGCTACGCTAAGCGGCTTCACCAGGCGATCGACCTCATCGCGTTTCAGGCTGTAGACGTTCCCCCCCTCGAGATGGATGCGCGTCGACGATAAGGCTGCATGGTAGGCGAAGTGCAGGTTGACCAGCGCGAAGAGGAGAAAGAGCACTCCGAAGCAGAGCCCGGAGCCGATTCTGGCGAACATGGTGGTGGTAAAAACGGAGGTGAATCCGGTCTCGGTGAAGAAAAGCCAGTCCGTATAGAAATGGATCAGAGACGACAGAAAGGTGACGATCACGAGGGCCGCGATGAGGACGACGATAAGCCTGTTTTTCTTCAGCATCAAGCACTCCTGCGTTCAAAGGGAAACACGCACGCGGCGGTTCGCCGGTGCATGGGAAACCATACCATAGATCAACTCTATTTGTTCATTAACGGCAGCAATCCCCTGAGTAGATCCATGGTGAAATTCACCCCGGCAAAGGCGCCCAGGACGCCAATGACATTGCAGATCACGGAAACAGCGGTGTTCTTGAGTTTCCAGGCAAGGGGCAGCAAGATAAAAGACATCAGCGCATAAAGCAGAAGGGTCAGCAGGATTGCCGGTAGAGCCAGGTTGCTGGCGACGCTGAATTTGTCAGCAACGGTAAGGAACACGGTAATTCCGGCCGCTCTGAGTAACATGCCGTTCAAATCACTTCGGATGCCGGACCAGAAGGCGACAAACCAGGCAAGACATTTCAACAGCATAACAAAAAAAATCATGAACAGCTCCTTTCCCGCTTACTTTTATCCTTTTCTGATCAGCACCACACGCCGCTTGCGGCACTTTGCTGGAGACAAAGTTCGTCAATCGACGCCAATCAGGATACTATAAGCTCCTACTGCTCGCTCGCTCCCCCTCCCTTGATGGGAGGGGGTGGGGGGGAGGGTGAGGCTTATGCGAGCTTTTCACCCTCTCCCCAACCCTCTCCCATCAAGGGAGAGGGGGCATACAGCGTGCACGATACTAGCACTTCTGCAATCTGCAATCTGCAATCTGCAATCTGCAATCTGCAATCTGCAATCTGCAATCTGCAATCTGCAATCTGCAATCTGCAATCTAGCCCGACCCACAATCTCAACTCCTATTAGAAAGATATATTGAAATTATTCATTGGTCTACTATGATCTATCATCATGCCTGATCCCAGAATCCATTGGCGAGGCCTTGTGATATGAACGTTCTCCTTCTGCGCCCGCATCCGGGAAACGACAGGTTCGGCCTGGGCCCGTTCTTCCGGGTCGAACCGCTGGGGCTGGAATACATCGGCGCCGCACTGCTTCGCGATGGCCACGAGGTTACCATTGCCGATCTCCGCTTCGGACCGGGGATCGCGACCTGGCTGCTTCGCACCCGCCCGCGGCTGGTCGGGATCTCCTGCCTGCATGCGCTGGAGTACGACCGGGTGGTCGAACTTGCCCGGCAGGTGCGGCTGGCGAGCCCCGAGGTCTTCATCATGGTGGGTGGACATGCCGCCGCGGCCTTTCCCGACCCGCTGGAGACCCCCGAGATCGACGCGGTCTGCCTCGATGACGGCGAGGAGCTCATGCCCCTTCTGGTACGGGCGCTGGAAAAGGGTGAGTCCCCGTTGCGGGTGGCGGGCCTTCGCCTGCGCTCGGCCGAGGGGTGGATCTCCTCTCCCGCCGGCACCGGGCGCCCCTGCCTCGACACGGTCCCACTCCCTGCCCGCCGCCTCGTTTCGCGGCATCGAGACGGCTACCATTGTCTCCTATTCAAGCCGGTCTGGCTGGTGGAAACCGCCCGGGGCTGCCCGCACCGATGCTCATTTTGCTCGGTCTGGCAGCTCTATCAACGCTCCTGCCGCGAGCGCAGCCTCGATGCCGTGGTCGAGGATTTCGCCTCGGCCGGCGACGCCGTCTTCGTGGCGGACGACCTTTTCTGGTACAACCCGGAGCGAAGCCTGGCGCTGGCGCAGGCGCTCAAGAAACGCGGCGTATTCAAGCGCTGGATCCTGGTGCAGACCAGGACGGACCTCATCTGCAAAAGTGCGGAGTTGATGGAGGCCTGGAGGCCTTTGGCCAAGGATTTCGACATCTTCCTCGGGCTCGAGGGGGCAAGCGACAGTGCCCTGGCCGGGATCACCAAGGATGCCCGGATCGGCGAGAGCATCGATGCGGTCCGCATCGCGAGGGAGCTTCGCTATGGCATCAACGGCAACTTCGTGATCGGCCACGACTGGAGCGAGGAGGATTTCCTGGAACTCTGGGATTTCGTGGAGCGCTACGCCCTGCAGCGCGCCGGCTTCACCATCCTCACCCCCCTTCCCGGCACCGAGTTTTATCGAGAGATGGCTGCGCGCATTCCCGAGCAGCCGTGGTCCAACTTCGACATGCATCACCTGCTCTGGGAGCCGCTTCTCGGGGTGGAGCGATTCTTCGAACTCTACGCCGAAACCTGGCGCCGCTCCATCCTGAACACCTCCGGTGACAAGAGGCTCATTCACTGGATCCTCCAGGTCCGCCCCGCCCAGATACCGTACATCGCCCGGGTGCTCTGGCGCACGCAGCGCATGATGAAGCCCGAGGCCTACATCAGCGAGCATCGGCAGACTCACACGAAAGCAGCGATTGCAGCGGCTCGCCAAGGCCTCCAATCCCGATAGAACACCACCCAAATCCCCCGCCCGCGCAGCTTCGGGTGCAGAGCTACCCAAGGAAATCCCGATCAGCACCCCACGCGGCCTGCCCGCGCCTTGACTCGGATGAATACCGATCTCGACATAGCTCCTACCAACTCTCCTCCCCCCGGAGGGGGGAGGTCGGGAGGGGGGAAGACCGCGGCTTATGCGAAGAACCGGCAGAATTCCCCCTCCCCTCCCCCTCCGGGGGCGGGCCGGGGGGCACTGCCATTAAGTTAAGGCGACGCCTGCCTGTCTCCCCCCTTTGCA
>Ga0154470_1065_pt1 | contig 40781 bp, 27 predicted proteins | sample RifGroC2_FD_115949 | JGI IMG/M metagenome (GOLD analysis project Ga0154470, IMG submission 115949) | Geobacteraceae bacterium GWC2_58_44 | reverse complement strand
AACATCACCTCCGACATCTCCGTAACTGCCATCTATGGTCAAAATACCGACCTGGCCATGGAGAGGAACTGCACCAACACCTGCCACCTGGGCGCAACCGTTCGCCCGGCCGTCAAAGCCGTACCCGCTGCATGGAAAGCATCCACCCATTATGCAAGCAGCGTTGACTGCGTTGACTGCCACAAAACCATGCCAGGCACCGACGTCAACTGCCTTACATGCCATAGTATTGAAGATCCAGCGACTGCTGCATTACACACCGGCGTTATTACTACATGCTCTACCTGTCACACCTATAGCAAAGACCACACTGCGCCGGGAGTAGGCCTCGCTGCTGGGTCCTCCCACTTCGGCGGCGCGCCCTTCCATAAAGCCCAGTACGTCAGCACCGCCTCCACGCCGGTCTCCTGCGCCGACTGCCACGGCGAGCCGGTCAACACCACCGCCAATCAGGCTATCCTGGCGCAGTATGCCCAATCCGCCCACGGCGATCGGGCTGGCGAAGCCTGGATTCACTACGACTGGCGCGGCGCCAACCGCTCTTCCTGCGCCCGCTGCCATACCGGTACCGCGTTCGTGGCGAAGCTGGGGAACGAGAACAACACCAGCAACGTTTTCCAGCCCGGAGATATCCTCAAGCCCGGCGAGACCCTCGCATGCTCCGCCTGCCACACCGACACCGGCGCACTGCGCACTGCAGCCCAGACTTTCGTCCAGGAGTTCACTATCAACATGAGCAATGGCGCCACGGTGACCTATGACGTTGCCGGGGCCTCCACCCTCTGTGCCCGCTGCCACAGTGGGCGCGAAACGGGCGAGAGCATCAGGCTCGACACGGATACCACCGGCGTCCGCGTCTTCGTCGACTCCCACTACCAACCGGCTGCCGGCACTCTGTACAGCAAGGCAGGCTATGAGTTCGCGAGCCCGAGCTGGGGCAGCCTCGGCAGTCACAAGCTCCTCGGCGCCACCAGCCAGGGCCCCTGCGTCACCTGCCACATGCCGGGCAAGGATCACAGCTTTGTCGCCGCCAGTTGTGGCGCCTGCCATAACGGGCCGACGGCGCTGGCCGTAAGCGCAGCGACCATGAAGGCAAATTACGACACCGCCCTGAGCAACCTGAAGCTGGCGCTCGAAGCCAAGGATATTCATTACGGCCCGGTACACCCCTTCTTCTTCACCGCACCCTACGTGGCAGGTAGCCCGAACACTCCCGTCACCAACTGGGGGAGTGCATACGGCGCCGGAAGCTGGAAGGACACCATGGGCGCCGCGTTCAACTACAACATGCTCTGGAGCGAGAAGGGTGCATATGCCCACAACTACGACTATGCCATGAAGCTTATAGAAGTCTCCATCGACTTCCTGAACGACGGCACGGTTGACGGGCCGTAACAGGCAAACCATTCTTGAAGAATACATAAGCCCGCGGTTTGGCGCGGATTTGAAAAAAAACTTTAAACAACGGATCGCCAAGCGACCCATCAAAGGAGAGATGAAAATGGAAGAGAAAGAGACAAAGGATGGTCTGACACGTCGCAGTTTCCTCAGCAACACGGCAGTGGGTGCCATTGGTCTTGCCGCCGCCGGCTTCACTGCCGGGTCGCTGATCAACCCCCGTGAGGCCAATGCTGCTAACCTGGCTATTGGTACCACGGACTTCCCACACGCTGCCCTTGACGTGGAAAAGGTCCGCGCCTATGGCTACTACTGCTATCATAAGCTGGGTGGCTGCGGCCTCGGCTCGTCCCGGGCACTGATCCAGGGCTTCCTTGATGCCCACGCCCTCGCAGGGACGGATCCTAAAGGTTGGGCGCAGATCCCCCTCAACCTGTATCAATGGGGCGCCGGCGGCGGGATGGGCAAATGGGGCACCTTGTGCGGCTCGCTTGCCGGCTCCCTCGGCGTGCTGAACCTGATGGATCTGCATGGCGCCCTCGGCACTGCGGTGATGGAATGGTACGTGAAACAGAACTTCCCGCTGGCATACACTACATACGACACTTCTCTCGATTACGCAGGAAAAGGAACGCTCTTTGCTCCGATAGCGGATGCAGATGTTAAAGGCCATTCCGTGGCGGATTCGCCGCTGTGCCACATTTCGGTCAGCAAGTGGGTGGCGGCGGCCCATGTGAAACTGGGCGACAAGAACCTTCCCAATGTCCCGACCCAAGGTCTGAAAGAAGACCGCTGCAGCAAGGTGACCGCCGACACCGCCGCCTACACGGCCTATCTGTTGAACGAGAAACTGGCCGGGCGAAACCCTGCAGCCTGGGCCAAACCAGCCGCCATGGCCGGCTGCTACGATTGCCACGACACTTACGGGCCGGCCGCGACGACGAAAAAGGACGCGCAGACGATGATGGACTGCCTCCCCTGCCATACCGAAACGACGTCGGGTAGGAAGTAATTGGAAGACTGATAGACCTATTGCAATGTGTCAACTGGGCGGGCCGCAAGGCCCGCCCACTCATAACGTACAGGGAGAAACCCATGTTTGGATTCGGAATGCCGCAGCTGGTAGTCATACTTGCCATAATCCTGGTTGTGTTTGGAGCCAGTCGTCTGCCGGAGATCGGCGGCGCAATGGGGAAGTCGATCCGTAACTTCAAGAAGGCGACCGAAGGTAAAGAGATCGAGGTCAAGCCTGAAGAGGGCTAAGGGGTCACGCATGGCTGGAAGCAAAACACTTCCCTTGATTGAACATCTGACCGAGCTGAGAAAAAGGTTGATTGTCATCGTCGTGGCCGTGGTGATCGGTATGGGAGTGGCCTGGAACTTCTCCGGCACCATCCTCGACTTTGTTCAGCGGCCACTGACGGGCCACACCTATCTGACAGGGATCAAGAAACAGGTGTACCTCCAGGTCAAGGAGCGTGCCCCAGCCCTTTACGCCCAGTTCAAGCTTGATAAGGAACTCAGCGCCCCCCCGAAAAAGCACGTCCTCAACTACAGCGCCCCCCTGGAGCCGTTCTTTGTCCAGTGCAAGATCTCCATGGTGGCCGGGTTGATACTGGTCTTGCCGGTAGTCTTTCACCAGCTGTGGCTGTTCATTGGCCCGGGACTGACCGTCAAGGAGCGCAGCATGGTGGTGCCATTTGTCACCGCAGCCTCGCTCGCTTTCTGTGTCGGGGCGATGTTCTTCCTGATCGTCATCTGGCCGGTGATCATTAACTTCTCCCTCTCCTATGAGGCCCAGGGATTGCAGGGGTGGTTCAACATCACCGCTTACATCAACTTCTGCCTGCGCCTGATCCTGATCTTCGGCCTGATCTTCGAACTTCCCGTCCTGACCCTGGTCCTGACGCGCTTCGGGCTGGTCAGCTACCAGGTTCTGGCCCCCAAGCGCAAATATGCCCTCCTGGCCAGTTCCATCGTTGCCGCCTTCCACGCCGACCTGATCACCATGTTCGTGATCATGGTCCCCATGTACCTGATGTACGAGATCAGCATCTGGACGGCGTGGATCTTTGGTAAAAGTGAGAAACTCTCGCCCGAGCCTGTTCCAGTTTGACTTCAATGGATGCGGGATGCGTAATTCACATGCAAGCAATTGCTGAGCAATAGGAGATATAACATGTTCGGATTCGGCATGCCGGAACTCGTGATCGTTCTCGTCATCATGCTGGTGGCTTTCGGCCCAGGCAAGCTCCCGCAAGTCGGCGCTTCCCTCGGCGGCGCAATCAGGAGCTTCAAGAAGGCTTCGGAAGAAGAACCCAAGGAGATCGGTTCCAAAGAAGACGGGAAAAACGAGCAGTAGGTGCTGCAATGGACCAACCTATGAGTATATCCGGGGTGTACCGAGTAGGTGTATCCGTTCATTGCAATCTGGCAATTTTTCGCTAAACATCCATGCAGAAGGAGAACGTCATGGAATTTTATCTCCTTGGCCTACGGATAACCGGTGCGATATTCCTGATCGTTCCATGGGATACGATCCCCATCTGCCTGCCGCAGATATATCTACAAGCTGTTGCGCGAGAAACCGCTCCCACCAGTTGCACACTGGCCAGTGACATTACCCGGTGGCTTGGTGTCGCCACCATAATGTGCAGCTTGCCGCCCTTAGCTAACAGGAAGATGATAGCCGGCGCACTAATAACCGCAGGTGTGCTGGCGTGTGTAATAGTTTTCCTTTATCTGGTAAGACCGGGAAATTGCCGGCAACCGATCTTGCCATGCCATGCCAATGATATCTACATAGTATCTTCTGTCAGCGTTGTGCAAATGCTGCTGGTTGTCGCCTGCCTCAGAAAAATCGTTCGACGGGAAGCTCCATTAAATAACTAAATTTTCGTTCGCCGGACTATCAATAAGTCAGAAGTGGACGGATTGTGGCACTCAGCTTGCGTATGAGCTGGATTTAATCCCACCTGAAAGGAGGTATCATGGAAACCATCGTTAGAAAGGTTGTTCCCGGTCATTTCTCTCTCGTGTTCAGCAAGTGGAACATCGATGGAATGGCCGGGAGTGAAAACAATGTAAAGGGAGGACACATTTACCATTGTTTCGGCAATGGGGTTTTCCAATCAAGGGAATATGGAGGTAAAAAGTGATGAATGAATTACCATCGGACAAAGTTACGTCAAGAAGGGAATTTCTGGCAGATGCTGGTACATTTGCCGCCGGGGCACTTGTGGCAGGCGGATTGATCAGCACTCTTTCGCCCGCTCAGGCGGAAGCTGCCCAGGCCCTTCCCTGGCCCTACCAGGCTTTAAATCCGCAACTTGTTGGTGAAGCGGCTTACAGCAGCTATAAAATAGGCGGCTGCATGTACGGCACCGGCAAAGCATTGATAGATGCCCTTGCCGCGGCGACGGGAGCTCCCTGGAGTACCTTTAATCCGGATTTAATGAAATTCGGCGGCGGAGGGATTTCCAGTTGGGGGTCTCTCTGTGGTTCCATTAACGCAGGCGCCGCTGTTATTCAAATGGTGGCCGGCGCCAACGCCGCCGCCTTGATCGACGAATATTTCGGGTGGTACAGCGATTTTGCATTCCCCACCGCAAGGTTTGATGCGCTTTCCCTCTATCCGAACCAGCCGACGACCATTTGCAATTCGCCTCTGTGCCACAATTCATCGGGTACTTGGGCGACTACCTATGGCTTTAGAATCAGCGCTCCCGAAAGAAAAGAACGCTGCGCCAAGGTTGCTGCCGATTGCGCGTATAAAGCAGTGGAATTACTGAATGCATGGAAGGCCGGCACATTTACTCCGGAAAAATTTGCTCCTGATTTCGTGACCGGGACAGCAACCGAAAGGTGCTATGGCTGCCATGTAGGAGCATTAACCAAGTATGACAACGCTCAGGGTAAAATGAACTGTCTCACCAGCGGCTGCCACCCGGAAAAAGCCAATCACAAACTGTGACGAGAGCAGATAAAACGGAGGTATAACGATATGTCAGAACAAACAGACGCTTCAAGAAGGAAATTCCTGGTAGGCGCCGGTATAGCCGCGGGAGCGGTTGCTGTTACAGGCGCGGGCCTGATCAAACCGAAAAGTGCCGAAGCGGCTTATGTCGCCCTTCCCTGGCCATATGTCATTTTGGATCTTGCCGTCGTCAAGAGACGCGCATACGACAAGTACTATCTCAGCGGGTGTATGTATGGAACAGGTTCCGCCCTGATCGAGACACTGGTCGAGACGGCCGGCGGCGCCTGGGATTCATTTCCACAGGATATGTTCAAGTACGGGGGCGGAGGTGTTTATTCCTGGGGCACTACCTGCGGCGCCCTCAATGGTGCCGCATGGGTCATCCAGGCCTGCGCCGGCGCCAACGCTGCCAACGTCATCAGTGACCTGTTCCAGTGGTACTGCAACTATCCTTTCCCGAGCAGAGACCACGACGCCTATGCGGTTTATACGAGGGTGAAAACAACCGTGGCCAATTCCCCTCTCTGCCATGCATCCACGAGTAACTGGTGCTTTACGACCAAAAATAAAATCAACTCGGCTCAGAAAAAGGACCGCTGCGCCAAGGTTGCCGCCGATGTGGCCGGTAAAACCGCCGAGTTGCTGAACACTCTCTTTGCCGGAGGGTATGTTCCTGTATTTGTTCAGCCGGATCCAACATGCTCGGGCTGCCACGTGGGTCCCACTTCCACGTATGATAATGTTCAGATGAAATCAACCTGCACCACCTACTGCCACGATGACAAAAAAACGGGTCACTACTAGCCCGGGTATCGCCTCCGGGGCCAGTTTCGACAGGTCCCGGATGGCGATATTTTGCTTTGTCGAGGACAAAGGGGTCAGTCATTGGTGCGCCGGTTAAAACCGGTGAGAGATAGCGGGCGCAAGTCCCGTACGATGAAGGAGTAAGCGAACCGCATCGGCCCCGAGTCATGGGTAGGCGTTCGCAAGAACGCAGGCCAAGCGCTGACAGGGGACATGCAGGCCGGGATATCGAGCCGCGAAAAGACCCTCATTCAGGGCGCTGACGCCATCAAGGTACGCGGAATCTCCACCAAGGGGACGCCCATTTGATTACCCGATTAGCGTCAATCTTCAGTAGGAGGCTCGATACTCGCTCCCCCCTTTGAAAAAGGGGGGTCGGGGGGATTTCGCCCAAGGCGCCACAGAGTGCAGCTTTGCAACTAACTGCAAATCCCCCTAAATCCCCCTTTTTCAAAGGGGGACTTTCAGCCGCACCCAACGTTACTGAAGATCAGCGCTAATCGGTTTTGATTATAAGTTACTCCCCCAAGCATTCCCGGTAGATGCCACCCATTATCTGTGGCAACCTTTTCCCCTCGACGGACTCATTGCGTAACCGCGTGGAACCATCTTCCGCGACGACCACGATAGAGATGATTTTGTGCTTCGTCTCGTCCAAACTAGGACGCCCATGTATTGTTGAGATCAGCCCTCGGAATGGATATGGAGAGCCCCCTGAAGAGCGCCTCTGGAGACGCCCCCCCAAGCGGCAGTGATGCGACGCCAACTGTTTATCGTGCAGTCTGCGCTAGAAAAAGTGTCTGAAGAAATAGCCGCCTGAGTCAGCAAAGCTGATCAAGCGGCTATTTTTATGCTGCAACCCCGGTTTGATCAGATGAGTTCTGGATTGGGCGTCCAGGAGCCGTCGCTGAAATAAGTCGTATCCCGTATCGAAAAGCCGAGCACCAGAAACAGTACAGACCCAGCCTGCGTAAAATTAACCGCTTGAAGATAATACATTCCAGTTGTTTAACACTGATTTGGCGTGATATGCTGCTACTTCGAACGCAACTACCAAACCATGATGAATGAAGCATTGAAGCATTGAAGCAGTTCGCCCCAGGATTGAAGATTACGGATGTGTCGCTGACCGTTACCCGCATAGAAAAGGTTCCTCCAAATGAATGCTGACGACTACCAGGAAATCCGGCAACTGCTTGACAATTACTTGCAGATGTATGCATCCCGCGATGATCGGCTCACCTCTTATTTCAGCGAAGACTTTTCAGGTTTTACCGGAGGCGGAGATTTCCTGGTCAAAAACAAGGAAGAGTGGGTCGCAATCACCCGCCAGGACTTCGCACAGGTCAAAGATCCGATCCACATCGAACTGAAGGATTTGGCGATCCAGTTATTGGCTGATACCATCGCAGTCGCAACCAGCTTCTTCACTATCCACCTGCCGATCGAGGATGAAATCCTGTCACGAGAGACAGCCCGCCTGGTACTCATTTTCAACAGGGAGCCCGCCGGCTGGAAAATCTCCCACAGCAGTATCTCCATTCCCTACCATCTGGTTCGTGAGGGCGAAATATACCCTCTGAAGGAACTGGTGGAGCGCAATCGGTTTCTGGAAGAGTTGGTCGCCGAACGGACAAACCAACTTTCCGAGGCCAACGATAAATTGCAGCAGGCAAATGGAGTGCTGGCGAAAGAGATTTCAGAGCACAAACAGACCGTTGTTGCGCTGCGGGAGAGCGAGGCCTATTACAGGCTACTGACAGAGGACGCATCTGATGTGGTCTGGAAGCTGGACAGAGATTATCGCTTTACCTATATAAGCCCGGCGGACGAGCGATTACGCGGCTACAGAGCCGACGAAGTAATCGGCCGTCACGTTTTCGAGATGTTTGACTCAGAAGGGATCGCATCTGTTGAAAAAGCAGTCCTGCATAGGCTGGAAGCTGAACAGCAAGGGATGCTGCACGGCACCACAATCTTTGAAGCAAGGCACCGCTGCAAGGATGGCAGATGGTTATGGGCAGAGATCAACGCCACAGCCGAGCGTGACTCAGAAGGCACTATTACAGGGTTTCACGGTATAACAAGGGAAATTACAGAGCGTAAAGAACGGGAAAAAGAACTGTTGAAGATTGAACAGCTGGAATGCCTAGGTGTTCTTGCCGGAGGGATCGCGCACGATTTCAACAACATACTGACCTGTATCATGGGAAACATTTCCTTTGCCCAGACGTTCGTCGATGCCACCCACAAGTCGCACAAACCACTGGCTGAAGCCGAAAAGGCATCGATGCGGGCCGCAGAACTGGCCCATCAACTCCTTACCTTTGCTCGCGGCGGTGAGCCGGTAAAGAAGCTGGTTTTGCTCCAGCATCTTGTGCATGAAACCTCGTCTCTTGTCCTTAGTGGATCAAACGTCAAAGCAGTCATCGATGTTCCTGATTCAATCCACGCAATCGAGGCTGACGAAGGGCAGATGACTCAGGTGTTTCACAACATCATCGTTAACGCCACGCAGGCGATGCCGGGAGGCGGGACGATGACAGTCACAGCACAAAACGAGACGTTGACCGGTGGGAACAACATGAACCTACCGGGCGGCTCTTATGTCAGGCTGTCATTTGCTGATCGTGGATGCGGAATATCAGTGGATAACCTCAAGAAAATCTTTAACCCGTATTTTACGACCAAACAGGCTGGCGCCGGGCTGGGACTCGCCTCAGTCTTCTCGATTCTGAGAAGACACGCGGGGCATATCGGAGTAAGTTCAGAGGCAGGCAAAGGGACGACCTTCACAATCTATCTACCATCAACTGGTAAGGTATGCTGCCAAACCGAATCATCTGTCGCGCCATCTAACAGTCTGTGTCCGGGCGGTTCAATTCTTGTGATGGATGATGAGAAGCTTATCCTGGATATCACGGCAAACTTGTTGGGTCATCTGGGATACCAGTCGGCAACGTGTGAGAATGGTGCAGAGGCGATAGCGCGGTATAAAGCAGCGAGGGATTCGGGGTCCCCCTTTTCGGCAGTTATCATGGATCTGACCATACCGGGAGGCATGGGAGGAAAGGAAGCCGCGCAGCTAATTCTTGCCATCGATCCGAAAGCTTGTCTTATTGTGTCGAGCGGCTATTCAAATGATCCGGTAATGTCCGACTACAGCACCTATGGTTTCCAGGGCGCCATAGCCAAGCCTTACAAATTGGCAAAGTTCCAGCAACTTCTGAACTCCATACTGTCTGCGCCGTCCGGTAGCTGAACGAGGGGAGGCCCAGCTTTACTGATCCGACTTGGTATGTCTGAGCGGCCATATTGTCCCCTCCCCCGGAGGGGGAGGGCTAGGGAGGGGGAACTCGGTGAGTCTTCGCAGAAGCCGCTACGGGGCAAATCAGTCAAGGAGCAACTTTTACGAACATGCCGATTCCTTTCATATTCCCCGTTGAACCAGGGCTTAGGGTGTAAACGATCAGATTTTTGTCCATTGACATGTTTCCGGCAAATTGGTTGCCAGGGTTTGCCGGTGCGACTACGAGGCCATCCGCAGTTATATTGAACGATATTGTTTGAGTAGAGCCAGGTTCATTGCCGCTATTAACGGAATCAGTCATTGTAGCAACACCATTCAAGTCTATGGTAACTGTTTGACGGCTCCAGAACATATCGTGGAAATTACCATTATCGTCATTTATGGATTGGTAGGAGTGTACTTTCCATGTTCCTTTCAGGTCCGCCTTTGAGTAGGTCGGTTTGTAACCAGGACAAAAGGAAGGGAGTTGTGCTCCTTCGAAGGCAATGGCATCACACACCATTGCTAAAGTAACCTTGCCTGCTGCCCCAGGATCACCTTTAGAGCCCTGTGGCCCCACGAGCGATACGCCAGTTCCCCAAGAGCCGTTGTACGGTCCATATAGCCTGTTGTTTTGCGTATCAATGTAGAAATCACCGACATTTCCGATTAGGCTCGGCGCACCAATGCCATTCAGAACGCTTTTACCGTCTTTGGGGGCCGTTTTCGCCGAAGTGCCATCTGGGAAGTAGAAGGTATCCTTCGATACGGAAAAGCTTCCACTTGCAGCATATATAAATGATGGCGACATAACTGTGAATGCTAACCAAAGGATCATCAATTTCGACATACTTGGTTCTCCTGTCTAAGGGGGCTAGCGCTTTCATCCAATCCTTCTCTTCGGTCTTTTCCTACAGGTTCTGTAGCGAAAGTCTGAATGGGAGAAGACGGAGTGCCGCATGAATCGTTGAAAGGGGATTGAGAGGGTCGGGCGGTTGGATGATTGGGGTTGATTTTGGACAGATCCTGTTGCAATATCAATTGATCAACCCGAATTGACACATGCCTCCTGGCTCCCCCTGACTGCCGCAGCAAGGTCCCGGCCAGGGGAACCCTGCCTCTTAAGGCCTGCTGGTACCTACAATGTCCGACAACGACAGCCGCCTGAACCTGATAAAAGTCGCTACGCCCCTCTTCGCCGAGAAGGGGTTCAATGGCGTCAACGTGCGCGAGATCGCCAGCGTCGCAGGCATAAATGTCTCCATGATCTCGTACTATTTCGGCGGCAAGGAGGGGCTCTATGGAGCGGTCCTCAAGGAGCAGTTCGCCGCCTTGCTGCGTGTGTCGGAGATCGCTCAGCTCGATCTTGAGCCTATGGAGAAATTCGAGCTTTACGTCCGGGAGACGGTCGCACGTTACCGGCAAAACCCGTATCTGCTCAGGTTCTATACCAGCGAACTCACCAACCCGACCCCCTGTTTTGCCACCATAGTCAAGCCGGCGATCCAAGGGGTGGTGACGACCCTTCAGAGGTTCTTTGCCGACGGGTTGTCGCACCACCAATTCCGAGACGGCCTCAATCCTACCGACACAGCCATCGCTTTAGCCGGCATGATCAACTTCTACTTCCTTCTGGAACCGGCGACGAGCGAACTGATAGGTCACTCACCTGAACGGGATCAAGAACTGACTGGGAACATCATGGACATCTTCAAAAATGGGGTGTTGAAATAACGCCTATTATCACGGTGGCCATAGTTCCGACGACGTCCCAACGGCAGCTAATCCAGATGTTATTCCTCGAAGTGACCAACATGCGCCGACAGCCACGGCACCGATAACGCCAACCCCGCCACATGCAGTTCCCCGACGCCGTTTTCTGCAATCCTTCAGCTCATACTCTTCACCAATCGCAGCAAAGAGGAACTGCGCAGATCGGGCAGAGCTGGCTGACCACCTCCCTTCGAGTTCACCGGCCGCAGCAACCGGAAGCTCGGTCACTCTGAATCCAGCTCAACGGGCCAGCTGACAGGCCTCCTTCAGATTGTTATTGATTTAAATTGAAATTGGTATACGATAATTCAAACAAACGTTTGATCAGCTTGAGCGCAACTCCTTTCCTGCTCCGGATATTCGAACGTTTGGCACAATCGGCGGGGGGCACATCGGAAACAGCTGGAAAATCCAACGTTGTTAAAGGAGATCCCATGTCTACGCAGACTAACACAACGGTACGTATGTTCGGAGCATTGCACAGTTTTAGAAAGGATCGGGGGCTGGCATCGACAATTGAAGTTGCCGTCCCGCCAGAGGGGCGCACGGCGCTTGATCTTGCCCAACAGCTTTCCCTCCCGATGGACAAGGTCGAGGCGGTTTTCATCAACCATGTGGTTCACGATCTAGGTAAAGTTGTCAAACCGGGCGACAGGGTGGCTTTTATACCAACAGGCATCCCCGGCCCTGCCCGTTTCCTGCTCGGTATAAACGGCAAGGGGCAGCAAAAAGCAGCGTGAATGTCCCTCTGAAGGGGAGAGCAGTTTAGGCAGGTCCTATAAATAACGACTTGCCACTGACTCTTCGGGTGAAAGTTCCACTCGCTACACAGAACGGGCGAGACAGCCCTATCATTTTCCGCTACCCCCTCTGCAGGGGATGCACCAAGTAACGACCCCGCCACAATCTTCCATGTTTCGCGAGCAGTAAACCGTTTCGGGGCACCATACTGATTAAGCGCAGGTAGCGTACTTAGCATGGTGGCCCCGAGCCGCAAACCCTCAGTTCACTCGGGTCAGCTGATAACCGTAAACCCGGAAAAAGCCTTATGCAGCCTGGGATGATAGCAGCGCCGGCTCCCTCACCCCGACCCTCTCCCGGAGGGCGAGGGAGAGTTTATGGGGGTTGGCTGAAGATGATTGCCAATCACAAAAATGAGACGGCGGCGCGGTAAGACCGCGCCGCCGCTTACGCTGCGTTGGATGAAAAAAAGTGACGTGCTGGAGTTGAACCGGCCAAATCCTGACCCCGGGGATTCGCCTGGTGCGATTATTACCGGATAACCAGCCGGTTCACGGTCAACGAGCCGCGGCGTATGGTCAGGATTCCCTTGATGGTCGAGTATCCGTCGCTGGTCGTGTAGCTCTTGTCGTATCCGCCGGCTACCTTCAGCTTCACCGGGTTGGTCAGGAGCGCGTTGCCGACAAAGGTATAGTCGCGCATCTGGATCAAAGAGCCGGTTGGCGCGGCGCTGTAGGCCTGCATGAAGGTGGCGAAGTATTGCGGTGTCGGACCTTGAATCCGCGCCTGGCTGACGAATGTGAAGGTGGCGGTGGTGCTGAGGTCGTCGTTCATCGTCACGGAGCAGTCTCCATCCCCGATGCAGGCGCCCGACCAGCCGCCAAAGAGGGAGTCGGAGTCGCCGGTAGCCTTGAGGGTGTACGCCGTGCCGTCGGGCTGGTAGGCCGACCAGCTGCCGGTGGTGGAGACGCCCGATGGGATGCTGGTGACGTTGCCGCCGCCGTTTCCGGCGAACGCGATGCTGAGGAGCCATCCGGAGTCGGCGCGGAACGAGCCGAAGTCGACGCCGTCGGATACCTTCACGCCGGTCCCGGCAGGATTGCTGGCGTGGGTCGGGCCGGCCGACGAGCCCCAGTAGTTATTGCGGGCCATGATGACCTGGGCCGGAGTGGTGGTGAAAAGGCCGTTGTTGGCGGAGGCCCCGATGAACCTGGTGCTGCTGACGGTCGGCAACGAGCCGCCGGCTGCGCTGAGTTGGCTCAAGCCGCAGTTTTCGAAGCGGCCGTGGGTTATGGCGGGGGACGCGCCGTACAGCGTCAGGCCGTTGGTTTCGCTGTTGAGGATCGAAACGGTGTCGAGCGACGGACTGATGCCGTCCAGGTAGAGTGCCGCGCGCGCCCACTCCCCGTGCGTAAGTATGTTCAAACCGTAGCCGCCGCTGTAGGCACCGGCGTACTCGATGGTGACATGGCTCATGGCCGTGACGGCGGCGCTCGGTGCCAGGTAGATCCCCCGCCAACTCCCCGGACCAGGCGTTGCGGCCCGGCTGGTGAAGGTGATGGGAAGCGCCGTGGTCCCGGCGGCGCCCAGGGTGCCGAAGACGTGGATGGCGTCGAAGTTGGACTTGACGGTGTTGCCGGCGTCGATGCTGAGGGAGATCCCCTCTTTGAGCCGCAACTGGCCGTTCATCAGATAGGGGAAACCGGCGCCGGGGCGGTTCCAGGCGCCGGAGACTGAGATCTCGCCGCCGGGGAGGCCGATGCCGTTGTAGCCGGTGCCGGAGGTCGCGTTGCCGCTCATGACCGGGTAGCTGTCGAGGCTGTCGAAGAGGATCGGGTAGTAGCCGGCGCCCATGTTCTGAAAGAGATTGCCGGTCAAGGTCGCGCTGCTGCTCCAGAGCCTGATGCCGTGGGTCTCGCTGTTCAGGACCTGGCAGCCGGTGATCCTGGGATTGCTGTCGTCGACGTAGAGGGCGGCCATGACGTAGCCGCTGTGGGGTATCAGGTTGAGGCCGTAGCCGCCGGCATAGGCACCGGAAAAATTGATGACGCTGTTGGCGAGGACGGAGGCGCCGGACGCCGGCGAGAGGTAGATCCCCCGCCAGTTGCCGGCTGCGGGGAGGGCCGGTGCGGAGGCTTTGGCATCGCCGTTGGTGTCGCCGCCGATGCTGTCGTCGGCAAGCGAGGTAAAGGTGATCCGCCCTGTCGTGCTGTTCGCGTTGAGGGTGCCGTACACGTAGAGCGCCACCCCCCAGAGCTTCACCGTGGTGGTCGGCTCGATGGTCAGGGTAACGCCGGCCTTGACGGTGACGTTGCCGGTCACGGCGTAGGGGGCGTTGGCGCTCCAGTTCTTCCAGAGGGCGCTGGCGGCGAGGTCGCCGCCGCGTATCTGTATCCCCTGGAAGCTGTTGCCGGTGAAGGTGACCCCGGTGGGGTTCGGGACCGATGAGGCGTCAAGGCTCACGGAGTAGTAGCCCTCCGCGCCGTTGCCGGTGAACGAGGTTGTGTTGACGACGGGGCGGGATGCGCCGCCGGCCCTCAGGCCGCTCCAGCCGCAGTTGGAAAAGACGCCGTTGGCGATGTCAGGCTTGGCGCCGTACATCTCCAGGCCGTTGGTCTGGCTGTTGAGAACCGAAACGTTGCTGAGCGGCGGGCTGACTCCGTCGAGGTACAAGGCCGCCTTAACCCATTCCCCATGGACGTTTACATTGAGCCCGAAGCCCCCCAAATACCCCCCGGCGTAATTGATGGTGACGTGACTAAACGATGAAGCGGTCGCGGTCGGTGCCAGGTAGATCCCCCGCCAGTCGCCGGCGGCCGGAGTCGCGCTCCGTGAACTGAAGGTGATCGGGAGCAGTGCCGTGCCGGAGGCGGTCAGGTTGCCGTTGACGTAGAGCGCTTCGGCGCCGTTGGCCTTGACGGTGACCCCGGGATCGATGGCGAGGGCGAGTCCCGCGGGAATGGTGATCGACCCGCGCGTGAGGTACGGGAAGCTCGCGCCGGGACGGTTCCAGGTTCCGGAAGAGGTGAGGGCGCCGCCGGCCAGCCCGACGCCGTTGAACCCCGCGCCGCTGGTGGCGTTGCCGCTCATGATCGGGAAGGAGTTGGTGGTATCGAGGGAGATCGGGTAGTAGCTTTCCCCCATGCTCACGAAGCTGTTGCCGTCAAGGGTCGCTTTGCTGGCGAAGAGCGATATGCCGTGGGTCTGGCTGTTTCTGATCCGGCAGTTGGTGATCTGCGGGGCGCAGGAGTCGATGTAGATGGCGGTAAGTTCCCAGTAGCCTTGCGCTAAAACTTTGAGGCCGTAGCCGCCGTTGTAGAAACCGGCATGGTCGATGTCGCAGTTGGCGAGCAGCGATAGGCCGGAGGCGGGGGAGAGATAGACTCCTTTCCAGTCGCCGGGGCCGGGGGATGAGGTCGGCGCGGCGCCCGCGTCGCCGTTGGTGTCGCCGCCTATGGCGTCATCGGTCAGCGAGGTGAAGGCGATGCGGCCGGTCGTGCTGTTGGCGTTGAGGGTGCCGTAGACGTAGAGCCCGGTTTTCCAGAACTTTACGGCAGTGGTCGGCTCGATGGTCAGGGTGACGCCGGCGTTGACGGTGACGTCTCCGGTCACGGCGTAGGGGGCGTTGGCGCTCCAGTTCTTCCAGAGGGCGCTGGCGGGGAGGGCGCCGCCGCGTATCTGTATCCCCTGGAAGCTGTTGCCGGAAAAGGTCACGCCGGTCGGATTGGGGACCGATGAGGCGTCGAGGCTGACGCTGTAGTAGCCCGCCGCGCCGTTGCCGGTGAACGAGGTGCTGTTGATGACGGGGCGCGATGCTCCGCTGGCCTTCAGGCCGCTCCAGCCGCAGTTGGAATAGACGCCGTTGGCGATGTCGGGCGTGGCGCCGTACATCTCCAGGCCGTTGGTCTCGCTGTTGAGAATTGAAACGTTGCTGAGCGGCGGGCTGACGCCGTCGAGGTACAAAGCCGCCTTAACCCATTCCCCATGGACGTTTACATTGAGCCCGTAACCGCCCAAATACCCCCCGGCGTAATTGATGGTGACGTGACTAAATGAGGAAGCGGTCGCGGTCGGTGCCAGGTAGATGCCCCGCCAGGCGCCGGCGGTCGGCGTCGCGCTCCGTGAGCTGAAGGTGATCGGGAGCGGGGCCGTGCCGGATGCGGTCAGGTTGCCGTTGACATAGAGCGCGTCGGCGCCGTTGGCCTTGACGGTGACCCCGGGATCGATGGCGAGGGCGCGCCCCACGGGAATGGTGATCGACCCGCGCGTGAGGTACGGGAAGCTCGCGCCGGGCCGGTTCCAGGTTCCGGACGCTGAGATGTCGCCGCCGGCCAGCCCGACGCCGTTGAATCCCGTGCCGCTGGTGGCGTTACCGCTCATGATCGGGAAGGAGTTGGTGGTATCGAGGGAGATCGGGTAGTAGCTTTCCCCCATGTTCTCGAAGCTGTTGCCGGCAAGGGTCGCACTGCTGGCGTAGAGGGATATGCCGTGGGTCTGGCTGCTTTTGATCCGGCAGTTGGTGATCTGCGGAGCGCAGGAGTCGATGTAGATCGCGGTAAGTTCCCAGGAGCCGTGCGCCAGAACCCCGAGGCCGTAGCCGCTGTTGTACGCTCCGGCGTTTTCCACCAGGCATCCGTCGAGTGTCGAGGCGCCCGAGGCGGGCGACAGGTAGATGCCAAGCCAGGGGGCGCTACCGGTGAAGGTGACGCTGGCGGCCGAAAGCGTCCCGCCCACGTGGAGGCGAAAGGCGCCCGCCACCTGCACCACGGTCCCCGGTTCGATGGTCAGGGTTGCCCCGGTGGCGACCGTCACCATGTTCTGCAGGATGTACGGCCCGTTGGCCGCGCTCCAGGTGGCGTTGCCGGTGATCGTGATGGGATCGTAGGTGTAATAGCCTTGGGGCTGGTTCGGCGGAGGGTCCGGGTCGTAATCGTGCCAGAACCTGTTCGGGTAGGTTTCCGCTCCCGCCGTAGTTGCCCAGAGGCAGAGCAGCGCGATGATTACCGCTAGTATGGATGGCCGTCGCATGTTGGTTCCTCCTGTAATGAATTGAAGCACGGGGTGCTGCAGGCGGTGACAGGAAGTGGGAGTAGGCGGTGTGACGAGATCAGCATTCTTTGTATAATGCCTTTTGGGCTGGTTTACAACCCTTAATGGTAATATTTGCATTGTGCGGGGCGCCTGAGCAGACGGGGCAACGTCTGGAGATTCTTCCAGGTAAGGAAATAAACCGCCATCTTTGCAAATTCTTTCCTGATTAGTACGAATCTCCCGCAAACTGCGCAAACACCCCCTCCCCCTTGATGGGGGAGGGCTGGGGAGAGGGTGAAAAGCTCGCACAAGCCTCACCCTCCCCCCGCCCCTCCCATCAAGGGAGGGGGGAAGACCAGGCGGGAGATTGGTACTAATCGGTAATTCTTTTGTGTCTGCAGCGGGTTAGCCTTTGATATTATATTGGCAGAGTTGGTGAGAAAATGGCATTCTCGGACAGCCGGCAGCACGTCGAACGAAGGGTGGTGCCGGATACAGGAGTAACGACACATGAATCTGGACTTGATTCCACGGGAAGAGCTGCATGACATCCTCTGCCGGATGCCGAAGGCGGAGTTGCACATCCATATCGAGGGCTCGCTTGAGCCGGAAATGATCTTTGAGATGGCAACCAGGAACCGGATCGATCTGCCGTATCGAACCATAGAGGAGCTGCGTGCTGCCTATGACTTTACGGATCTGCAGAGCTTTCTGCAGATCTACTACGCCGGAGCCGGCGTGTTGCAAAAAGAAGAAGATTTCTTTGACATGGCCCGGGCCTACCTGACGCGTGCCAAAGCCGAGAATGTAATTCACACAGAGATTTTCTTTGATCCACAGACGCATACCGCCAGGGGAATCCCTTTTGCAACGGTGATCAGCGGACTGGATCGGGCAATCCGTCGCGGCCGAGAAGAACTGGGAATGAGTGCCTCACTGATACTCTGCTTTCTGCGCCATCTGACTGAAGAGGACGCTTTCGCGACTCTGCAAGAGGCTCTGCCGTTTCGCGACAAGTTCATCGGGGTTGGCCTTGACAGCGGCGAGCTCGGAAACCCGCCGGAGAAATTCGCCACGGTATTCGCAAAATGCCGGGAACTGGGACTGCGGCTGGTAGCTCACGCCGGAGAAGAGGGATCAGCCGAATACATTACCCATTCCCTTGACCTGCTGAAGGCGGAAAGGATCGACCACGGCGTGCACTGCCTGGACGATCCCCAGCTTGTCGGACGTCTGGCTCGGCAACGCATTCCGTTGACGGTATGCCCGCTCTCCAATGTGAAGCTATGCGCGTTCCCGCGCCTTTCCGCTCACAACATCGGCAAACTGCTGGCTGCCGGCATTGCAGCAACTATTAATTCCGACGACCCGGCCTACTTCGGAGGATACCTGAACCGGAATTTCACCGCTACCTTCGCAGCGCTGCCGGAACTCGGGGCAAAAGAGGCCTACCAGCTGGCTCGCAACAGCTTTCAGGGGAGCTTTGTGGCTGAAAGCATCAAAGAAGGGTGGATCAGGGCGCTTGATGAATTCTTCAGCAGTTATTGCAGATGACAAATCCGACGGGGACGGCTATATAAGGGTAGTTGAGCGGTCGGGAAACGGAACTATATCCAAAACAAAGGCTGTGCCTTTACCCCCCTTTGCAAAGGGGGGCAAGGGGGGGCAAGGGGGGATTTTGCCCACCTGAGCTGACTAAATCCCGCTCGATCGATCCCCCTTTGCTAAAGGGGGAAGATCCCATTTTCAGGAACAACTACAGGTAGCTTTAGTGACCACGTCTCTTACTGCTGGAACCCGCCGGAAACTACATTACGCTTGGGTCATCGTTGCCACCGGAGCACTCGGCCTATTTTCCTGCTTCGGTCTGGGCCGGTACGCCTATTCGATGCTTCTCCCGGGCATGCAGGCAGGGCTCGGGCTCACCTACGACCTGATGGGGTATATTGGAACGGGAAATTTCGTCGGATATCTCCTCTCCGTCCTGGCGGCCCCGCGGCTCATGCGACGGCTCCGCCCCCGCGGGACCGCGGCCGCGGGACTGCTTCTCATCGGTCTCTGCATGATCGGGATCGGCCTTTGCTCCGGATTCCTCCCGATTCTGATTCTGTACGCTCTGGCCGGCGTCGGCAGCGGCTTCACCAACATCCCGCTGATGGCCCTGGTCACCTACTGGTTCCGCAGCGAGCAGCGGGGAAGGGCGGCGGGCCTGGTCATCGCCGGAAACGGGCTGGGGATCATCCTCGCCGGTTTCCTCATCCCCGCCCTGAACCGCAGCTTCGGCGCCGACGGTTGGCGGCACGGCTGGATCGTCCTGGGCGCGATCTGCCTCGCCGTCGCCGCCTGCGCGGCGGCCTTCCTGCGCAACCACCCGTCGGAGATGGGGCTCGAACCAGTGGGGAGGATGGCGGAGGCCTCACCCGAGCAGTTCATTCACCGGGAACACAGGGGCGACGCGAGCGTTCTGTTCCGGTTGGGGATCCTCTACCTGCTCTTCGGCGCGACCTTCATGGTGTACGGGACCTTCATCGTTACGACGATGGTGAAGGAGTACGGCATCTCGGAGGCGAGGGCGGGGTTGTACTGGTCGTGGGTGGGGTTTTTCAGCTTTTTTTCCGGAATCGGGTTCGGCGCCCTTTCGGACCGGATTGGCCGGCGGCGGGGGCTCTACGTCGTCTTCGCCATCCAGACCGCCGCGTATCTTCTGGCGGGTCTCAAGGTCGGGACAGCCGGCATGGTGCTCTCCCTGATCCTCTACGGTTCGGCGGTCTTTGCCATACCCGCGATCATGGCGGCGGCGGTCGGAGAATACCTCGGACTGTCCCGGGCCTCCACCTCCTTTGCCACTATCACCATCTTCTTCGGGATCGGGCAGGTGATCGGCCCCGCTGGAGCCGGTCTCATCGCCAACGTGACCGGCGCCTTCACCGCCCCGTACCTCATCTGCGGGATTCTCACTGCTGTCGCCGCTGTGCTTGCCCTGCTCCTTCCCGACCCTCCGGAGGGAAGGCTAAGTTGAGTTGCCTGCGGTGCAGGGGGGAAGGGGGTGCCACATCGGTTGCTGAGCAACATTGCTTTCTATTTTTCGTAACCACTTGATATCTAAGCGCTGGTACCCGTCACCAGTCCCGAGTCCGCAACCCCCGTTGCACCACCCACCCGTAGCGATTATCCCGTCTCTCGCGCTGAAGGCCCATGCCGCGCGCTTTCCGGTGCCTGCTCCCCGGTTGGCACGGTCCCTGCTGATAGCAGGTATAGGCAAGGCAGTTTGGCATTCCCTATCGCGAGTGAGGCCCGGGCCATGGAAAAAGAGAGCGCAGCAAACGTCGTCGTCGGGCAGGCCAATGAGCGCCAGAAAAAAATGAGCATCGAGATCATAGAGCGTTTGGCGGCCGCCGCCCAGGTGCGCGACGAGGAGACCGGCGGACACATCAACAGGATCGGCGCCTATGCGGGGATGATTGCCAGGGGACTCGGCTTGCCGGAGGATTACGCGGAGATGATCACGCTGGCGGCGACCATGCACGACATCGGCAAGATCGGCATCCCGGACTCGATCCTGCTGAAACCGACGCGCCTTACCAGCCAGGAGTTCGGGATCATCAAGACCCATACCGTCATCGGCGAGCGTATCCTCTCCGGCTCCTCCTATCCGCTGCTGCAGATGGCAGCTTCCATCGCGCTGACCCACCACGAGCGCTGGGACGGATCGGGATACCCTCACGGCCTGGCGGGCGAGCAGATTCCGCTGGCCGGCAGGATCGTCATGATGGCCGACCAGTACGACGCGCTCAGGAGCCGCAGGGCGTACAAGCCCGCTCTGGACCACGCAACCACCTGCGCCATCCTTTCGCGAGGTGACGCCGTGACGCGGCCCGAGCATTTCGATCCCCGCATACTCAAGACGTTCCTGGAGATCGAGCCGAGTTTCGCAGAGACTTTCACGGCGCAGGGTAAGCAGGAACTCACGCCCCCCAGGAAGGCTGCGGCACTCCGGGCCCCGGCGCCCGCCCCCCTCTACCGGGGGAGGCCCGGCCGCTTTGCTGCTTTAACGATCTATCTGAGCAGCCAATTGTGAACCAGTTGCACCCCATGCAGCGCCTGCTGTGTATGTTCTCCTACCTGATGACCAGCCTGTCCACGGTCACCTTTCCCGCGCGGATGCTAAACCTCCCCCGCAGCAGGGTCACGCCGCCGTTGACGCTGTAGTCGCCGTTGTAGCCCCCCTTGATCGCCAACGATTTCACCTGGCTTAACACCAGCTCTTCGGTAAACTCGGTCCCCCATGCCTGGATGACGCTTCCGGACAGGGCGGCGCTCGACGCTGCGGCTTGAAGCGTGGAGTAATAGACCGGTGCTGCTCCCGCTATGCGTGCCTTGTGGAGTGCGTCCAGATCGAAGGTGGCGGTTACGGTCCTATTGCTGCTCATGGTCACCTGGCAGTCGGCGGTTCCTGCGCAGCCTGACGACCAGCCGCCGAACCTGGAGAATTGTCCGGGCTCCGCGTGGAGGGTCACGCCCTTGCCTCCGTCAAAGAAGGCGAAACAGGAGGTGTTGCAGGCGATCCCCGGCGGAGTGCTGGTGATCGTCCCGTTGCCGCTCCCCTGCTTGACCAGGGAGAGCTTGTACGCCGCGCCGCTGCCGGAGAGCGTGATGACCTTCGACGGGAGGTCGGGATCGTCCGAGTCGATGGTCAGCGAAGCGCTCTTCGCCCCGGCTGATGTCGGGGTGAAGGTGATCCTAACCGTGCACTGCTCCCCCGGTTTCAGCGTCCGGGGCCAGGCGCCGCAGGTCGCAGGCGACAGGGTGAACATCGAAGGGTCGGCTCCGGTCAATTGAACCGATTCCAGCAACAGATCCGCGGTTCCTGCGTCCTTCAAGACGAAGGTGCGAGCCGGCGCCGTCGTGCCGATGTTGACCGCAGTAAAATCATGGGATGCCGGCGCGACGCTGAGGTCCGGGGCGATCAGGACGACTTTCCCCTCTCCGGCAATGCCATCGACGACCATCATGGCGAGATAGTGTCCCATGGCGAACCCGGTCACGGCCGACGAGGTGAAGGTTGACCTGGACCAGGAAGTTGCCGATGCCGCGGCGACGGAACCGGTAAAGCCGTTGTCCAGGCGCCTCAGTTGCAGCAGCGGCGGCTGTATATCCGTGGTGAAATCGGTGCCGGTAACCTCAAGGCTGCCGGGTGTATTCCCCGCAACGATGCTCGCAATAGTCGATCGTAACCGGCCGGCGCTGCCGGGGTCGTAGAGTTCGGCGCTCGCAGTCGCCCCGACGGAGTGCCAATAGGATCCTCCGACTCCCCCAACGAACAGAACTTTACCGTCGGGAAGAACGGTCGCCGCATGACGTGCACGCGGCATGATCATGTTCCCCGTACTGGAGAAGGTTCCCGCGGCCGGGTCGTAGATTTCCTCGCCCACCAGATAGGAGCTGGTCCCGTTGCCCCCTCCCGCAACCAGCACCTTCCCGTCGGGAAGCAGCGTCGTCGTCTGCCCGTGGCGCCCGGTAACCATGCCGCCGGTTGCGGAGAAGGTGCCGGTGGCCGGGTCGTATAGCTCCGCATCGGCGGTACCCCAGGCATCCCCAGTAATCCCTCCGCTGATCAGCACCTTCCCGTTGGCGAGAAGTGTCGACGTGGGTTCGTTTCTCGCAACCCCGGTCATCTTCCCGGTGGCTGAGAAGGTTCCAGTGGCCGGGTTGTAGAGTTTCGCGCTGGAGAGGAATCCAACGCCGGGATCGTAGCCTCCGGCGATTAGTACCTTGCCGTTGGGGAGCAGGATCGCCGAAGATCCGGCATCGACCCGGAACATGGATCCTGTGGCCGAGAAAGTCCCTGTGGCGGGGTCATACAGTTCGGCGCCTGCGGCTGGAGTTGAGGAGTCCGACGGATCGTAGCCACCCGTGATCAGCACCCTGCCGTCGGAAAGGAGGGTTGCGGAGTGAGCTACCCGCGCCGTCACCATGTTCCCGGTAGCGGCAAACGTCTTTTGAGCGGGATCGTAGAGGAGTTGCCGATTTCCTCCCGCGATCAGTACCTTGCCGTTGGGGAGCAGGGTAGCCGTGTGCCCTTGCTTGGCAACGCCCATGGGTCCTGTGGCCGAGAAGGTTCTGGTTGCCGGGTCGTAAAGGTCCGCGCTCTCTGCGGCGGAATTCCATCCACCCACTACCAGCACGGTGCCGTTTGGCAGCAGAGTTGCCGTGTGATCTCCCTCACGCGCCGTGCTCATCATTTCCGCGAAGCTGAACGGGAAGTAACGCTCGGCCATGTTTGTTGCGCTGCCTCCCGCGATCAGGACCTCGCCATTGAGCAGAAGGGTCATGGTGTGATTTTCGCGCCCCGCGGCCAGGCTCCCGGCGGCGCTGAAGGTCCCGGCAGCCGGATCGTAGAGCGCAACGCCGGTGAGCACGCCGCCTGAATTGGCTCCTCCGGTTATCAGCACCTTGCCGTTGGGGAGCAGGAGCGCCGCGTGTCGCAATCGGTACTCGCCCAGGCTTGCCGTCTGATGGAAGGTGCCGGTGAGAGGGTCGTAGAGTTCCGCCATCGCGGATGCGCTGTTCCCCCCCACGATAAGTGCCCGGCCCCCGGGGATGAGGGTTGCCGTGTGTCCGGTTCTGGCCTTGGCCATGGCGCCGGTGGCGGAGAAGGTTTCCGTTTTCGGGTCGTAGAGTTCCGCGGCCGCGAGGAGGCCGCCCAGGTCCTGGCCTCCGGTGATCAATACCTTGCCGTCGCGAAGCAGTGTCGCCGTGTGATAATGTCTCGCCGTTACCATGGCGCCGGTGCCGGTCGTCCCGGACCCCGGTCTGAAGAGCTCGGCTCCGGACAGGACGGCGCTGCCGTTGTACCCCCCCGTGATCAAGACACGGTCGTTGGGGAGCAGGGTTGCCACATGGTCTTGCCGCGCCTGGGAGAGGAGCCCGGCGGCGGTAAAGCTCCCCGTATCCGGGTCGTATATTTCGACGCCGGCGAGGACGCCGTCGGGATAGTTGTACCCTCCGGTGATCAGCACCTTGCCGTTGGAAAGGAAGGTCGCCGTGTGCCCATGCCGAGCTACGGTCATGTTTCCCGTGGCGGTGAAGGTCCCGGTGGCCGGATCGTAAATTTCGGCGGATTTGAGATATGTCGCCCCGTTGCTTCCCCCGGTGATCAGCACCTTGCCGTTGCCGAGAACGGTCGCCGTATGCCGGTCCCGCTTCGAGACCGTGCTCCCCGTGATGGTGATGCCCGGGCCGCTCACCAGGTTAAAGAGCGCCGTGACCTTCCAGGAATTGGCCGCGGAGGTGGTGCAGCTGTTTTCCGTTGGAGAGGAATCGCACCCCGTCCAGCCCCAGAGGACGGAGCCCGCTGCCGGCTGGGCGCTAAGGGTAAGCGTTGAGCTCTCCGTGGCAACGGTGCAATTGCTGCTGCAACTGCCGCCCGGCACTGTCGAAACCGTCCCGGTTCCGGCACCTGCGACAGTGAGCTCCAGCAGGTTTACCCCCCTTCCCGCCAGTGGGAGAGCAAGCTCCGGATTGTCCGGCGAGTCCGAGGTTACCGTCAGTACGGCGTTTTTGGTCCCGGTTGCTCCGGGGAGAAAACCGACCGAGATGCTGCAGGCGGCGCCGGGCGCGAGAAATTTCGGGAGATATCCGCAACTTCCGGCGTTGATGGTGAATCCGGCGGCGCCCTCTCCGGTTAAGGTGGCTGAATTTACCACTCTGCCGTCCCAGTCGTTGTTTCGTATGGTGAAGGTTGCGGCTACCAGGCGCCAGGTGGCGATGTCCCCGAAATTGTGGGAAACGGGAGTGACGGCGAGGCCGGGGGAGATCCGCAGCACCTTGCTCAGGCTCGGAATTCCGTTGGTCACCACGGTGACGAGATAATATCCGGCGCTCACTCCTGCCGGGATGGTTCCCGTAAATGAGCTGTCCGACCAGGGGAAGCTCGGGTGCGGGAGCAGAAAGGTTGTCTGGTCGTTATCCAGGCGCTGCAGCTTCAGAAGCGGATAGCCTGTGGACGAATTGTTGGTGGCACCGCCTGAAGCCTCTCCACTGCCCCGGAAATCGGAACCGGTAAGGACCAGTCGCGATGAACCGGCGACAATTGAGGAGATAACCGGTCGACGGGATTCCCTGAAACCGGAGCCGGGATCGTAAAGCTCGGCGCTGGACGGATTCCCGCCGCTGTTATCGCCTCCCGCGATGAATATCCTGCCGTCGAGGAGGAGGGTCGCGGTGTGCGCTTGTCTAGGGGTGGTCATGTCGGGCATGGCGACAAAGGAGTTGCTTTCCGGCCGGTACATCTCGGTGCTGGCGAGCGTGCCATTGGCGCCGTTGACGCCGCCAAGTATCAGTACCGCGCCGTCTGCTCCCAAAACGGCCCGGTGCATGCGCCGCCCGGTTGTCATCCCGCCGGCCACGACGCTGAAGCTTCCCGAAACGGGGTCGTAAAGCTCGGCTGCTGCGAGTACGCCGCTGGAATTCGATCCTCCCGTGATCAGTACCTTGCCGTTGGGAAGCAGTGTCGCCGTATGATGCTCACGCGCCGTGGAAAGGCTGCCGGCGGCGGAAAATATCCCGGTGGCCGGATCGTAGCTCTCCGCGCTGGACAGATACACGCCGCCATTTACTCCTCCGACGATCAGTACCTTGCCGTTCGGGAGCAGGGTCGCCGTGTGGCCGCTACGTGTCGAGATCATGGCCCCCGTCTCCGAGAACCCAGGCATGACCGGGTTGAAGAGTTCCGCTCTGGAAATGCCACTTCCCCCTGCCATAAGCACCTTGCCGGTGGAAAGGAGTGTCGCGGTGTGACCGCTGCGTGCCGCGCTCATTTCCGGCGCGAAGGAGAAGGTTCCGGTCTCCGGGTCAAAGATTCTGGCGCCGGACAGGTCGTCGTGGCTTGAGTTATATCCCCCGGCGACCAGTACCTTGCCGTCGGGAAGCAGTGTCATCGTGTGGGATTGCCGCGCCATGTCCACGTCCGCGTATGCCGAAAAAATGTTGTTTACCGAGTCGTAGATCTCGGCGCCGTCGATGTTGCCGTTATGGTCTCTTCCCGCGATCAACACCTTGCCGTTGGGAAGCACGGTCGCCGTATGGTCGGAACGGGAACCGTTCATGGGGAAGGTGGGGGCAAAGAAGGGAGTCGCCGGATCGTAAAGCTCGGCGACGGACAGGTATGCGCCGAACGGAATCGATCCTCCGGCGATCAGCACCTTGCCGTTGGCAAGGAGGGTCGCCGTATGCATTTTGCGGTAAACAGCGGAGTCGCCGGTACTGGTGAAGGTATCTACTTGGGGGTCGTAGAGTTCCGTCGCGTTTCCGCCGTTACCCACCGAGATCAGCACCTTGCCGTTGGGGAGGAGGGTCGCCGTGTGCCTGGACCTGTACGTGGTCATGTTTGCCGCGGCAACAAAGGTTCCGGTGGCCGGATCATAGAGTTCCGCACGTAGGCCGCTAAAGCCGGTGTCGGTTCTCATCCATCCTCCCGTGAGCAGCACCTTGCCGTCGGCGAGCAGAGTCGCCGTATGTTCAAAACGCGATCCGATCATTGCTCCGGTAGGGGTAAAGACGCCTGTCGCCGGATCGTAAAGCTCCGCGACGGTTAGAGAAGTAAAACTCAATCCTCCCGCGAACAGCACCTTGCCGTTGCGGAGTAAGGTCGCGGTGTGACTCACTCGCGCCGTGAACATATTTCCAGCGGAGGTAAACAGACCGCTGGCCGGGTCGTAGATTTCCGCGCCTGAGATGGGGTGCCCATAACCTCCCCCCGCGATCAGTACCTTGCCGTTGGGGAGCAGGGTCGCCGTGTGTCCATCGCGCGCCGTCGCCATGCTCCCGGTGGCGGTAAAAGTCTCCGTGGCGGGATCGTAGATCTCCGCGCTGGCCAGTCGTGACACGCCATTTCTGCCCCCGGCGATCAGCACCTTGCCGTTTGGGAGCAGGGTCGCCGTCTGTTCCTGGCGCGCCCTGGAGAGTGGGCCGGTGGTGGAGAAGGTACCGGTCGCCGGGTCGTAGAGCTCGGCGCTGGACAGATCACCGCTTGAATTCATCCCTCCCGCGACCAGCACCTTGCCGTTTGGGAGCAGTGTCGCGGTATGAATCGCTCTAGCCGTTATCATGCTTCCCACTGCACTGTACCCCGCCGCATGCGCCGCTCGCGGGGAAAACAGCGCCGTCGCCAGGATCGCCAGCGCAAACAGCACGCCGGCCAATACCTCGCCAATCCGACCTTTACCGATGGTTCTCGTTCGCTGAAGACTGCGCCTTTGTTGACAGTTCATGCGACCCTCCATTTATCAGCTGCCCGGATGGCGAAAATTAGGTTAGAAAGATAACATCGTTGTGCGATTTATTGTACTTAATTTTTATATTTTCATGTTTTAGGTGCAGCCGATGCCAATCTGTAGCCATAAAACCTCCTCCCTCCTTGCCAGCCATGATTACCCGCTTAAAACGGAGTCATGTAGTGCAAGAAAACGCCGTTGTCTTTTGGAGAATCTCCTTGCAGACGAAGGGCTTTTTCACTGGGATCCAGAAATATAGTGAAGGGAGGGAAAAATCATGATAGTTTTCAAAAATTGAAACGACGCTTTCAGGTGGACGTGGAGTGGAGAAAAAGGTGGAGAGAGCACGAGGAGATCATAATGGGTAGCAATAAATTCATCCTGATGACGGTAATGGCGCTGGGGTTGGTGTCTGCCCCTGCATGGCTCCAGGCAGAGGAGTCGCTGCCGGTTATCAAGGGAATCAGGGTTTTCAGGTCCGGAGACGACTTGGGAGTGGAAATCAGCGCCGACAAGAAGTTTGAGTATAAGTACACAAAAATGCCGCAGTTGCTCAGGGTCATCATCGATCTGCCCGGGACCGAGACCGGCCGACCCGACACCGTTTACAAGTATAAGTCGGCAATCATCTCCACCGTCTCCCTCGAGAAGAAAACCGTCAACGATGTCCAGGTCAGCCGCGTCTCCATCAATTTAACCGAAGATGCCGACTTTTCGGCCCCAACTGACTCCGCGGACAAAACTAAGCTGACATTTTACTTGCGCAAACCTGCAGCGGGTTCAACTGCAGGTACGGCTGCGGCAAAGCCGGGAAGCGGTCCGGAAGGAAAGCCAGCCGCGGCGAGGCCTGCTGCGCCTTCTCCGGCTTCTGCCTCTGCTCATGCGCCGACTCCGACCCCGGCTTCTGCTCATGCGTCGTCTCCTGCTCCGGCTCCGGTTTCTGCTACTGCTCCGAAATCCGTATTGAAGCCGGTCGTGCCGGTAAGCAATCAGCCGGTCACCGTGACCGGGGTCCATTGCGGCGCGGATGCCATCGAAATCAGGTCGAGCGGCAACATCAGTGAGTTCAAGGCATTCACCCTGCAACAGCCGGGACGCCTGGTGATGGATATTCAGGGCGCTCGGAGTACGCTCAGCACGATCGTCATTGCGGCCAACCCGTTCGGTGTCCTGAAGGCCCGCATCGCCCCTTTCGAGGGAAAGCTGCGGCTGGTTTTCGACACGGGGGCGAAACCGTTCCCGCGTTATGAGGTGGTGAAAACCGGAACCGGTCTCCGGATCGTGTCGCGGGTCTTAACAGAGGGAAAGTAAGCAGGATTTCAAAACCTGCCTGATTAGCACTTCACGGCGCTTGCGGCGCTACCTCAGTCGGAGACAAGTAGGTCGGGTTAGCCTGCAAGGCGTAACCCGACGTGCAGCACCACTTGCTCCTCCCCCCGGAGGGGGGAGGTCGGGAGGGGGGAAGACTGCTGGCTTTTAGGAAGAACTGGCTGGGCTTCCCCCTCCCTAACCCTCCCCCTCCGGGGGAGGGGACTCCTGGATACAAAATCAGCAGGTTAGCTCCAAGTTACTTAAGAGCGCTGTAAAAACTCCCTCCCCTTCAAGGGAAGGGTCGGGGCGGGGATGGGGTTAGCTCCGGCACCGCATCATTTCAAGAGGTTCTTTGATGGATTGGTTGACTATTTTCGGTATCGCCCTCGCCTTGGCCATGGACGCGTTCGCCGTTGCTTTGGCCGCGGGAGCCGTTATCAATCCTATAACGCGGCGCCACCTGTTTCGTTTAGGGTTTCATTTCGGCCTGTTCCAGGCGCTGATGCCGATCGGCGGCTGGCTGCTCGGCATGACTGTGCAGAAATGGATCTCGTCGTACGACCACTGGATCGCCTTCGGGCTTCTCGCGGTGGTTGGAGGCAGGATGATCCACCAGGCTCTTGATGAGGAGGAGGATAAATCCGCCTCCGACCCCACACGTGGGCTCACCATGGTCATGCTGTCTGTGGCTACCAGCATCGATGCCTTGGCGGTAGGGCTGTCCCTTGCCATGCTCAACGTCAGCGTCTGGTTTCCTGCCGCGGTCATAGGTGTGGTCGCGGGGATCCTTACCGTGTGCGGCATGCTGCTGGGACGACGGCTGGGTAACGACTGGGGCAAGCGCGTGGAGGTCTGCGGAGGGTTGGTGCTCTGCCTTATCGGGTTGAAGATCCTCCTTGAACACACCCTTTTCAAGTGACAGCTTGCGGGGAGATATCGGGCCGGGCTTGTTCCAGATCCAGGGACCGCGGATCGCTTAGTTTTAGCAAGGAAACTTGAGTATGGAAGATCAACACAAGGCTCCAGCTTTCGCAAACATGTGGTTAATTTGCGGTATCGGTCTGGTGGTTATACTATCCATCCTCATCGGTATAACAGCCAAGGAGCGCGGCTGGGGCGACTATCTGCGCCTCATCCGCAAAGGTTCCAACTGCCAAGCGGTCATCATCAAAGCTGAACCTGCAGGCCGATGCGAGTACGCTTTCAGCATCGGAGGCCGCAGCTACGTCGGGACCGAATCAGAATGCAATGCGAGAGTTGGTCAGAAAGTGACTATCACCTATCTGGTCGCTGATCCTTCCCAATCTTGCCTCGGGCATGCAGGTGAAAGACTGGCAAACGAGGTAGTATCCTTCCTGTTTGGCGGACTCAGTTTTCCCTCTTTATCATAGTCGGTACATGAGCTTACTAACTTCCAAACGAACGAAATGAGGCACACGTGAAAGGTCAAAGTCTTCTCGAATCAATCGGATCAACACCCATCGTCGAAATCGGCGCGCTCAACAAGAACCCCGGCGTCCGGATCATGGCAAAGCTGGAAGGTAACAATCCCGGCGGATCGGTAAAGGACCGCCCGGCACGCCAAATGATTCTGGCTGCCGAGGCGAGCGGTGAACTGACCCCGGACAAAGTGATCCTGGAGCCTACATCGGGCAACACCGGCATTGCCTTTGCGATGATCGCGGCGGCCAGGGGATATCGCATCAAGCTGGTCATGCCCGCATGTGTCAGCGTGGAGCGGCGCAGCGTGCTGGAGGCGTATGGCGCAGAGATCGTGCTCTCTCCCGGGTGCGAGGCTACCGACGGGGCGATCCGTCTGGCCCATAAAATCCTCGCGGGCGACCCGGAGCGCTACTACATGCCAAACCAGTACGCCAACCCGAACAACGTACTGGCGCACTACGAAACAACCGGCCCTGAGATATGGCAGCAGACCGAGGGGAGAATAACGCATCTGGTGGCCGGCATGGGCACCGGCGGCACCCTCATGGGTCTTGCCAGATACTTTGGGGAAGTAAAGCCGGAGGTCCGGATCGTAGCAGTCGAGCCGGTGCTGGGGCACAAGGTGCAGGGACTGAAGAACATGAAGGAGGCGATAGTGCCGCCCATCTACGACGCCACTGCCCATCACCGCAAGATCGTGGTGGAGGACGATGACGCCTTCGAGACCGCCAGGCTGCTCGCCATGCGGCAGGGGATTTTCTGCGGCATGTCCGGAGGGGCCGCCGTGGCCGGGGCGCTCAGGCTGGCGTCGGAATTGGAATCGGGGTTGATAGTAGTCATCATTCCCGACCGCGGCGACCGGTATCTCAGCACGAACCTGTTCAAGTCGATGTGCGCCGAATGCCCGCCGTAGGGACGGTGAAAAGGAATGCCTTTTTAGGCATTCCCCCCCCTCTCCCAGCCCCTACCGCCTACGCGTCGAGCGCTTCGGCGCGCAGGCCCATCAAGGGAGGGGGAGCGAGCAGCAGGTAGGAGCTTAACTTAAACCGATTAGCGCTGATCTTCAGTACGAGGCTCGATACTCGCTCCCCCCTTTGGAAAAGGGGGGTCGGGGGGATTTAGTCAGCTCAGGTGGGAAAAATCCCCCCTTGCCCCCCTTTGCAAAGGGGGGTAAAGGCACAGCCTTTGTTTTGGATATAGTTTCGAATAAGATGACTACTATGACGAATACAAAAGGCATCGGGATGATTCCCTTAAGCAGTCGAGATGATGTGAGTAAAAAAAGGAGTAATCGATGAAGCGATTGGTAATATTAGGCATGGTGTTCGTTGGCCTTCTGGGTGCATGTGCCGGCGACAAGAGCAAGGAGCTTTTCGAGACGGCACAGTTCGAGGAACAGCAGAACAACCGTGAACATGCCCGGCAGCTCTACCAGGAGATCGTCGCCAAGTACCCGACGAGCCCCGTGGCGAAACAGGCCGAGGAGAGACTGGCGGCGCTCGCAGCGAAACCATAGACGGCGATCCCGTGCGCCCCCCTCCCATCTAGGTAGGGGGCGAGCAGCCGGTAGGAGCTCAACTTAACCTGATTAGCGTCAATCTCCCGCTGTAAAACTCCCTCCCCTTCAAGGGGAGGGTTGGGGTGGGGATGGGGCAGCTCCGGTGCCAAAAATACACCCATCCCCCTCCCGACCTCCCCCTTGAAGGGGGAGGGACCTGGACAGCGGAAGATCATCGCTAATCAGGTAACTTAATGGCAGTGCCCCCGGAGGGGGAGGGCTAGGAAAGGGGGAACTCGGCCAGTTCTTCGCAGAAGCCGCTGTCTTCCCCCCTCCCGACCTCCCCCCTCCGGGGGGAGGAGAGTGAGCAGGTGCCTAGCGAAGATGAACTGAGTTTCCGACCAAACCCGATCCGTGGGGCGTGCTGGAGGTTTCTGAAATGGCCGATCAGTCAATTTTGCTCTGGATCATCGGCGCTCTCCTGACCGTTGCCGGGCTCGCTGGGATGCTGCTGCCGGTTCTGCCGGGGGCACCCCTGCTTTTCCTGGGATTGCTCTGCGCGGCCTGGGCCGAGGATTTCCGCTATGTGGGGCTCTGGACGCTGCTGATCCTTGCAGGCATGGCCGGCTTGACCTACCTGGTGGAGTTCTTCTCCTCCATCTTGGGGGCGAAGAGGTTCGGCGGCTCACGCAGAGCCATGGTGGGGGCGGCTATTGGGGGGGTGGTGGGGATTTTCTTCGGCCTTCCGGGGATCCTGCTGGGGCCTTTTGTCGGGGCCGTGCTGGGGGAGTTGTCGCTGCAGCGCACCCTGGATCAGGCTAGCCGCGCCGGCTTCGGCACCGTGGTGGGGATGGCGGTGGGTGTGGCCGGCAAACTGGCCATCGGCATCGCGATGGTGGGCGTCTTTGTGCTGGTTAGGCTGTTTTGACTGCAATAAGGGAGAGGCTTGAGAAAGGGTCTTCGCGCATGGCGCCTAGGATGCTTTTTCGAGACGCTCAGCCACCCAGACTTTTATTATGGACTGTCTCGGAACTCCCAGACGTCTAGCCTCTTTATCCAATGCGTCAATCATCCACAATGGGAAGTCCACATTTACCCTTTTTTGTGCCTGCTCGGGCCGTCTCGCCTTCGATATATCCAGAAATTCGGAGACATCAGCGCCCTCATCGAAAAGTTTGTCAAATTCCTTAGCTTTCATAGATGTTAATTTCCTCCTTGCGAGAACGCCTCACAGAAATGATTCTTATCTTGTGATCTCTATAAGTAATTACGCCCGACCAATGCTTGCCCTGCAGCTTTCCAATTACCAAATATCGCGGTTCATCAGTAGTTTTCACCGGAATCTCCATTACATCCGGATCATTCCAGAGACCCTGGGCTTCGTCAAAGTCTATTCCATGCTTTGTCTTGTTGCTGTCACTTTTCAGAGGATCAAATTCGAATTCCATGTATATTTTTTATACCTTTGCTATACCTGTTGTCAACGAGTTTGGGCTTGATGAGACCTGTGGCTGGCGGGAAGGGAGATGATCAGCGGGGAAGGGAGGAGGGGGTTAGGTGGATGTCTGGCCCCTCCTCCGTTAATCAGGTTTCCTGACTAGCGATAATCTTCCGCTATTCGGGTCCCTCCCCCTTCAAGGGGGAGGTCAGGAGGGGGATGGGGGTGTTTTGGCGCCGGAACTACCCCATCCCCACCCCAACCCTCCCCTTGAAGGGGAGGGAGTTTTTACAGCGGAAGATCGTCGCTAATCACGTTAGGTTTTTAGGAAGGATTGGGTGCTTTCCGGTGTAACTTTCTCCTGCCGGGGAGCCGGAACTCCCGGAATCCGGCAACTCATCCCTTGTTAATCTAGACTCCTGCTCCAGCCGGAAGGCGGGAGATCAGCTCTTGGCAGATCTTTTCGCAGGTTTGGCAAGCCGTCCTGCAAATGCGGCAATGCTGGTGCATTTCTGCGTGGCTTTCGCATTCTTGCGCGCAGACACGGCAGGCGATAACACAGGATTCAAGCTGAGCCCGCACCAGTTGGGGGACCGTCTCCGTCTGGCGGACAAGGATGCGCGCCGTGGTTTGGCAGATGTCTGCGCAGTCGAGGTTGAGCCGAATGCACTTGGTCAGCATTTGCACCTTTTCCTCTCCCAAGCATGCATCCGCGCAGGAGTTGCAGGCGTCGGCGCACTCAACGCAGGCATTGATGCCGCCACTGATTACGGACAATTCGGTTATCAACTTCCTCGGATGGCTACCAAGCATCTCTTCTGTTTTCATAGGTTTCTCCTGTTTTGTCTTGGGTTCGTGTGGTGAACCAGGCAAGTTTACCCGCACAGACGCATTGTGCAATTCTAATTGCGTCATTGTTTGGGCCAGACAACCATTCCACCAACTGCCTCACACGCATTCTTCTCTGGAGAAAAAGTGTGACTTTGCGGGGAGATGAAGGGGGTGGCAAGCAGCAATGTCCGGTTTACTTCTTGCGCTAGCCCTTTTCCCCCCCTCTCCCTAACCCTCTCCCACCAGGGGAGAGGGGACTTTAAGCCCCCCTCCCCTGGTGGGAGGGGCTGGGGGCCACTGCCATTAAGTTAAGCTCCGTGCTAATTTCCCGCACGCTGCACAAGCCCCCTCTCCCTTGATGGGAGAGGGTTGGGGAGAGGGTGAAAAGCTGGCACAAGCCTCACCCTCCCCCCCACCCCCTCCCATCAAGGGAGGGGGAGCGGGCAGCAGGCAGGAGCTTAACTTAATGGCAGTGGGCTGGGGGAGGGTGAAGGCCGGCATGTCGCTGTCCCGTGGGTTGCCGGAGGTACTGTAAATTGTGATGTTTGGTGGGCATAGCCGGGTTGGGAAGCAAAGGATGCGCTTGAATAGCGGGGACATAAATAATGTCATCGACAAGAAAACCACGGCCTCGGAGGTAACTGCAGCCGCAAAACCTCCCCCCTTTGAAAAAGGGGGGTCGGGGGGGATTTAGCCCAAGATGCCACAGCGTGAGGGTGGCCCCGAAAGGCAAATCCCCCTAAATCCCCCTTTTTCAAAGGGGGACTTTTTGCTGCATCGATGCAAGCTGCGCTGCAGATTAGTGCTTGTCAGGTTTTACGCAATTTTTGTGCAGAGTTATGAAGTCTAAGTGAGTCCCCGCCTTGCGGCGGGGACCAGGATGTTCCAAAGCAAGCCCGACTCCCTGATGTGAGTCGGGCTTGCTTTGTTACTGTAGGCTGAACTTCAGTTCCCTTACGGCCTAGGCTGTAAGACCTTAAGAGCTTTAAGCTGGTCGTTGGTCAGCGGCTTGACATAATCCTCCATCATGTGGATGTTGTCTGCCCCCCTCTTGAAGAGGACGCGAGAACTCTCCACGTCCATTAATGTGGCGTTCCACGCCGCTGTTGGGGTCACCAGATCAACGAAGTCGAACTTAAGCAGGCTGAGGTTCTCGGGGACCGGGATCACTCCCTTGGGGCCTTTCCAGTACTCCGCTAGTATTGGCCAGGCAGCCTCGAAGTCGTCTGCTGGATTCCATTTTACGACATCTACCGCAACCGCTGGGTTGGAGGCGAGATTGATGGCCGTGGGTGTTCCGTGGCAGGCGGCGCACTTGAGTGCAGCGACCTTGGTGATGGAGTGGCTGTAGTAGGGAACGATGGAGACGAAAGTGATCCCCTCGCCGTCGTCCAGGCCGTCGTCCTTGGCGGTCTTGTCGGCCATCAGCGACTGCATGGTGCCGGGGAAGACCTTGGTGGTGGTGCCGCCGTTGCCGTCAGGAAACACGCGGTTCACCAGGAAGCGCCACGAGTTGGCACCCTGTCCGCCGAACTTGGCGCTGGCGAATTTCGCGTGGGTGACGCTGCCGTCAGTGATCGCTTCGTTGTCGAAGTGGCAGTTATAGCAGGTGACCACCGACTGCATATGGCAGGTCGAACAGTCGATGTTGTTCAGGTGTTGGGTGTGCTCGGGAACCGCGCTGAGCGACCCCACGCTGTGGCAATTCTTGCAATTGGCGGTGATGGCGCCCGGGTCGAACATGCTGGCTTTTGGAGGTGTGCCACCATCCCCGTGCATGTCGGTGGTGGAGTGGCAGGTTGTGCAGGTAAAGGGCTTGCCGTTCATCATGCCGCCGTTCAGATGCACGTCGGTCAGGCCAAATCCGCCGAGGTTGGCCGCCATCCGCTCATTCTTCTGCCGGCTGTGGCAGCCCAGACAGGTTTCCATTGCCACCGGTTCCGACGTGTCTGTTGTGCTGTTGTGACAATCGGCGCAGGACGCCACTGTCCAGGTGTCTACTCCATTGACGGTGGTTGCGGCCGCGTTGTGGCAATCGACGCAGGAGAGATTGTCGTAGGCGACATTGACGAAGTTGCCGAAACCCTGTTGCAGCGATTCCGGCGCCTCACCGAGGCCGTCGTTATAGAAGGTAGCCTTCCCTGGACGGGTGCCGTGCAGGCTTGTGGCGAATTTGGCCGCGACGGTCTGGTGGCAGTCGCTGCAATTGGATACAGGAATGTCAGGAACTTCATCTGGGTCATGCAGGGTGATGTGGCAGCCCACACAGAAGCTGCCATATCCTACAGTGGCGGCATGTGCTGCTACGTACTCACTAGCCTTTCCACCATTGTGGCATTTGGCGCAGTAGTTGACGCGAGTGGTGATGTCGCCGCCCACGTTGCTACTAATTATCTGGAACGTATGGCTACTGACCGTCGTCCTCGTGACATTGCCAGGCATGTAGGAGTGGCAGGTTACGCAGTCAATGGCGCTTTCCCTGTGCGTAGATGAGTACCATTGGAAGGCTACCTCTTGGACTGCGGGTCTGGCGTTCAGGTGGCAAGTGGAAGTACAGTTCTGCATCTCGTCTGTATTGTCTCTGTCATATGTGGCCGTAACCACGATGTCGGATGTGATGTTGGAAATGGTTGCCTTTACCGGACCCCTAAAAGGTTTGGTGGCCAGGGACACAGGAGCGCCGAATCTGTCAGTGAGAGCAATGCTGCCGCCACTAATGGGACTGATGGCGATGGATTCCACGAGGTTATTCGCACCGGTCGGGGTGATGATGAGTCTCACCGTGCCGCCGTAGGCGACGGACGGGTTCACCGGGGCGATACCGTTCGGGGCGAATCTAGGAGCTGGTACGCCAGGAGTGGTGGTACCGGTAAATGGAGCGGAGTTAGTGGTGACGATGAAAGCTCGTTTCTGGTAGGTTGCCAGCACCGTGTTCACCAACTTGTCCGTAGCGGGAATGCCGCTCACCGTCGCCAAGGTGGAGTGGTTCGAAAATACAACTGTTCCGGTCGTCACGATCTTCCTGATCTTGTAACCGGTTTTTGCGTTAACGGTTGCAGTCAGCCCTCTGTTGTCGATGAAATTTATCAACTTCGGAACTCCAACTGTTGCGTAGTCGGTGAGTTTTTTCGTCCGAACTTTGTCCCACATGAGTTCCTCGGTGCTAGGTCCATCGGTGGAGATGGTGCCGCCACCGTTCATGTTCTGGACCTGCAGTTGCCAGGTTTTGCCAAGTCCTGTCCCGGGGTTTGTGGATGCAAAGGTCGCAGTCACACCCTGAGCCGGAAGCACTGCGGGGCGGTACTTATCAACTGGCCTGGGTTTCGCGATAGTCACAGTTGTGGCGGTCCCGAAAACCACAGGGATCGTCGTCACAGTAGCGCCGTTGATTTTTTTCAGAGAAGAAATTGTGAAACCATCGCTCGGTGTGACCACAACCTTAACGGCTGAGGTGCAGTTGGTGTATTTGATGCCGGTGGTTGTTAAGGTGTTGTTTAACACCTTGATCGAACCGCCGGGGTTAGTTAGCTGGGTCCGCACCGAATATGTCGTAGCGGCCCAGGACCAGACCGCTGACATAACAGTCAGGCAAACCAGAGTGACTAGTCCTTTCTTCAACATTGAAATCTCCTTTGTAAGCGGCAGTTAGTTGATTGTTGCACCAACCTACTGGGGCGAAAATTAGGAGGCGATGAGCCTCTATCCATGACCATTGAATTACTTGATGTGGCAGGACAGACAGATCAGAGACTCGGTTTGCCTGGCATACAGGAAGTAGTTAGGTGCCTTCTGCGCTTGATTCAGGACATTAATGCTTCTGCCATCCAGGTAGTTGTCCTGGGTGGCGTTCTCTTTGTTGTGCACTTCATGGCAGGTGGCGCAAGTCATGATGGAGCCGCCGTAGAGGTTGTCAGCGATAAGCTTGGAATTGGTCCCGTTATTACGGGTAACTTTGTTGTACACGCCCTGCGCTTCGCTGATCGTGATGGCGGTTGCGTAACCTCTGTCCGAAGAAACGATCTCCGTATCGCCGCCCTCACCATTGTGGGCCTTGGAGTTACGGAAGGCAGCAATATCGTTATAGTCGAAGCCGATCGGGTGGGTGTTGCTCAGGTCCTTGGTGAGGTCAGCCCTGCCTGTGTAGTCGATCCCTTGCCAGACGGTGCCTATCATTTTGTTACCGGCCTGGGCGAACGCGCTACCGTGCTGGTCTACGCCGATGCTCCCGTCATGGCAGCTCATGCAGAGACGGCTCGGGCCTGCCAGTGGATCAAGGATGTCGAATGCGCCGTCGTTGGAGTTGTTCGGGGTAGCCCAGGTGTACGCGGTGAACTGGTCGTCCGGGGTGAGGTTGTGATTCCAAAGCGGAAGGTTTGCAGTTCCATCAGTCACAACGGCATGGTGAGGGGTGTGGCAGTAGACACAGACTCGGCCCATGATGTCCACGTTGGCGCCGGTAATTTTGGTCATGTCGTGAAGCGATCCGTTAACCCCTGTACCTGCCGCAACACCCGCAAGAGCAGTAGCTGCAGCAGATAGACAACCGACGGCTGTGATGATAGCTAAAACTTTTTTCATCTGTCCTCTCCTTTTCAGTCAAATGTAGTACTGCTGTGGGTGGTTATCCCTTTGCGGGGACGGTTTACTCCTCAACCTCTTACGGGTTCAGGTGCCCTCACGGCACCCCCTCCTTTTACTCCCTCCTTTTGTTGGATTTACTCGCTCAAATTGACAAGCGCGCACCTTCAAGGGCTCGCACAAGCCTCACCCTCCCCCCCCCCACTGCCATTAATCCGATTAGCGCTGATCTTCCGCTGTTCAGGTCCCTCCCCCTTCAAGGGGGAGGTCAGGAGGGGGATGGGGGTGTTTTTGGCACCGGAGCTGCCCCATCCCCACCCCAACCCTCCCCTTGAAGGGGAGGGGGATTTCAGCGGAAGTTTGACGCTAATCAGGGGTTAAGTTAAGGCCAGTGCTATTTCCCCTCACGCAGCACAAGCCCCCTCTCCCTTGGTGGGGGGGAGGGTAGGTGCTTCACTTAATGGCAGTGCCCCCCGCCCCTCCCATCAAGGGAGTAGGCCAAGCGGGAAATTGTACTTTGCAGTGAGGAGCACAGTCGGGATGACGACCTCAAAGCAAAAGCATTGACTAAGACGAAATCAAGATAATAGTCACAGTAACAAAGCGTTATACTTAGATACGTTAGGGGGTTGTAGATATGCATTAGCTGTAACAGGAAGAGTGGAGGATTATTTAGTGAGTGTATTATAGTTAACTATTATTTTGTGGCAATCAGTCGTAATTACTATTTATGGTATGAGCTTAGACTTATTATGAATCAGTCAAACGAATTACAACAGAAGTCAGAAATGTCATTCCTGATACTACTTTTTTCGTAGGTGCAGTAAGTCCAGAGTAACGAACTGCGCCACCAGCGATGCAATGTGCTCTGTTACCTGATTAGTGCTGATCTTCCGCTGGTTAAAACTCCCCCTCCCTTGACGGGAGGGGGGGAGGGGGCACTGCCATTAAGTTAGCGATTCAGTGCTTATCTTCTGGCAGACCGACAGCCCCCTCCCCCTTGATGGGGGAGGGTTGGGGAGAGGGTGACAAACTCGCATAAGCCTCACCCTCCCCCCCGCCCCACTGCCATTAAGTTAAGGGGAATACAGTCTTTAAACTGTTGACACATTGTATTTGTTGCTAAAATTACTGATATATTTCTTTTTTTTTCCGGAAAATATATAAGTATAATGTATTAACTGAATAAATATGTTATATTTATGGCAAATTTTACAAAAGGATTGTTATATAATGGCCAAAAAAATTGCTTTTATTGTGTTTAATCAAAAATATGTTTACTGATAATGAATTCAAAAACAAGCATAAGCAAAGTTTAAAGTCATTTACTAGAGATCGCAAGCTAGGATTCAATTTAATTATGATACTCATACTGCAGAAAAGTGTAAAATCTGTACAGAATAGAATAAATGAGTTCTTTGACAAGTTGTGCTCTGATATTACTCCGGCAACTGCTTCAGCTTTTACCCAAGCAAGAAGCAATTTGAGCCATTCAGCTTTCATCGCTCTAAACCAAGATGGTATTGTCAATACCTTTTACGAGGACGGAATCTACAAAAAATGGCGTGGTTATCGCTTGTTAGCTGTTGATGGTTCTAAGCTTGTTCTCCCACCATCCAATGAGATACGAGAAGAATTTGGATCTCTCGAAACCACTGACAACAAAGGCAATGTCCAAGGGGAATACAATGCTGCGCTAGCTTCTGTCCTTTACGATGTTCTTAACGGGGTAGCAATAGATAGTGTTGTGTCTCATTGCCGCTCCAGTGAGCAAAGTTTAGCTATTGGCCACCTAAAACATGTGCACGCCGGAGATTTACTTCTATTCGATCGCGGTTATCCGTCATATGAGTATCTCGCGTCTATCGCACAACGTTCTGCAGATTACCTTGGTAGGTGCTCACGAGGTTCGTTCAAACAAGCCCAGAAAATGTTCGAAGATGACACCATCACCTCACTGGTAACTACCATTAAGCCGCCTGCGTCTCTAAGCAAGAAAAAACTTAAAGAACTTGGGCTCCCTCAAGAGCTTACTGTGCGATTTATCAGGGTTATTTTGAGTACTGGAGAAACTGAAGTTTTAGTAACCTCAATACTCGACGAATCGTTAAAGCCAGACGATTTCAAGGAGTTATATCATCTTCGCTGGGGTATTGAAACGTATTACCATATACTTAAGAGTCATCTAGCTCTAGAAAATTTTTCTGGCTATACCGTCGAATCTGTTAAGCAAGATTTCTATGCCATGGTATTTATGACTAGCCTGGAAGCCGTCCTCATTGAGGATGCGCAAACTGTACTAAACAGCAAGACTAACTTGAATAAACAAGCTGTGAATCGTGCAATATCCTTCAATGCTTTAAAAAATAATGTAATTCAACTATTTTATTCAG